>Ga0187827_10003168_pt1 | contig 21623 bp, 20 predicted proteins | sample ETNtaG_39_FD_167969 | JGI IMG/M metagenome (GOLD analysis project Ga0187827, IMG submission 167969) | Marine microbial and viral communities from oxygen minimum zone, Eastern Pacific Ocean - ETNP2014_SV_150_PacBio MetaG (Illumina Assembly) | ecosystem: Environmental > Aquatic > Marine > Hypoxic... | reverse complement strand
TCAGCAGACATGGGAGGAGAAACGAGCGCAGGCGCTACGCCTCCCGATTACACAGATTACGCCTATATCTTTGATGACTACGACGCCCTCGAGATGGAGGTTCCAACTGAGTGGAGTGACGTAGATGGCAGCCCGTGGGTACTGGATGACGTAATCATCGGCGCTTCGGTGAGCGCCTCAGCCGACCTGGACGCTTTTAATCAGACATGGGCAGAGCCGGGTGTAACGTTTAGCGCCTCCCCGGTGCTCCCCGATCACAGTTTTTCTTTCGGTGGCACCACCGAAAGATGGCTCGATTACGTACGAGATATGGACTTCTTACAAGCTTGCGAATACACGGAGCGCGTGGACTATGAAGACCAGTTATACAGTGGACAATATGACGTTTATGAAAACTGCGGTGGAGAAGGTAGTATTTGGTTCAACTTGGCTGCTGTGCCTATTGATGACCCCAACGCCTTCATGATCGATGTCGGTGTACAGATTGTTTCGGAAGCTGATCTGAACGCCTGGTATAACATACTAGATAGCTTTGTTGTGTTGGACGAGTTGCCTAACGAGTGGGTGTGGGACTGATTACCTGTGGACGGCATCACCATAGCCGCAGAGCGATCCAAAATCGCAGACTTCTTCGATGGCTACATCGCCACCGAGCAGCGCATGCTGGTGCGTCTGGGAGAGGACCGCTTCTCCAGACCATCAAGTCACCACGCCCCCAACACTGCGAACGGCTGCGATTCCGCCTGCATCGAAGCCTAAGCCGCCATTCCCAACGCGACCGCTAGATCAATCGGCAGTCCGAATCGTCTAATCCCTTCCTGCCCGTGGTTGACTCCTGTGGCCTTCTTAAGCCCTGCGACTGCGGCTTCTGTTAGCGCGAACGGTAGTTATTCGCGTATTGGCATGTGAGAGTGACATACTGATCGCCGTAGGTTGTGCCGGGCTCAATCTCGGTGCCTTCAATCCAATCGTTAAGTGATTTCACCAATAGCAAATCCCCGTGTGTTTGCGGGATGACGGAGTAGGTGTCTGCGTAGTACTCGCCATTGCGGCGGTCGCGGGCAAAGTGTTCGGCGGTGGAGCGCAGGTCGATCGGCGCGTTCACTGAGCGCGTATCGTCAAAGCCAGGCGTGGTCGTATCGGCGAAGTACAAACCACCGAGTGGCAAGTTGCCTTGAGCCTCAACGGCGCGCAGCGCGTTGGCCCAGCGTGGTTGTTTGAGCCAAGATTTGGGATATTGCGCATGGTCAATGCGATAGACATACAAGCCATCGAAAAGCGGATTGAAAGTCGTCGCCAACCCCTCGGCAAACCAAATGGAATTGTGGTCGGGATCAACCGCGGCTCGGATGCGCGCCCACCCATCCAACGCGGCGGCATCGTTCCCCCACGGGCGCGGCATATCGGTAAAGAACAGTACCGGCCGCCCGCCAAGGCGTAAGTAGTTTGGACCGTGCGTCCAGGAAGCAAGCGCGAATTTGTAAGCATCAATAATATCCTGCTCGGTAGCACCAGGCAGGATGTTCGTTTGGAAGACGATGACATGGCGCAGGTTTGTCCCCGCCGAAGCAAGGAGTAATTGATTGAAGTTGTTCGTGGTACGGCCATCCTGCGGGCCGTACCAATGCGCAGATAACCCGTCGAGACAGGCTTGTTGGGCGAGGTTCACATGGCGTTGGACGGTCGCCCCATCGTCCGAATTATACGGCCCACCGGACGGCACGTCCCACGTCATGCTGCCATCGAAAACCCACGGGTCATACCACATCATGTAATCGGCAAGGACAACCTTTTCGGTGTTGAGGTGATTGACACCCGCAGCCGTAACTGGTTCGGTGGGCGTTGCCGTGGCGGCGGGTGTGGCGGTATGCGTTGCCGTGGCAGTGTGTGTGGCGGTGGGCGTTGGTGTGGCAGTGTGTGTGGCGGTGGGCGTTGGCGGGGCAGTGGTAGCAGTGCTGGCCATAGTAGCTGTTGGTGTTAATGTGGCAGTCGAGGTGGGGCTCGGCGTTGGCATGGCCGTCTCTGTCGGCGTGGTCGTCTCTGTCGGCGTGGTCGTCTCTGTCGGCGTGGTCGTCTCTGTCGGTGTGGGCGTCTCTGTCGGCGTGGGCGTCTCTGTCTCTGTCGGGAGCGCGGCCTGCGTCTCCGTGCTATCGATAGCAGCCAGCATCTGCTGTGTCTGGCGCAACGCCAGCGCGGTTTGCGTAGGGCCGATGCCGTTGCTGCCCAATGGCAGCAGTGCGGGCAAGGCCCACACCGCGCCCAGCACCAGCAGCAGCAGCCCGCCCGCGATCGGCAGCCAGCGCGGCAGCTGCCTCCGCATCCCCTGGCGGGTGGCCACGCCATGCGCCAGTTTCTGCAGTTGAGCCGCGAAGGCGGCCATATCCGCATAGCGCTGGTCAGGCTGCTTTGCCAGCGCCTTGAGCAGTACGCGCTCCACGCTGCGGGGGAGTTCCGGCGCATACTGGCGTGGCGGCGGCAGCGGGTCATTCAGTTGCTTCAACAGCACCGCCATGGGCGTATCCGCCTGGAAAGGCTTGCGCCCGGTCACCAATTCGTAAAAGACCACGCCCAGCGCATAGATATCGGCGCGGTGGTCGACATCTTTCGCCAGACCCTGTTCCGGGGCCATGTATTCGGGCGTACCGATGCCCACCCCCTCCATAGTCAGGCTCGGGGATTGGTCGCGCGTTGCATCGCTATCATCGTGCAGCGCTTTGGCAATGCCAAAATCGGCCAGAACCGGCGTACCATCGGCGCGCAGCAGGATATTGGCCGGTTTTACATCGCGGTGAATTATGCGCTGGGTTTGGGTGTGCGCGTAGTGCAATGCTTGCGCTAGCGGCAACAGCAGCTGCGCGGCTTCCCGCCCGGGCATGGGCTTGCCCAGCCGCGCGGTGAGCGTGCCGCCGCGCACATAAGGCATCACCAGATAGGGGTGCCCGTCGTGTTCGCCATAATCGTACACGGCCAGGATGTTGGGGTGCTCCAGCCGCGCTAGGGCGCGCGCCTCGCGCCCAAAGCGTTTGCGCGCCTTCTCAGAAGTTAATCGCTCGCCGCGGATGAATTTGAGCGCGACCTCGCGTTCCAGACGCATATCGCGCGCTTTGTAAACCACGGCCATGCCGCCCTCGCCGAGCTGGGCGTCGATGCGGTAGCGATTATTGAGGGTTTGGCCGGTTAGATCTGACATGGTAATGGGAGCTATCGCTAGTATACAACGTACGCCTGCAGGCGCAGCTGCGGGGCTGATTAAGGGGTGACCATCTGAAAGCAGCTAAATACAACTATAGACCTGCGCCCGGTTGGTCGGTCTTCCACCAACACCGCCACGGCGGCTACCAGTATACGCTAGTCAGTCGTTCGAAGTAATAGGCTGTTTAGTCTTCCACCAACAACGCCTTGGTGGCTTGCGGGTCGAAGAATTCGGCCCACTTTGTGTCGGCGCTGTACTTGGCTCCGCGATGTTTACATTGCGCAAGTAAACCGAACTCAGTCAGGAATTGCGCAGGTCGTCTCCACCGTGCCGAAAAGAGTTACCTTGACACGAAACTATTTGAGTACGTACAGATGACCGTCCTCGCTCCCGAAATACACCAGTCCTTGGTGGGAAAGTGCGTATAAACGTTGTGCCCCCACAGGGAGGCAGCCCTTATACGCAACACCTGCGGTAGCAATAGTCTGGGACAAAGCAAGAAAAGGGCAACCTGTTTTTTCCTGACCGATCGCCAATTCATACCACGCTAACAGCCACCATTATGGGGTGGGGCGTAGGTCGGGCCACCTAGGGGACAGACTATGTCATAGTCTGCGGTGGTAGTGCGCCAACTCTGGCCTGCAGATGAGGTTCTGGACCAAGACAGCGGTTCTTTTTGGAGGAGGAGGGAATGCGGACATGGATAACACCCCTGCTTACCTGTATTTCCCCTAAATCCAGCCTATTTCAACTAAATAGAGCCAAACCGAGCCACTTTGCGCGGGTTACAGCGCCTCGTCACGTCGATGACGGTGAGGTTGCCAGGGACTTCATTGTATACGTCCGGCTCACGCCTGGCCTGACGGGGGGAGTCGATTAACGGTTGCGCAAGCCCCGCATGGACGGTCCCTGAGGAGGTGACGACCAAAACAGGCCCGGCGGGCAGCCCGCTGATTTCGGATGCCAGGTCCGCGGCCGTGTTAGCTGAAATACATAATTTGACGGGAAGCGTGAAGGCATATCCCAAAATGATTCCTTAATCAAACTCGGACATCTCACAATCCAATGATTATCGAATGCTTGTCAAGTGCTGCTTGACAAAAAAGGGCAAATATTATACATTGGGTTGGCTGTTCGACCGAAAAAGGATTCAATTTGCCAAATCGGATAGATTTTGTTAGGAAAATCTGGATGATGTGTAAAGTATTGATTTGCAGATAGATTGATGGACGCCATCTGCAATCTGCGCACTTTCATTACGGCCCTTGAAGAGAACAACCTGCTGGTGTGTTGGCTATCATATACGGACCGGTGGGCAGCCATGGCCGAGGGCAAGAAACTTGTCGCGTACCATCTGGCTAATCAGCGCCAAATCATGCAGTCTAGCGGCGTGGACGCGGCGCTTATTGGAAAACCAACAACTGGTTACGGCTACTGGGAAAAAATTGCAAAATGACCAAAAACAATAGAACTGATAATAGATCGCGCGCAGAAGTTCTTGCCCTCCTTGCGGGCAATCGCAATCCACGCTTGCCCTGTTTCAGCGGTTTAATCAATGTGACTGCTCCGGGCCTTGAAAGCATTGGCTTGAAACTGTGTGAGGTACATGTCGACCCGGACATGATGGCGCGAGCTGCGGCTACGACGTACCGGCTGTTTGGTTTTGAGTCCGCAGTAGTGCCATTGGACATGTGTGTCGAAGCGGAAATACTAGGTGCGCGAGTGGATTTCCGCCTAGAGGCGCGGCATCCGGAACTCCCGAGAGTAATTGCACCCCTAGTGGACTCGCCAAACGAGCTCGAAATCAAGGCGCTAACCGATTTGACAAAACGCGCGCGTGTCTCAGTTGTGACGGAAGCCATCCGAATTCTGAAGGCAGATGTTGGAAAGGAAATTGTTGTTGGAGCTTGGGTGCCGGGGCCCTTTACGTTGGCGACACAACTAGTAGATCTGACAAACTTGGTCATGGGCACACAAACAGCGGCGGAAGATGTGGGGCGTGTGCTTGATCAACTAACTGATATGCTGTTGGAGGTCGCCGTAGCCTATCATTTGGCCGGGGCCGACTTTCTCACGGTGCACGAGATGGGTGGTTCGCCAGGCTTCATTGGGCCACCGACATTTGGGGAGTTAGTGCTGCCGCGCTTGCGGCGCATGCTTCAGGCGTTGCCCGCCCCGCGCGTGTTGAGCGTGTGCGGCAACACAAACCGCAGCATGGCTCTCCTGGCGGAGGCCGGAGCCGATGCGCTACATGTGGATCAGACAAACGATCTAGCGCAATCACGCGAAGTGCTAGGTCCCGAAACAATTCTGTTTGGCAATATCGATCCGGTAAAGACCTTGGTAGAAGACGACGATCCCAGCATACGCTCGGCAGTAACGAATGCAATCGAAGCACGCGTGGACGCAATCTGGCCCGGCTGCGATCTGTGGCCGCGGGTTCCAGCGGCCAACATGCGTTTGATGATAGATGAAAGCCAGCGGAGTCTCCGATGTGCTGACCGCAGACGGTGAGTGCCACTATGAAGAACCATGCATCGTCGGAAGTTCGAGCATACGGTCGAAGTGAGACGCATCCTGCAGGCGCTTGAAGAGACGCCTTCTGATGGTGAGGAAAAGTGTAATCGGATACGGGGTACCGACGGAGGACGAACCTGTACTCATGTGCAGCATAGGGGTGTTCATACTTCAATAATCTCATGGCCACTTCGCCACAAACACACCGTACCACCGCCCAAAAAACTGATTGACCGGCCATTGAAGAGGATTACGTCCGTGCGGGCAAATCGAGGGCGGTATGACTCAGGCGCTAGGCTGTGCCCTTTGCGAGAATATGCAGTGTGATGAGCGTGGTTGCCTCCTGATGGGCCGTTTGGAGCCAAAGCAGTTGCCGAGATTCGGATGGATGCAGTCGCGCCTGCCATCGCCAACGCCGTATTCAATGCCGTGGGTGTGCGCATACGTGAGCTGCTGCTGACGCCGGAGCGGGTGTGGCATGCGCTGCGGTCAAATTCCTAAAAAGGGGTGATGGGCGATTACTGAAGACGTTTCGATCGGCCTGAGAATAAAGCGGCGGCGCAATGAATTGGGGCTCAGCCTGCGTGAGCTCGCACGACGCACAGACGTGACGGCTTCATTTCTTAGCCAGGTTGAACTCGATCAGACGAACACCTCTTTGAATTCTCTCCGGCGCATCGCAGAGGCGCTAGACGTATCGATCTTGTACTTTCTGGAAGACGGTCCTCATCAAGACCCGGTCGTGCGCGCCGATAGCCGATCCCGGCTCAGCTTTGCCAATCTGGAGGTCGTCTACGAGTTGTTGACGTCCGACCTATCACGCAAGATGGAGATGTTCCTCGGCAAGCTAGGGCCAAACACTGGAAACGTCGCGCGCCGGCTCCGGGAGCCAACCGAGGAGTGCATTTACGTCCTAACAGGCAGCTTGCTGATTGGGCTTGATTCGGGCGAATATATCCTTAACCCAGGCGACAGCATCTATTTTGACGGCGTGTTGCTGCACAAGCTGGCCAACGCCTGTGATGACGAAGAGACGACCTGGATCTCCGTGGTCACGCCGCCGGTTTTCTGATCGGTATTTCAATAGCGGGCGACAGAGCAGATCGGCTAATGCGAAGCTCACCCATCGTGTTTGATCTCGTCATACAAGGCGGAACCCTAATCACCGCGTCGGAACAGTTCGAGGCGGACCTGGCTTTTCTGGATGGAAAGATTGCTGCAATTGGAACGCAGCTGCGGGGGCACGAGACGGTCGACGCGCGGGGCCAACTGGTGCTGCCCGGCGCAGTGGACGTGCACGTGCACCTGGAGATGCCAGTAGGCGCAACCGTGTCGAGCGACGATTGGCAGCGTGGCACCGTGGCGGCCGCGCACGGCGGTACGACCACCGTCGTCGACTTCGTCGAACCGGAGCCGGAGGAGTCTCTGCTAGAGGCCTACCAAAAACGGCGCCGACAGGCAGAGGGACGTGCCGCGATCGACTTTGGATTGCACATGACGCTCTTACGGGCGGATGCCGAAACTCTGTCGCAGGTGAGTGATGTGTCCGCGGAAGGGCTGACGTCGTTTAAGCTTTATACCACTTATGAAGGATTGTGTTTGAACGATATGGAGCTGCTCGCCGCGCTACGTGCCATTCGCGACGTGGACGGCCTGGCGATCGTGCACGCCGAGAACGACGCGCTCATTCAGTGGTTTACGCAGGAGTTCACTCAGGCGGGACTGACCTCGCCGCGTTACCATCCACGCAGCCGACCCGGTCCTGCCGAAGGGGAAGCTATCGAGCGTGTACTGGCGCTGGCTGAAGCAGTGAGCGCAACCCTGTACGTGGTGCACGTTTCCACCGCGCGCGGGAGCGCGGCCGTCGCCCGCGCGCGAGCTAGAGGCCAGCTTGCCTTTGGGGAGACCTGCCCGCAGTACTTGTTGCTCAGCGACGAAGTCTACGAGCGCCCCGATTTTGAGGGCGCGAAGTTTGTTTGTTCCCCACCGCTGCGCACGCCGGACGACAATCGCGCCCTATGGCTGGCGTTGGGAGCGGGCGGTTTGCAGACGGTGGCCACCGATCATTGCCCTTTCAATTTCGCAGGTCAAAAGGACCTTGGGCGCGGCAGCTTCGTCGAGATTCCAGGCGGCCTACCCGGCCTCGAGGCGCGTCTGGCGCTGCTGCACACTTTTGGCGTGTGTCAGGGCCATCTATCGCTCAGTCGCTGGGTGGATGTCTGTTGCACAACTCCGGCGCGACTGTTTGGTCTGTACCCGCGCAAGGGCACGCTATTGCCCGGCAGCGACGGCGATGTGGTGATTTTCGACCCCGAGTATAAGTTGACCTTGTCTCAATCCACGCTCCACGAGAACGTTGATTACACGCCCTACGCGGGGATGGAACTGTGCGGATATCCACGGACAACGATTGCACGCGGCGAAACCCTTGTACAAGAGGGGCGGTATGTGGGCTCACCGGGCGGCGGTCGTTTTCTGCGGCGGGGGCAACCCAATTTGCAGCGAGGGGGAGCGTATGCCTAATACGCTACTCTTGCCTGCGTGGCTGGTAAGTGACGTGCGCAAAGAGCCTTTGCACAATTGGGGCGTGCGCATCGTTGGCGATCAGATCGATGACCTGGGCCCGCACACAACGTTGCTCGAAATGTATCCGGCAGACGATGTGCAGCGGACGCCGGGCCAGGCGCTATTGCCGGGCTTCGTCAACGCTCACACCCATTTATATGGTGTGCTTGCCCATGGCATACCGCTGGCGCACGCGCCCTCGGGCTTTTGGGCCTTTCTGGAGGAATTCTGGTGGCCGCTTGTGGAGGACCAACTCAATCAGGAAATGATATGCGCCGCTACAGAGCTGCAGTGCGCGCGCATGCTAAAGAGCGGTGTGACAACCTTTTTCGACATAACCGAGGCGCCGTTAGCGTTGCCGGGCTGCCTGAGCGCCCAGACGGAGATTGTGCGCCAGTGGGGGATGCGCGCTATCCTGACCTTCGAGGCCACGGAACGCGTCAGTCCACGCAACGGGCAACTGGGATTAGAGGAGAACTTAGCTTGCATCGAAGCCTGTGAGGGCGAGGGTAGCCTGGTATCGGGGGGCATGAGTTTTCATACGACATTCACGTGCTCGGCAGAATTTATCCGGCAGGCGTTTGCGCTTGGGCGCGAGCGCGGCAAGCTGGTGCATATGCACTGTTCCGAAGGCACGCACGAACCGGCCTATACCCAGGATAATTTCGGCCTGAGACCGTTGCACTACTACGATAGCCTGGGTGTGACAGGTCCGGACATGCTCGCCTCCCAATGCGTACAGGTCGACAAGAGCGAGATTGCGCTCCTTGCAGAAAAGCAGATACGCATGACGCATATGCCGCTCTCGAACTGTGAGGTCGGCGGCGGCATCGCGCCTGTGCCGGATCTATTGCAGGCAGGCGTCGAGGTGGGACTGGGCAGCGACGGATACATCGATGATTTCTATGAAGTGCTGCGCGCGGCATTTCTTATCCATAAAGCAAGTCATCAGGACCCGCGCGTAATGCCAGCGAGCACGGTGTGGTATCTGGCGACCGAAGGCGGGGCCAAGACGTTGGGTCTACAGAAAGTGGGTCGGCTGGAAAAAGGCTGGCAGGCAGATATGCAGCTTGTAGACCTAGACCTGCCTACGCCGCTAGCCGCGCACAACTTCTACGAGCAGCTGTTGCTCTATCGATGCCAGGCAAATGTGCGCGCTACTTATGTGGCCGGGCGCAATCTTTTCCGGGACGGAGAGTTGTCCGGTGCTGACTTCCAACAGCTATTGGCACATGCACACCAGGCAGCGCACAAGTTATGGTCGCGGGCTGCTAATTGACACTCAATAGACGTGGATTCATTCGTGTTACACTCTTTGTATGGATCTTGATCGCATAGTCAACTGTACCCGGTCTCTGGTACAACAGCCGAGTCTTAGCGGCCAGGAAAGCGCGGTTGTGGAAACTGTCCTAGCCGAGATGCGTGCCCTTGGATTCGATCGGACTTGGGTCGACGACAATGGCAGCGCAATTGGCGTGATCGAAGGTGCTGAACCTGGGCCAACGCTGCTACTGGATGCCCACTGCGACACGGTCGGCATTGCCCCCGGCGTCGCATGGTCGCGCGACCCATTCGCGGCCGAACGGGATGATGTCAACATCCATGGTCGAGGTACCGCCGACATGAAAGGTGCGCTGGCTGCCATGGTGCACGCGGCCGCAAGTGTGGATCGCGAACGCTTGACTGGGCGAGTGGTCGTGAGCGCCACCGTAATGGAAGAAGTCATGGAGGGCCAGGGATTGAAGCCAGTGATGCAGGCCGTGCAACCGGACTTCGTCGTCATCGGCGAGGCGACCGACTTAAACCTGAACCGGGGTGGACGCGGGCGGGCTGAAATCCATGTCGAGACCGTCGGGGAACCGGTGCACTCGTCGTCACCTCACTTGGGCCGCAACGCAGTCTACGCGATGATGAATGTAATCGAAACCGTGCGAGCGCTCGATTTGCCAGACGACCCGTTACTTGGCCCGGCGCTCTTCGCGCTAACTGACATCATTTCTGACCCGTATCCTGGGCACTCCGTCATTCCTAGCCGTTGCCGCGTGACCTTCGATCGGCGGCTGCTCCCTGGCGAAACGCCGGACAGTGTGCTGGGCCAGATTTTAGAGGCGCCCGAGTTAAAGGGTATCGAGCTCAAAGCCGAGATTGCCGCAGGCGAGTACCGAGCCTACACAGGCAACACTATGCGAGGGTCAAAGTTTTTCCCCGCGTGGGTGTTCGATGAGTCGCATTTCTTCGTGCAGACGGCGTTGCGGGGATTGCGCAACGTAGGAGGCGACCCGCAGGTAGCCGCGTACCGCTTCTGCACGAACGCAGCCTACAGCGCCGGGGTGGCTGGAGTACCCACGGTGGGCTTTGGGCCGGCGACCGAAGGCGATGCGCACGTGGTCGACGAGAAGCTGGCTGTCCTGACGCTGGCCGCAGCAGCGCGTGGCTATCAGGGCATTGTCGACGCAGCGCTGGGTAAGTGTCCTTGAAGCGCAGCTTAGTTGGACGAGTTAAGACTGGACAGGATTGACTTAGCTTTTGACCGGCATCATGATGATGCCCAAAGGCCCCATCGAGAACGTGGTGGCCGTGGCTCGAGCCGCCTAGTAAGCCGGTTTCGTTCTCTGCACCTACTTATGGTTGCCAGTCTGCAAATGCATCAATCACTGGCTTGACGTTGTCCATCATTGGGTAGAGGATAGGACAGGTGACGCCGGCATCAATGTATTCGGCCACTTTTTCCTGACACGCTCGCGTTGTGCCGACGGCCATCAAGTTTCTCACCACATCGTCAGGAATTAAGGCGGCAGCGCGACGATAATCTTCTTCGGTAGCGGGCCAACCGACAAATTCCTGCACCTTTGTGATGAGGTCTTCATCTACGTTGCTGGCCTTCATAATATGTGGTTCAGTGCCTAGATAGTAGGCGACCAACGTTTTGCCTTCCGTCATCGCTGACTGAGGATCATCATCAGATAAGCAACAGACCAGTAGTTCGGGCCGGTCTACGTCATCGAGCGTTTTTCCCGCTTTTTTCGCCCCGCGTTGGACGAGCTCCACCGCGTGGCGAATGTACTCCACTGACACTACATAGTTGAGTACAACGCCATCGCAGATTTCACCTGATAGTTCCAGCATTTTGGGACCGGTGGCACCTATGTACAGCGGAATATCGCGGGCCGAGGTGTCGCCGTATGCCACATCCAGTCTCACCTGGTCCAACTGCACAAAATCGCCGCGATAAGTGACCTCTTCCATGGTGAACAGCTGCCTCAAAGCCTCGATGTGCTCACGCATTGCCTTCAAAGGTTGTTTTCGCCGGACCCCCACCCGCGAGGCAATGGGCTCCCACCAGGCTCCCAAGCCTAACATTATCCGGCTCTGTCCGTCAACTGCTCCGGCCAGTTCCCACATGGTACTCCAAGTTGCAGCAATGACCGCCGGGTTGCGCGTCCAGATGGGTAGAACGCCGGAGCCAAAACGAATCCGATTGGTCTCAGCCAGAAAGGCGCTCATCATTACCACGCAATCGCGGGCCAGGCGGGTGTCGGCTTGCCAAATCTCCGAGAAGCCACGCGTCTCAGCGTATTTGACCATCTCAATTTCATAGCGAATAGGGTGTTTGTCTTGCATGTAAAGGGCCATGCGTTGTGCCATATATGTCTCCCAAATATTTGCAGGTTTGGATTAGAGTTTGATTCTCATCACCCTAATCTTTTGACAACTATTTTGCGTTTTCGTAACACGTTCTCAATCATTATGGCTTACGATTGGCCGTAATCCAGGCCATGCAGTTTTCGTCATTACCAACCAACAAATCGGCTGCGAAGATGGATTTGCGAATTTCTTCTTCGTAAGGGTTAGTGATGGCACTGGTCAAGCCGTTGGCGATAGTCATCGACAGGAAATGGGCATTGATAGTGAGCCGGTTGGGTAAGCCAAACGAAACGTTGCTGGCTCCACAAGTAGTGTTGACCCCCAAATCTTCACGTAGCATCCGCAAGAGCCGGAAGACCTGCTGTCCGGCAGTTTGCATCGCTCCGATTGGCATAACCAATGGATCAATGACGACGTCCTCCTTGGGAATGCCGTGGTCCATTGCCCGCTCGACGATTTTCTCGGCTACGGCAAAGCGTATTTCCGGGTCTTGCGAAATTCCGGTTTCATCGTTGGAGATACCGATAACGGCCGCCCCGTGTTTCTTGACTAGGGGCAGTACGGCCTCCAATCGTTCATCCTCTCCGGTAACGGAGTTAACCAGCGCTTTGCCCTCGTACACTTCCAAACCACGCTTGAGCGCCTCCACGACCGAAGAGTCGATGGAGATTGGCACATCGGTGATGGATTGCACCAGTTGTATAGTTTGAGCCAGCACCTCCGGTTCATCGACTAAGGGGATACCGGCATTGATATCGAGCATGTGGGCGCCGGCAGCGATCTGAGCCAAAGCGTCTTTTTCGACCCGACTATAATCGCCGGCAGCCATCTCCTTGGCCAGCAATTTGCGCCCGGTTGGGTTGATTCGTTCACCTATAACCGTAAGGGGACGTTCCGGCCCGATAATGACTGTTTTGGCTTTGGAACTAATGATGGTTTCCATGAGTTGTTATTCTTCCTCCTGAAACAAACTATCAGATTTACGTAAAAAGTCTGCATTTCTTTTCATCTGCTGCACCTTGGGAACAGAGGCAGTTGCGCTTATGGGGCGCAATGCGGCAGCTTCCAGCCCCTGAGACTTGGGTAACGGGGCAGCTTCAGTGATTACCTCAGTCACCAACTCTTCCTGTCTATAAGCCATGCCATGTGCTCCCGCCATCCCTTCGATTTCACGAACCTGTTGAATGAGTCTTATGTTACCGGTAGACATCATACTCCCTGGTAGTGTCGATCCAGAGTTTTACCCGTGCGGGGTCGGCGTCATCCAGAACGGTGTTCGAAGACATGATGAATCCGCCATCCTTGCCTACGACCTCGATGAGTTTTCGGGCATAGTCTCTGATCTCATCCGCAGAACCGGTCCGTAATAGTGTGAGAGGCATGTTGCCGCAGAGACACATCGTGTCGCCCAGGATTGCTTTGGCTTTGAACAGGTCGGTGCGGTCGAAAAGGCCGATAGTCTTGCCCCTGGGAAACTCGGTGAAATACTCTAGGCGCGTATCCCAATTCCCCTGGAAGTGGATGACGGGCGTCAGTTCCGCGTCGACCAGCGCCAAGACCACTTTTTTAAACCCTGGCCAATAGAAGGTCTCGAAATGGTCGAGGGACATCAGCCCGTCGCCGCCCCGGTTGATGGCCATGAATACCCTTGGGTTGCCACTCATCTCCGCTAGGGCCAGCGCCGTGTTGATGGTCATGGGCAAGAGTTTCTCTGTCAATGCGATCAGCTTGTCGGGCTGGCGGTACATGTCCAGCATCATGCCCTGCGAACCTCTGATGACCCCTACAAAGTCCAGGGGAGCAAAGGTGCCCGATCCGTCAAGAACCGGGAAGCCAAGCTCGGCCAATTCCTGGTCGAGCTTGGCTTCCTTTGTGGCCCAATTGGCCGCTTCGCGTCCGGCTGCGATTAGGGCCTCCAGGGCGTCGAGGACGCCCGGGATGGTGACGGCCGAGACCAGACCGGTGGTGATATAGCCCATCAACAACCAACTGAGCGGTGGAATCAGGCTCAAGGACTCTAGTGCCCCATAGACCCGGGGCAAATAGGACCGTACAGTATAGTCAGAAATGTCGTCTAGGAGGGCGTCGAGTTCGTCGGCCTTGACATATTCTGCTTCATTGAACTGAAACGGGGAATCCGGAGGGATGCCGTGGCCTGGCCATCTGATCTGTTTCATGTCCAGGGCATCGAGTGCAGCCCCGGCTGTTTTGACTGGACTACCCGCGTTGAAGTAGATGTCTGGCGCCAGGTCCACTGTGAGCTTCTTACACGCCGCAAAGTACTTGTCGCTGTCGTAATGAGCTTCTTGCAAGGGCATACCCACGTACCGGCAGGGCAGGTAGCCCGAGAACAAAAAGAATGGTACCCGGTCCGGTACCTCCAACCGAACTGCGTCATCAATGCGCTGTGCCCTTTTCTGATACATTTGCTCAGGCGTGCTATCCATGTATCTCAATCCTTTCCTATCCATTTTTTGACCAGTGAAACCGCCGCCATGGCATCACTGCCGTAGGCGTCGGCGGCCGCGTAGGCCCGGATGTGCTCGTCCACCATGCCGCCGCCGATCATGATCTTGACCTGGTCGCGGATTCCGGCGCGTTTGATCCCTTCGACCGTCTTCTTCAACGCGTCAAAAGAAACCGTGAGGAACCCGCTCAGCCCTAGGACATCCGGATTGACCTCATCGATCGCTTCCACAAAGCTCTGTACGGGCACGTCGACTCCCAGGTCATGAACTTTGAATCCGTTCACCTCCAGCATAAAAATTACCATGTTCTTTCCGAGGTCGTGGATATCGCCTTGCACCGTCCCGATAACTACCGTGCCCGCCTTTCCATCCTCGGCCGAACTTTCCGATCGGACCATGGGCTTGACTAGTTCTGCGATCTGTGACAGCATCTTGCCTGCCAGCACCAACTCGGGGAGAAAGTACTCTTTTTTTTCAAAGAGGTCGCCGACGATGGACATAGCATCCCGGCAAAGTGCCAGGATCTCCTCTGGATCCTCGCCGGCCTCGAGCATGTCCGCTGCTATCTGCAATGCTTCGCTTTCGCACATGCCCGCGATGGCGTCGACAAGTTTATGGGTCATGATGTTGCCTTGTATACTCCTGTAGGGGTGGCACGACCAGTGGTACACTTGGCCATTCTGTCAAGTAACCAGGTCACTCTTTCTGGGTCGGCGAGCGTGACGCGAATGGTCTCCTTGCCCGCGTAGCGTTCGGTGGTTCGAACCGCCGGTCCCACGCCCACGATCCGGCACTGGTCGACCGCCACCGCACCATTGTTGTGGATGGTGTGGCTTTCATCCATGGTGAAAGCCACGCGATGGTGGATCAGCAGGTCGAATTCGATGGGATCTGTTAGTTTACTGCTCACGGCACTATTCCTTTGTCAGATATCGGCCAAGCAAGGATCCCTTGCGACGGCCTTGGGCAACACTGTCTCATGGGCTGCCTCTATGATTGGAGGTGCTGTCTCTTCAGCAACCGCCGGCGTGGGGCGATGCGCCCATCCTCAGTGCCCATGCTCTCCAAGAACTCGACAAATCTCGCATGTAGATCCTTGGCGATCGACTCGTTCTTTCGAAAGGTATTCTCAAGCTGTCCCGGATCTGATGCCGTGTGGTATAGCTCCACTGGATCACCCTCGATGGCATAGTGCAAGGTCCACTCGCCATCGGTGATGGCACTGGGCAGCGGTTCGACCACCCCTCGTTCGTTGTCGTCCACCACCCGGATCTTTTGCCCGGGGTTGTACAAAGGCCAGGAAGTGACCACGAAATCGCGGACCCGCTCCAGGTCTCTATGGAGCAGAGGGACCAACGAGAAGCCCTGCACGACCTCTGGCACCTCTACTCCTGCAAGTTCCAGAATCGTTGGCATCAGATCGGGCGGGGTGACCAGGGCGTCGATGCGGGTTGGATCTCTCTGGGGGAGGGAGATGAGCAACGGAACTCGTGTCAATTCGTCAAAGAGAGGCGAGCGGTACCACTGCCCGGGGGCGAAGGTATCCGTGTTGAAGCCATGTTCGTCTTTCTGCATGGCCTTGCCGAACAGTCCATGCTCTCCAAAATAATGCCCGTGGTCGGAGGTAAAGATGATGGTCGTGTCCTCCATAAGCCCCAACGACTCCACTCGTTCTAGGAGCCGGCCGACCCAACGGTCCACCATGGTGATTTCACCACAATAGGCGGCGTGCGCTCTCTTGACATCCTTCTCTGCAAGCCCGGCCTCCTCCCAATCCCAGTAGCAGGGCCAGTGGGCAGGCTGTCCGTCATAGCCTGGATACAGCGCAGCATAGTAGTCCGGTGGGTCCCACGGTTCGTGGGGGTCCCAGGTGTCGATCAGAAGAAAGAAACGTTCCTTGTAGTGCCGTTCCAGCCATTGTTCGGCTTTGGCCATCGTTGTCGGGGAAAAGTAGTCCATTTCATAGCGGCGGCCGTAGATAACGTCCTCTCGCGCAGGCGCCCAATAGAGTTGACCTCGAACGAAGTCAAAGTCGGCAAATCCTCGATCGTAGCCGTAACCATTTCTCATGTAGAAGGGTGTGTCGGCGATGCCCATGGTGCTGTATCCGGCCGCGCTCAGGATTTGGGGTAGGGTGATCTCGCTCCGGGGAAGAGGCTGCCAGCCCAGGTAGGTAAAGTTGTACCTGCCGGTAAGCACATCGGCGCGATTGGGCACGGTGGGAAATGAAGCCGCATAGTATCGATCGAATACGATTGACCGTTCAGCAAGCCGATCAAGATGTGGCGTATGGATCCAAGGATTGCCATAACAGCCAAGGTGGTCTCGGCGAAAGGTATCGCTGATGATTAGAATAAAGTTCATGTGTACATTCCGTAATGATTCTCTTGCCTAGAATGGCTAGACAGCTGCTTGGTTGCCTGAATAAAGAGTTTCCTCTGTTTCGGCGTCAAAAACGTGGAGGCTTTCCTCCTCAAAGGTGAGCCATACTTGCTGCTTGGACTCCAGTTTAGAATCGGCCTGGGTAAAGGCTCTGACAATCGCTTCACCGACCGTAGCATTAAGCAGCATCTCCCGACCCAATTGCTCCATCACGTACACGCTGGCAGGTATGGCACCTGGAGAGGGGCTTGAATGTACCACCAGGTCCTCGGACCTTACGCCTAGGATGCGCCTATCTGATTCGTCAGAGGCCACGCGTTTGGCTATTCGAGGGTGTATCTCGTGTTCGAATGATGCACCTACCAGCGCGCTTTTGCTCATGTCCAGACGGCAGTCGATAAAGTTCATCGGCGGGCTGCCGATAAAGCCTGCCACAAACCGATTCACGGGGAAGTGATAGATATCTTCCGGTTTGCCAACCTGTTGGATGGAGCCCGCATTCATCACGATCAGTTTGTCGGCTAGGGTCATGGCCTCTGCCTGGTCATGGGTTACATAGATGGTCGTGACACCGAGCTGCTGCTGGAGATGCCTCAACTCGGCTCTCATGGTCACCCGCAGTTTGGCGTCTAGGTTCGAGAGGGGCTCGTCCATAAGAAACACAGCGGGCTCACGGACGATGGCCCGCCCCAGAGCCACCCTTTGCATTTGCCCGCCGGACAGTTCTCGGGGTTTTCTAGACAAAAGCTCTTCAATCTGTAGGATTTTGGCGGTGCGGTGCACGCGCTCTTTGATCTCACTCTTGGTGGTCTTGGCGGCTTGCAAAGGGAACGCGATGTTCTTGTACACAGTCATATGTGGATACAGCGCGTAGCTCTGAAATACCATGGCCAGGTTGCGCTCCCAGGCAGGAGCGCCGTCAACTTTTTCCTCTCCGATATAGATCGAGCCAGCCGAAGGCTCATCCAGTCCGGCGATGGACCGAAGCAACGTCGTCTTGCCACAGCCGGATGGTCCGACGAGCACGGTGAGCTGTCCGTCCTCGAACGTGCAACTTACGTCGTCCAGTGCTTTCACCTCACCGAACAGTCTGCTTATGTTTTCCACACATATCTTAGCCACGAACAATACCTCTTATCTATGTACTCTCTATGTACTCTGCACAAGTCGCGTTTCCGTCTCAGGTTGTAGAGGTATGGCCTTTAGGCTCAAGCCAGAAGCAGCAAAGCCCAAGGACGCGTTTTCTACAAGAGTCTCAATATTTGACTGAGCCTGCTGTCAAGCCCTGGATTACCCAGCGCTGGAATATGAGTGCGACAAACACCATCAGACCCACCGACACAATAATGGCTGCTGAGATCCACGTCCACTGGTAGCGATATTCAAAAGACAGGTTGAGGATAGCGACCGGCACAGTCTGCACGTCGGCGATTCCCATACTCACGACGCTGGCCAGCATAAATTCGCCCCAGGATCCAAGAAAGGCAAAGACTCCGGCTGAAAAAAGCCCTGGCGCCGATAGGGGGAGTATCACCTTCCAGAAGATCTGGAGTGGTTTGTAGCCATCAACCTTGGCCGCATCCTCCAATTCCCATGGCAATGTGGAGAAGTAGATGGCTAGCAGCCAGGTTGCCAGTGGGATATTGTAGGCAATATTGGGCAGGATCATCGCTGGCAGGGTCTTGAGGAGACCGAACGTTCGCATGAGGACAAAGGTTGGAGCGATAACCATCACCGCCGGCAGCAAACCGCCAACCCATAAGAGCATCAGGGATTGGATCTTCCATTGGAAGCGCAGCCGTGCAATAGCATAGGCTGCCAGAGCTGAGACCAGCAGCGCACAGACCGCAACCGAGGTTGCGACGATTAAGCTGTTTCGAATCGGAAGGAGAAAGCCAAGGGTGGACGCTACTCCCACCTCCTCCACACCCGTGAGGGAGCTTTCTTGTGCATCCTCTCTGCCTGGCTCGGATATTCCCAGAATGACCTCATAGGCCTGTAGAGTGGGTTTGGAAGGCCAGAGCTCGGGCGGAATCAGGTATTCTGCTCCCATGGGTTTCAGAGACGTTGAAAGCACCCAGAACAAGGGCCCCAGGCAGAAAGTGACGATAGCGATGGTGACCACAACCTCCAAAAACCGGTTGAGAACACGTCTACGTTGATAAGGATTTGCGTTACTCATTCTTTGAACCTTAGGTTTCCCCGCACCCTGCTCACATAGATGATGGCAACGGCAAAAACGAAGGCGAATATTACCATGGCGTACGAAGACCCCACGCCAAACCTGGCGTAAGTAAAGAAGTACTTGTAGGCGAAGGTGCTAAGTGTGTCGGTGGTCGTGCCAGGGCCTCCGCCAGTCATTGCGTAGGAAAGCTCGAACATGCGTAGTGCGAGAAGAGCCCGAAACAGGACGGTGACCAGTATGGTTGGCACGAGCATGGGAAATGTCACCCGCCGGAAACGAAACCCGGTCCGCGCCCCATCTACCTTGGCGGCGTCGTAAACATCATTTGGGATGGACGCCAACCCCCCTAGCAGGAGAATTCCCATGATGGAGGCATTCTTCCACACGGAGGCGATGATGATACTGTGAATGGCCAACGTTGGGTTGGTCAGGAAGGGAGGAACGTTTTCGACCATGCCGCTGCTGGTCAGGAGGTAGGCAAACACTCCGGCATCAGCGTGAAACAGCCACTTCCACAGCATCGCCGAAACGATTGGTGGGATGGCCCAGGGAACCACTAACACAGCCCTCAAGATGCCCCGCAACCTGTGGTGGACCGAGAAGGTGGCAATGGCCATGCCCAACCCCAAGCTCAGCTCCAGAACAACCGTGAGGACTGTAAAGTACAGGGTAAAAAGGAACGAATCTCGAAAGGCCTCGCTTTTGAATACAGCGACATAGTTTCGCAGCCCCACGAAAGACTCGTTCAGCCAATCTACCGTCCGGTGCAATTTGAAAAAGCTGTAAAAAAAGGTTTGCAGTAAGGGGTAATAAAGAAAGAGTGCTACGAATATAAGAGCAGGCAAAATGAAGACAACAGCCAGAGCTGGCTCTCGCAGTCTGATTTTCATCGGCAGATCACTTCTATTTGAGACAATTGGCGTATTCATTCATCTAAAATGTTACTTGGCTGGTAAAGTTCTCTCAAATGGCAATGTTACCGAGGGAACCTTGTCCGGCGACAATATGATCATGCAGGAACAGTGAAAATATCTTCGCAGAATACAGAAACGTTATCGTAAAGCCGCCCGGAATGAGCGTGGTAACCTGTTGGATACGAAGGAAAAGGTCACTGGAGTTGCACCGCAAAACCTTGCTAAAGGCGATGAAACGTGAAGTGGGTGCGCCGTTGCCGGCGGCACAAGCAACAGGGGCGCTCTTTCATGTCATAGAATTCGTCTCTCTGACCTTGCCAGCGAGGATGCCATCTGGCTAGCGAAAAAGAGAGGTTGCCGCGCCGCCAGCCAATCCGTCACTTCTGCTGAGCGGCGCGGCAACCAAGGTTGCCACCACCATCACGTGGTCGTTGGTAGTAGGTCTAGTTTATGTTGATCGCGTCGATGGCAGCGCAAGCGTTGTCGAGTGCATCTTGAGGAGTCGTCAATCCAGAAAGGGCCGAATGGATCTCGGCTTGCAGAATGTCAGAAACCTCGCCAAAGTTCTCGCTGGGCATAGGAGCCAGGGCGCTCTTAGCAATCTCTTCGATGAGAGGTAAGTATGGGTTGGCCTCAAGAACGTCCGGGTCTGTGTACACGTCCCCGTGACCCTGGATTGGTCCCCAAGCCAGGTTAAAGTTCTTCATAGTATCAAAGCTGCCCCACTCCTCCAGGACGCTCAGGGCCTCCTCGGGATTGTCGCTGAATTTGCTGATGGAGAATGCCCAGAACTCGGTGTAGCCAGAGTGCGTGCCGCCCGCTTGGGCCGGGTTCGGGATAAAGCCCCACATGTCTACAACCTTGGAGCTGTCTTCGTTGTTAATCCAGAAGAGAAGGTCCTGCCGGCCGCTGAAAAAGATTGTCTCGCCACTCGCAAACCGCACGTTGGCATCCTCTTCCTTCCAGGACAGCGCCTCCTCGGGGGTATAGCCATCTTCGAAGAGCCCGGTCATGAACTCGAGGGCCGTAACAGCCTCTGGCGAATTCATCCCGCAGGTTCCATCTTCGTTCAGGTAGGTACCGCCAAAGCCATGCAGGTACTCGGACCAGCGGTTGACCAGCACCACGTTTCTCATCGCAGGCCAGTCCCAGCAACCAAGCTCGGGATTGTCCGCTTGGATCGTGTCGCAGGCAGCAATGATGTCATCATAGGTTTCGGGTGGTTCGATGCCGTACTCTTCCAACAGGTCGGTGCGGTAGTACAGCCCACCGATGCCGCCCCACGAGGGACCGATACCCAGCAGTTTCCCGTCGTACGTAAATACATCAAGGTATGCGGGATCGTACTTGGCCAGGAGTTCTGGATCAACCAAATCCTTCAGGTCCACGAGCCAATCGGCGGCGCCAAACTCCGCTATCCAATAACCGGCGGTATACAACAGGTCCACCGTCTGATCCTCGGCCATGAAATAGGTGGTGAGATTGTCGTGCCACTTGTTAGCGTCCAGAGGCTGCAAGATCAACTGTACATCAGCATCGACTCTGTCCCGCATGTCCTCAAGGGGAGCAGGCGCGGCACCGAAAGACAAGTTGAAATACTGGTGGCCGGCAAACGAGAGCTGCTGACGTGCCCCAGCCACCTCAGCCTCTATGGGATAGATGTCGTTGATGTTGTCCTTAGTGAGCAAGGCAATATCCACGAAAACACAGACATCACGCCAGTCGGGACATTCATCCTCAATGGGTTCACCATT
>Ga0187827_10003166_pt1 | contig 21634 bp, 18 predicted proteins | sample ETNtaG_39_FD_167969 | JGI IMG/M metagenome (GOLD analysis project Ga0187827, IMG submission 167969) | Marine microbial and viral communities from oxygen minimum zone, Eastern Pacific Ocean - ETNP2014_SV_150_PacBio MetaG (Illumina Assembly) | ecosystem: Environmental > Aquatic > Marine > Hypoxic... | reverse complement strand
GTTTAAAAATGATAGCAAAAATACCCTTTTAAAAATAGAAAAAGAAATGGAAAAATTAATTTAATGAAAATGAAAATAACAAGCAATGAAGTAATTCATTTTGTTGGTATTGGCGGAATTGGTATGAGCGGATTAGCCCAAATAATATATAACATGGGCTTCATGGTACAGGGTAGCGATTTAAGTCAAAGCAAAAATACAGATCGGTTAAGAAAATTTGGCATAAAGATTTTTATTGGTCATAAAAAGAAAAATATTAAAAAGGTTACCATGCTTGTTATTTCTTCTGCCATTAAAAAAAATAATGTTGAATATTTATTAGCTAAGAGAAAAAAAATACCTATTCACAAACGTGGTGAAATGCTTGCTAACATTATTTCATTAAAAAAAAATATTGTTATTACAGGATCTCACGGAAAAACGACCACCACTTCTTTGATATCTAGCATTTTATTTGCAGCAAAACTGGACCCAACAATAATTAATGGTGGAATCATAAATTTTCTGAAAAATTCTGCGAAACTGGGAAAAAGTGACTGGTGTGTAGTAGAATCAGACGAGTCAGATGGTAGTTTTTTAAAGATACCTGCAACATATTCTGTGGTTACAAACATTGATAAGGAACACTTAGATTTTTATAAAAAATTAGAAGTTTTACAAAAATCTTTTCAGTTATTTGTTGAAAAAACACCTTCCTTGGGAAAGTCAATTATTTGTAAAGACGATCGTTATAATAAAGTATTAATTAAAAATTTAAAAATAAATAACTATTTAACCTATGGCTTTGATAAAAATTCAAATTTTCAAATTAATAATGTTAGAAAAAAACCTAATAATTCAAGCTTTAATATAAAGTTAAATTTAGTTGGAAAAATTAAAAAAAATTTAAAAAATTTACAAATACCTTTGCTTGGAAACCATAATATAAAAAATGCTACAGCGGCAGTTGCGGTGACATTAAGCTTAGGTATCAAAATAAATATAATCAAAAATGCTTTAAAAAATTTTGAAGGAGTTCAACGCAGATTTAATAAAATATTTTCTTATAGAAAAATTGATTTTTACGACGATTATGCTCATCACCCAACCGAAATACACTCTTTACTTGATGGCATAAGGTCGGTACATCGTTCCAAAAAAATAATTTCTGTTTTTCAGCCTCATAGATTCTCTCGAGTCAAGTTATTAAAAAAAGAATTTGCCAAAGCATTTAAACTTTGTGAAGAGGTTGTTTTATGTCCAGTTTATCCAGCTGGTGAAAAGGTTAACAAATATTTTGATTATCATTCGTTTGGAAAATTAATTGGAAAAAAATCTAACGTAAGGGTAATAATAATAAAATCAGAAAACGATTTATTAAATTATTTTAGAAAAAATCTTTTTGACAATGAACTAGTGGTATGCATGGGTGCTGGAAGTATATCTACATGGATTAGAAATATATCAAATAAGTTATGAATATATTACAAAAAGTCCAGCATCTATCAAAAAAAATATCAGGAAAAATTTGTTATGAATATAGTGTGAAACACTTAAATTGGTTTAATCTTGGAGGTCCTGCTAAAATTTTTTTTAAACCAAATACATTAGATGAATTGATTATTTTTTTAAAAGAATTTTCAAATATTTTGCCAATTAAAGTTCTTGGGGTTGGATCAAATACATTAATTAGAGATGGTGGATATGATGGAATAATTATTAAACTTGGAAAAAATTTTTCACATCTATCCAAACTTGATGATAATACAATAATCTCGGGGTCTTCTGTATTAGATAAAAAGTTATCAGAATTTGCGCTAGAAAATTCCATTACTGGATTTGAATTTTTTTCTTGTATTCCCGGTTCAGTAGGCGGAGCGATAAGAATGAATGCTGGATGTTATGACTATGATGTTTCAAAGTGTGTTGCGTCAATTCAGGCGGTAAACTATCAAGGAATAGTAAGATCAATAAAAGCTGAAAAAATTAATTTTTTTTATCGTGGCTCAGATTTATCCGATGATCTAATTTTTTTAAGTGCAACTTTTAAAGGAAAAATGCAAGATAATAAAAAAATTAAAAAAATAATTCAGAGATTTGTATCGGATAAACAAAAATCTCAGCCATCGAGAATTAAAACCTGTGGAAGTACTTTTAAAAATCCAATTAATCATACACAAAAAAAAGCATGGGAACTAATTAAAGAAGTGCAATGCGACAATATGAAAGTTGGAGGCGCTTCTATTTCAAAAAAACATAGTAATTTCTTTATCAATGAAAATTCAGCAACTTCAAATGATATGGAAAATTTAATTAATCAGGTTAAAGAAAAAGTTTTTGACATTACTGGAATAAGACTTGAATTAGAATTAGAAATTATTGGTAAAAAAAAATGAGTAAAACAATTCTAGTTTTAATGGGAGGAATTTCAAAAGAAAGAAAAATTAGTCTTTTGTCGGGAAAAGCATGCGTTAAGGCATTACAAAAAAAAAAATATAAAGTTAAAATTTTAGATCCCAAAGGTAATTTTATTAATGAAATTAGAAAAATAAAACCAGCGGTAGTTTTTAATGCATTACACGGCCGTTTTGGTGAAGATGGTTATGTTCAAAGCATTTTGGAGGCAGAAAAAATAAAATATACTCATTCAGGAGTTCTTGCTTCCAGTATAGCTATTGATAAAGAAATTTCTAAAAAAATATTTATTAATAAAAAAATTAATACTCCTAAATTTTTTATCTATAAGAATAACAAAAACCCAAATATTCATTATTTCCAAAAACAATTAAAAATTAGTTTTCCAATTGTTATAAAACCAATTAATGAGGGTTCGAGTATAGATGTTCATATTTGTACAAAAAAAAATCTAAATAAAAATTTGAAAAAATTAAAAAAATACAATCAAATATTGGTCGAACAATATATTCCCGGAAGAGAAATACAGGTTGCTGTTATGAATAATAAAGCTTTAGGTGCAATAGAACTTAAGCCAAGAAGAAAATTTTACGATTACTATGCTAAATATTCAAATAAAGCAAAAACTAAACATATTATGCCAGCCCCTTTGGAACAAAAAAAATACAACGAAGTTTTAAGTATTGCAAAGAAAGCCCACCTTTCATTAGGGTGTAAAGGAATTACGAGAAGTGATTTTAGATATAACAACAAAAAATTTTTTCTATTAGAGCTTAATACTCAACCTGGAATGACAAATCTTTCGTTGGTGCCTGAAATTGCAGCTTACAAAAATATTAAATTTGAAGACTTGGTCGAATGGATAGTTAAAGATGCTAGCTGCAATAGGTAATAAAGAAATCAAAATATTGTTTTATATTCTTGCGTTTATTTTTTTATCAACAATAAGTTTTTTTGGTAAAATGAGGATCTTAGATGACAAAGGTTTTCTACAACTAGAAAAAATTGAAATTCATGGTTATAAAAAAGTCGACCATGTAATAATGCAACGTAAATTAAATAGTTTAATAGGACAAAATTTACTACTAATTAACCCTAAAGATATTAAAAAAATAATAGATGAAAATAAATTAGTTAGTGAATACATAATTCAAAAACAATATCCAAATATAATTAATATAAAGTTGAAAGAAGTTAATTTTGTTGGGAAGCTAGTAAAAGATAAGAAAAAATATTTTTTAGCAGATAATAACAATCTTATTTTTTTCAAAGATCATTTGATTGATCGGGATTTACCAAATATTTATGGAAAAGATGCAGAATATTATTTTAATGATTTTCAAAAAGTGCTGAAATTGAACAATTTTAATTTAAACATTATATCTAGTTATTATTTTTTCCAAATCAACAGATGGGATTTATTTCTAAATAACCAAAAAATAATAAAATTTCCTTCAAAGGGTTTAGAAGAAGCTATAAAAGTAGCTAATAAACTTTTAAATAATAAAGATTTTAGTAAATACTCTGTTATAGATTTAAGAATTAATAATAAAATTATTTCTCAATAGTGGAAAATAAAAAAGTTATTGCCGTCATTGATCTAGGTACATTTAACCTGAAATGCGCAATTTTTTTGATTGGCAGCAATGGATCCCCACAGCTTGTTGGTTTTTCTAAAAAAAAAACAAAGGGCATACATAACTCAATCGTTGTCAATATCAATCATGCAATTGATTCGATCCGTGAATGTTTGGTTGAGGCAGAAAAAACATCACAAATTAGTCTAAATAAAATCAACGTGTTAGTTGATCCAACTGAAATTGTCACCACTAGAATAACCAAGTCTAAAAAAATTAATGGAGCTAAACTAGAAAAAAATGATGTCAGTTTTCTTTTGAAGGAAGCAAAGAAACAAGTAGAACAAAATAATTCTAGATTATCTAATATCCATATATTCAATTATAAGTATGTAATAGATAACAAAAATTTTAGAGATTTACCTTTCAATATTTATGCAGATCAATTTAGCCAAGAAAATGTTTTTCTTAGTGTTCCAAAAAATATTTTAAAAAATATTTCAAATGTATTTCATTCTTGTGATATTGAAATTAATAAATTTATTTGCTGTTCTTACGCCCTAGGTATTGGTTGTTTTACTCAAGATCAAATTGATTATGGGTGCGGAGTTATTGATATTGGATTTGATAAAACTTCTATAGCATTGTTTAAAAATTTATCTGTGGTGCATGTATCTTCTTTTCCGATAGGGTCAAATCATATTACAAAAGATATTTCTCGTGGATGTTATTTATCTAAAAATGAATCGGAACTAATTAAAAAAGAATTGTCAATAATTGATGACTTAAATGAAAATGAATTCTTATCAGACAACTATTTTTCTGAAACTAAATTTAGAAAAATTTCGTCTAAATTTGTTGGAGATATCATTTCTGCAAGATTAGATGAAATTTTAAATAAAATATTTAAAGAAATAAATTTTTTACAGAATGAAAGTATAAAACAAAATTTAATTTTTACAGGAGGAGGATCAAAATTAAACGATTTAAAAAAAATAATTAATACCAAGTTATCAAATTGTATTTTTGATATTAATTTGGATAATATTAAATCTTTCAATGATATTGATAAAGAATTATTGGCTTGTTATGGCGCAGTAAAGATTCTAACAGAAGGTTTTATTTCCGAGGCAATTGCTATACCAAATAGAAATCAAAAGACCAAAAGTAGCATTTTTAGTAGAATTTTTAACATTTTTAGTTAGCTTTATTTATTTTCGTATTTTTTTGAAACAATTGTTGTTTTTAATATCTCGTTTTTAATCAATATATTATGGATGTTTTATGTCTAGTTTTTATCAAAAGACAGTTAAGGATGTTATTCGACTTTCAGGTATAGGTTTGCATAATGGCAAAAAAGTTACAATTAAACTTATTCCTGCGGCACCAAATCATGGGATAGTATTTAAAAGAACCGATCTAAAGGTTAAGAATTTAATTCCTGCGGTTATCAATAATGTTAATAAAGTGGTTCTCTGTACAAGTATTCAAAATGAATTTGGCGTCTCTGTTTCAACAATCGAACATCTAATGGGGGCCTTATATGGAGAGGAAATTGATAATTTGTTAATTGAAATTAATTCAAGCGAAGTTCCTATTATGGATGGATCGGCTAAAGAATTTATTAATAAAATTAGGGCGACTGGAATAAAGAATTATGACACTCCAAAAAAATTTATTAAAGTTTTAAAAAAATACGAATTGTTTCATGGTAATAAATTTATATTAATTGAACCTTACGAAAATGATTTAAAAATTGATTTTGAAATCGTGTATGATAATCAGCTTATTGGCAATCAGAGGAAATCAATAAGTTTATCTAATGATAATCTTGATCCAATTTATAACTCTAGAACTTTTTGCTTATTTGAAAATATTGAAAAAATTAAACAACAAGGCCTTGGTAAAGGTGGAACTCTTGAGAATGCAATAGTTGTAAAGAATGATAAAGTTCTTAATGAGGAAGGATTAAAATATAAAAATGAATTTGTGATGCACAAAATTTTAGATTGTATGGGTGATTTGATGTTAGCCAATTATAAAATTTTAGGTAAAGTACGATGTAGTCAAGGTGGCCATCAATTAACTTATGCATTATTGAAAGAGTTTTTATCAAGTAGCAAATATTTTTCAGTGGTAGAATTTAAGGAAAAAAAATTACCAAGTAATTCATTTTATAGCAGACCTGTGGCTGCAAGCGCTTAATTTCCGGCCTATTTTAAATCTAAAAAAAATTTGGTAATATCTATTACCCATGTTTAAACATATTATTTTTTTATTTATATATTTAATTTTCTTTGTTTCATGCTCAAAAGATAAAAGTAAAGTTGATGTAGTTTTGGGTCAACAAGATATCGAAAAAGAAATGATTTTTGCTTATAAAGAAGGGATGAGGGCATTAGAAGAAGGTGATGCGCTTTTTGCATCAAAAAAATTTGATGAGGCAGAAATTTTGTTCCCCCAATCTATTTGGGCTTCCAAAGCATCTTTAATGTCTGCTTATGCATTATATACCCATGATTATTATGATGATGCTATATTTAATTTAGAGCGTCACCTTCAAAGATATCCCAAAGATGATAATTTAGTTTATGCTCACTACTTAATAGCAATTTGTTATTTCGAACAGCTATATGATGAAAAAAAAGATTTAAAACCTTTGGTAAAAGCGGAAGAAAAGTTTGTGTATATCTTAAATCATTATCCCGATACTGACTACGCACTTGATGCCAAATGGAAGATGGGACTAATTGTTCATCAAATGGCTGCAAAAGAAATGTATATTGGACGTTACTACATGAAAACTAACAAATGGATTGCAGCAATTAATCGTTTTCAGTTTGTTGTAAAAAATTATGATACCACAGTTTATATTGAAGAAGCATTACATCGCCTTGTAGAAATTTATTATAAAATTGGCTTAGTTGAAGAAGCACAAAAAGTCGCAACAGTACTTGGATATAATTATGGTTCTGGAGAATGGTATAAACAATCTTATAAAGTATTTAATAAATCTTACAAAAGTGAACAACTTACTGAAAAAAAAAAAGATTCTTTCATTAAAAAAAAATTCAAAAAATTGTTTGAATAACTAATGGAAAAAGAAAAAATCAAGACTTTGTATTTTAATAAAATTGTTAAACTGAACGAGTATAAAAAGGCATATTTTGATCAAGATAATCCAATCATTTCTGACGATGAATACGATAGATTGGTAGTAGAGATATTAAATCTAGAGAGCAAATTTAAATTTTTAAAAAGTAAATTATCTCCCGTTAGAAATATAGGCTACAAACCTTCAAGTCGATTTATAAAGGTTAAGCACAAAATACCAATGTTGTCTCTCTCAAATGCTTTTTCGGAAAATAATATTGCTGATTTTATAAAAAAAATTAGAAATTTTCTAAAATTAGATACTAATTTTAAAATTGAAATTAGTGCAGAACCAAAAATTGATGGAATATCAGCGTCACTTTATTATGTTAATGGGCAACTCAAATTGGGATTATCAAGAGGCGATGGCGTTACAGGTGAAGATATTACTTTAAATTTAAAAACAATTCGCAGTATACCTCATAAATTAAGGAGTTCAAAATTTCCCAAAAAAATAGAAATAAGGGGCGAGGTATATATATCAAAAAAAGATTTTAAAGATATTAAAGGTAAATTTGCTAATCCAAGAAATGCGGCAGGAGGTTCATTAAGACAAAAAGATTTAACCGAAACAAAAAAGATTCCTCTTCAATTCATGGCATATAGTTTTGGATTTGTTAAGGAAAAGTTATTTGAAACTCAGTCAGAATATTTAAACCTATTAAGCAAATGGGGTTTTAAAGTTAGCGAACATAATGTTGTTCTTTCCAATATTAGAGATTTAATGAAAAATTATACTGAACTTGAAAATAAAAGATCAGAAATAGAATATGATATTGATGGAATAGTTTATAAGATTAATGATTTAAATTTACAAAATAGACTAGGATATGTTTCTAATTCTCCCAGATGGGCTATTGCACATAAATTTTCATCTACAAAAGCTATATCTAAAATATTAAATATTGAAATTCAAGTTGGAAGAACGGGAGCGTTAACGCCAGTAGCAAAACTAGAACCTGTTAATGTTGGAGGAGTATTAATTTCAAATGCCACTTTGCATAATGAAGATGAGATAGTAAGAAAAGACATTAGAGAAGGTGATGTTGTCACCATTCAAAGGGCTGGAGATGTTATTCCACAGATAGTTTCGGTTGACATAAAAAAAAGATTGTCAGGATCAAAAAAATTTATTTTTCCTCAACAATGCCCTTCCTGCGGTTTAAAAGTAGTTAAAGAAGTCAATACCAATACTAAAAAAAAAGATGCCGTAACTAGATGCCCTGATCCAACTTATAGTTGCCAAGATATATTAAAAGAAAAATTAAAACATTTTGTATCAAAAGAAGCTCTAGGTATAGAGGGTCTTGGAAAAAAAGTTATAGATGACTTTTGGAAGAAAAAATTAATTAAATATTCCTATGATATTTTTAATTTAGATCTAAACGTATTGAAAAAATTTGATGGCTGGGGTGAAAAGTCTATTTTTAATTTAAAAAAATCAATTAATGAGTGTAAAAAAATTTCATTGGATCGTTTCATTTTTTCCCTTGGTATTCGTCATATTGGACAAGAAAATGCAAAAATATTAGCAAAACATTTTTTAAGTGTACAAAAATTTTTTAAAGCTTTCAAAAAAATAAATGGAAGCAATCAAAACTATTTAGACGAACTTCGTAGCATTGATGGAATTGGAACTTCACAAATTGATTCGTTAAAAAAATTTATTTTAAATAAACAAAATTTAATCATTGTTTCAAATTTAATTAGCTTACTTGATATTGAAAATTATAAACTTTCGACCAAAAAAACTCCACTGAGTAGAAAATTAATTATGTTTACAGGTACCTTTGAAGATACAAGTAGATCAGAATTAAAAGTTCTTGCAGAAAATTTAGGAGCAAAGATTGTTAGTAGTATCAGCAAAAAAACAAATTTTTTAGTTATAGGATCGCAAAATCCCACAGCTAGAAAAATAAATGAAGCAAAAAATTTAAATGTAAAAATATTGACCGAGAAAGATTGGAATAAAATTGTCAATAAATAGACGATCTCAACCAATTTTTTTCATCTTTGTTAAGATAAGGATTTAAAATAAAATATGTTTTTTTGTTATATTCATTTAAATATTTTTTTTCCTTTTGATTTAATAATTTAAAGTTAATCAAATCCTTTTCGATAGGTGCAAGTGTTAAATTTTCGAATCTCAATTTATTATTGTTTTTTTTTATAAAAACTAAGTTTTCAATTCTAATTCCAAACTTATTTGTTTCGTAAAATCCTGGTTCATTAGAAAGAATCATTCCTTCTTTTAATTGTATATTATTAAGTTTCGATATTGCTTGTGGACCTTCATGAACATTTAAAAAATATCCTACACCGTGACCGGTTCCATGAGCATAATCTAGGCCAGATTTTTTTAAAGCATATCTAGCAACAATGTCTAATTGTTTGCCAGTGGTATTTTTTTTGAGGTTATAGGTTGCCACAGCAATATGTCCTTTTAATATTTTTGTAAAAATATTTTTAATTTTTTGAGGTTGTTTATAAAAACAGATTGTTCTTGTAACATCTGTTGTTCCATAATGATATTGGCCTCCCGAGTCACAAAGATAAATATCTTTCATTTTAATTTTTCTATTTGTTTTGTTATTAGCTCTATAATGAACGATCGCACCATTAGGTCCAGAACCCGAGATAGTATTAAAACTGGGAGATATATAATTTTTATTTTTTTTTCGAAATTGTTCTAGTTTTTTTTGCGCACTTAGTTCAGTGATTTTAAGTTTGCTGATATTATTTTTTATCCAAAAAATAAATTTTGTTAATGCAGCACCATCAGATATATGAGCTTTTATTGTATTATTTATTTCAACATTATTTTTTTTTGATTTTAAAAAAAAAATTGGATCTATTTTTTCAACATAACTAAATCTTTTTGCTATTTTGTCCCTATAAAAAATAGAACAGGTCATCTTATCAATTAAAAAATTTTCCTTACTATCTAACCTATTTAAGTATTTAACAATATTTGATGGATTTACGTATTTTAAATTTTTTCTAAATTGAGATTTAAAATTTTTGTTAATTTTACTATTTTCAACAATAAGAGTTACCTTTTTTTTATAGTTAATTATTGCATTACAGTTAGGTATTGGAGAATAGGAACTATCTTTACCTCTAATATTTAGTAACCAAGCTATATTTTCGGGTGCGGTAATTAATAAATTTTTTAATTTTTTTTTTTTTAAAATATTACAAATTAAATTTATTTTATGTTCATAATCTTGACCAACGTATTGGGTTTTCAATACAAAAAATTTGTTAAATTTAGTTTTGGGTTTATTTGACCAAATTTTATCAATCAAATTTGTTTTTACCGGAATTAATTTGACGTTTTTGGATACAAATAAATTTTTTAAAATAGTTTGCGTATATAGTTTTGGATCGAACCCAACAATTAATTTTTTTTTGTTTTTTCTTAATATTTCTAAGGGTTTGGTTTTGTGAATTTCTACTATCTTAAAACCTTTTCTTACTTCTCTTTGTGCTTGTAGCGTATAACGACCATCCACAAACAAAAATGCTTTCTTCTTTAAAACTAGGGCTTGCCCAGTAGATCCATAAAATCCTGTTAAGTATTTTAATCTTTCATTACTTGGATCAACATATTCTCCAAAAAATTCATCATTTTTTGGAATTATATATCCATCAATATTATAAATTATAAATTTTTTTCTTAATTTCGATAATTTATTTTTTTTCATTCAATTTTTTTTGTAATCTTAACCAACCAGGACTCCTAATTTCTTCTTCAAAAAAAATATCCTGATTAAATTCAAAATCATCAATATATTTTTCAGTCACACTATTTTGTTCAGTATTTTCTTTTGGCAATTCTTCAACAAAACGAGAGACTAAATTTTCAATCCATTCACCTTGATAAAATCTGTTCATAGAAAAAGAAATATACGCTTGTTTTTTTGTTCTAGTAATGCCAACATATGCTAGTCGCCTTTCTTCTTCTAAAGCGGCATCTCCTTTTTCTTCTAATGATTTTTGATGTGGAAACAATCCTTCTTCCCAACCTGGCAAAAAAACAATATCAAACTCTAGTCCTTTAGCCGCATGAATTGTCATCAAATTTATTTTTTCACCTTTCCAATCCTCATCGATTGAAGTTGCCAAAGCGACATGTTCTAAGAAACTTTCTAAATTTTCAAATTCTCTCATACCCTTCAGCAATTCTTTGATATTTTCTAAACGGGTTTCACTTTCTATATCTTTTTTATTTTTCAACATTTCAGAATAACCAGATTCATCCAATATAATTTGCATAACCTCGAAGTGTTTCTTTGATAATAAATTTTTTCTCCATTTTGTTATAAGGCTAAGTATTCTAAGTAAACCTATTTTTGCTTTAGGTTTTATTTTGTTTATTTCCATCATTTTTGAAGAGGCATCTTCTAAACAAAGCATATGTTTTTTTGCATACTCACTAATTTGTTTTATTGTTGTATCGCCAATAGATCTTTTCGGAGTATTTACAATTCTTTCAAATGCAAGATCGTCTTTTTTTTGAAAAATAATTCTTAAATAAGCTATCGAATCTTTTATTTCAGCTCTTTCATAAAATTTAGTACCTCCAACAATTCGATATCCAACTCCAATTTTTAAAAATCTTTCCTCAAATTCCCTTGTTTGGAATATAGCCCTGACTAATATTGCAATATTATTATAAGAAAAATTTTTTTTTAATTTTTTTTCAATTATATCTGAAATATTAATTGCTTCGTCTTTGCTATTTCTATAGCAATTTAACTTAACCAATTCTCCCTTTTTTCCCTTGGTCCACAATTTTTTTCCGAGTCGCCCTTGATTTTTTGATATTAATTCTGATGCAGTTGATAAAATATTTTGAGTAGATCTATAATTTTGTTCTAATTTAATTTTTTTTGAATTTTTATATAATTGATCAAAATTTAAAAAATTTTTTATTTCAGCTCCTCTCCAACTATAAATAGATTGATCATCATCTCCAACGCAACAGATATTTTCGTGTTGCTTGGTTAACAAATTTAGCCACTTATTTTGAATGAAATTTGTATCTTGATATTCATCTACCAATATGTATTTAAAATTATTTGAGTAAATATCTAAAATATCTTGTTCATTTTCAAAAATTGATACGCAGTATAAAATTAAATCTCCAAAATCACATGCATTAAGAGCTAAAATTTTTTCTTGATATATCTTATAAACATTTAAAATTTCTTTTTCCCATATATCATCTTTTTTAGCTATAACATTTTTAGAATATAATCCTTTGTTTTTCCATTTATCAATAACGGTGATTACAAATTGAGGAGATAATTTTTTAATATCAATATTTTCACCTTTACAAATATTTTTTATTAACCTTAGTTGGTCATCTCGATCAATAATTGTAAAATTAGAATTTAGGTTTACTGCTGCCGCGTGTTTTCTAAGTATTTTTGCACTGATCGAGTGAAAAGTTCCAAGCCAAGGAATAGCGGTGGCATTTTTATAAAGTAACTTACTCACTCGATTTTGCATTTCTCGAGCAGCTTTGTTTGTAAATGTTACGCATAGAATTTGATTTGGCCAGGCTTTTTTTTCCTTAATTATGTGTGCTACTCTCGTTGTTAATACCCTTGTTTTGCCCGTTCCCGCCCCAGCAATAATTAGGCAAGGCCCATTTATATTAACTACGGACTTTATTTGGTTTTCGTTTAAATTTTTAAAATAATTTGAATTGCTGTTTTTCATTTAAAATGTATTTTATACTTTTTTTAATTTTAGTAAATTATACTCATTTATTTTACTGATGATTACATTAAACCAACCTGGATTTAAAAGTTTTGTCACTTATGTGTTCAGTTTTATATTTTTGACACTTTTCATATACTTAGGAATCCCCTTTTTTTTTGATTATAAAAGCAATGAATCAAAGCTAGAAAAAAAAATACTTGATAATTTTGGTCTAAATTTAAATTTTACCAGTAAAGCAAAATATAATATTTTTCCAAGTCCAAGATTAAACTTGCAGAATGTTGAAATTTTAAGTTTTCAAGAAGCCACTAATAATATTGGCTATGCAAAAAAAGTAGTTTTGAAAATTCCATTCAAAAAATTGATAAGTATAAAAACATTAGCTTTTGATTCGGCCGAGTTAATTAATGCGGTTATTAATATTAAAACTTCAGAAATTAATAAATTCAAAAACTATTTAAATAACACAGCATATAAAAAGTCAATTCAATTAAAAAAAAGTAAAATTAATCTATTTGAAAAAACAAATTTACTTCTTAGTATTGATTCGAAGAAATTAAGTATTTTAAACAACGACTCGTTTAATAAAGTAAATTTAAAAGGTCAAATATTTAATACAAAAATAAAAATTAATTATCAAAATGAAAATTTTAATAAAAATACTGTAGCAAACATCATGATAGCTTTTCCAGAAATTGGTCTAAATTTAAAAGCAAATATAAATACTGATAAAAAAGATAATCAAAAGCGTTATGGTAGAGCTAGTGTTTTTTTCCCCAATAATCAATTATACTTTGATTATATATTGAATAATAATATTTTTAATATTTCGAGTTCCAGATTAATAAATAATTATTTTAAAGGTCAATTATTTGTAGATTTAATACTTTTTCCATTTTTAAATTTCGATTCAGAATTAAATATTAATATTCTAAAATTTCAAAGCATATTAAATAGTAAGTTTGTACAAAATAATAAATTCTTAAGTCAACTAATTTCACTTAATAAAAAAATTAATGGGACTATAAATATAAAGATTGATAAAATAACGTCTTCGTCGAATATAATAAATTCAGGTAATGCCAATCTAGAGTTTAAAAATGGAGCCATAATCTTTAAAGAAATAAAATTAGAAATAAATAAAATTGGTAATACTATAATCGGAGGCAAAATTTTACAGCAAAAGAAAAAAAAACTATTTATTTTTGATACTAAAATAAATTTGGATAATTCTGAAGTTTTTTATTCGCGTTTTTTAATACCTCGAAAAAAACAGATAAATTTAAAACCTATAAATCTTTCTGGTAAAATTAACCTTGAATCTTATAAAATTGATTTAGACCAGATATATTTTGGCAATCAATTAGAAGAAAATCAATTAGAAGAATACGAACTAACAATCGTAAATGAAAAGATCAATGAAATTTTCTTACAAAACTCATTAGATAATATTTTAAAGTATTCAAATTTAAGAAAAATTATTCAATCTTTTTTTTAATTAAATTATTCGGATTCATTAATTACTGGGGTCCAACCATTTTTTTTGGGTTAACAATTTTATGAAATTCTTTTTCATTTATTAATCCAGATTTAATTGCTTCTTCTTTCAATGTGGTGCCTTTTTTTAGTGCTTGTTTAGCAATCTTAGAAGCATTATCGTAACCAATTTCGGGAGTAAGAGCAGTGACCAACATTAAGGAATTTTTAAGTAATTGATTTATTCTTTTTTTGTCTGGCTTTAATCCTTTGATACAATATTTTGCAAAATTTCTTGAAGAGTCTGCCATTATGTGAAGTGATTGCATGATATTATGGATAATTAAAGGTTTGAACACATTTAGTTCAAAATGTCCATGAGAGCCCGCTATTGTAATTCCATTATGATTACCTATCACTTTTACACAGACCATTGTTACGGCTTCACATTGTGTAGGATTAATTTTTCCAGGCATTATCGAAGATCCAGGTTCATTTTCTGGTAAAATAAGTTCGCCATACCCTGCTCTTGGACCAGATCCAAGAAATCTTATATCATTTGCAATTTTCATTAAACAAACGGCAGTGGTGTTCATAGTTCCAGAAAAATTTACGATTGCATCATGAGCTGCAAGAGCAGCAAATTTATTATTTGTTGGTTTGAATGGAAGTTTTGTAATTTTTTTTAGTTCTGAGATTATTTTTTTATCAAAATTTTTTCTGGTGTTCAAACCTGTTCCAACAGCTGTGCCGCCCTGGGCCAAACAATATATTTCCTCAAGAGCTTTTTCGATTCTTTCAATGCATTTTTTTAATTGTGCATGATAACCAGAAAATTCCTGACCTAACGTGAGTGGAGTAGCATCTTGTAAATGGGTTCGTCCTACTTTGATTATTTTACCAAATTGTTTTACTTTTTTCTTAATTTGTGATTCCAATAATTTTAGCGAAGGTAATAGCTTGCCTTTTGTTCTAATTGCTATAGCCATATGCATTGCCGTAGGAAATACGTCATTTGTTGATTGACTTTTATTTACGTGGTCATTGGGATGTACTGGCTTTTTAGTTCCCATTTTTCCACCAAGTATTTGAATTGCTCGATTAGCAATTACTTCATTTACATTCATATTTGTTTGTGTTCCAGAGCCAGTTTGCCAAACTTTAAGAGGAAAATGATTATTTAATTTTCCGGCAATAATTTCATTTGCTGCCTTTATAATGCCCTTTCCAATTTTTGGATCAAGATCTTTATTTTTAATGTTTACTATAGCTGCAGCCTTTTTTATCATAGCGATCGATTTAATAACTATTGGCCTTACTAAAAAATCACCGATATCAAAATATTTATTTGATCTCTGAGTAGAGGCCCCCCAATATTTATCTGAGGGCACCATAACTGAACCAAGACTATCAAATTCTTTTCTAAATTTCATTTAAATATATTTTAGTATAAAATAATTTAATTGATATCTTAATTTATCTAATAATAAAATGAAAAAAAATACAAATTCATCTTCTCCCAAGATAATTGAATTAGAAGATTTAAAAATTCTTTTTAAGAAAGAAAATTATGATTTATTAGAGATAAAAACAAAGTCTTTAATTCAAAAATATCCAAATATACCAATGCTGCACAATATCCTTGGTATTTCTCAATCTTCAAGAAAATTGTTTAAAGAAGCAATAGCCAATTTTGAAAAGGCAATAAAATTAAATCCAAAATTATTGGATGCTTATAATAATCTTGGTATAGCATTAAAAAATTGCGGTGAACTCATAAAGTCTTTTAATGTTTTTCAAGAAGCTTTAAAAATCAATCCCAATCATCATCTTTCAAATTTTAATTTAGGAGATTTGTATGTAAAATTTAATGAAATTGAAAAAGCAACAAATTGTTTTAAAAAGGCCATTGATGCTAAGCCTGATTTTTACCAAGCTTATAGCAATTATTTGTTTTTCATAAATTATTCAGATCAATATGATTGTAATTTTCATTATAAAGAAGCACTAGGTTATAGTAATTCAATTAAAAGATTAGATCAAAATTCATTAATACCATTTAAATATAGTAAATCCACAACTGAACTCAAAATAGGTTTTGTTTCGAGCGATTTTAAAAATCACCCCATCGGCTATTTTTTGTTTGAAACGCTTAGATACCTTAAAGATATGAGTTTGGAATTAGTAGCATATAGTAATTTAAAAAAAAAAGATGAGGACCATCTTACTTATGAATTAAAAGATTTTTTTTCTAAATGGCATCAGGTAAAAGAAATGAGCGATTTGGAATTAACAAATTTAATAAGGAAGGATAAAATTAACTTGCTTATAGATTTATCAGGTCATTCCGCAAAAAGTAGATTGCCGATATTTATTAATAAACCAGCCCCCTTGCAGATAACTTGGTCCGGATACCTAGATACAACGGGACTTAAAGAAATTGATTATATTATAGCTGACCCTTTTGTCGTTGATAAAGACCAAGAAAATTTATTTGTAGAAAAAGTTTGGAGGTTGCCAAACATTTGGAATAGCTTTTCTCAACCAAATTATAATATTACGGTAGGTACATTATCTGCAATCAAAAATAAATTTATTACTTTCGGATCATTTAATCATTTAAATAAAATTAATAATTCGGTAATAAAATTGTGGTCTAAGCTTCTTAAAAAAATACCAAAATCAAAACTTTTTTTAAAATATAAAAGTTTGAATATTAATTTTTATAAACATAGTATAATAAATAAATTTCGTGACTGTGGAATAAATCAAGATCAACTTATTCTTGAAGGCTCATCTCCAAGAGAAGATTTATTAAAAACGTATAATAAAATTGATATTTCTTTGGATCCATTTCCTTACTCAGGCGGCACCACAAGCTTTGAGAGTGTATGGATGGGAGTACCAATATTGGTTTTAAAAGGAAAAAAATTTATTTCAAAATGTGGGGAAAGTATAAATCATAATCTTGGAATGAGTGATTGGATAGCAAACAATGAAAAAGATTTTATACTCAAAGCGGTTGACGTTTGTTCTGATTATAAAAAATTGTCAGACCTAAGAGCTAATTTGAGACACAAGGCTCTTAATTCACCGTTATTTGATACAAAAAAATTTGCAGAAAATTTTCATGAAGCCCTGTGGAAAATGTGGAAAATTTTTTTGAATAAAAATTAATTTTGTTTTAATTTTGAAAATTCAATAAGGAGGATGATGAGTAATTTTGAAGATGTTAAAACTTTTATGAAAACTTTTGGTCAAGAAATTAAAACTAAAGCTGAATTTCCTAATGAAAAAATTGTTAAGTTACGTCACAACCTGATTCAGGAGGAACTAAATGAATTGCAAAACGCAATGAAGACAAAAAATTTAAAAGAGATTGCGGATGCTTTGACCGATATTCTTTATGTTACTTATGGTGCAGGTCATGCATATGGCATAGATTTGGATAAGTGTTTTACTGAAGTGCAAAAATCAAATATGAGTAAATTGGGAAAAGATGAAAAACCGATTTATAATGAAAAAGGTAAAGTGATGAAAGGACCTAACTTTTTTGAACCTAATTTAAAACAATTTGTTGAATAAGGAAATTAAATAGTCGTTGTAATTAATTTTTTGAAACATAATCTAATGCCTCATAATGGCCCTTTACCCAAGTTTCCAATGTACCATTTCCATGTAAACATTCATTATTACCAAATAGTGTCTTATGGGAAGGAATGGTTACGTTTTCTAAAATATAAAACACTGTTTCAATCTCACTATGAATTTCTGTAAGTACTTTAGCTTTTCCTGAAATAATTTCCTTTTTTTTTAAAGGATAATATTCATGAAAACATGTGCTCTTAAAAGGATTGTGTGCACCAAGCATTTTAAATCGAAAAACTTTATTCATATCTTTTCTATTCATACCTTTACGAATATTACCTTTTTCATAAACAACCGTTGTTGGTGATTGACAGTTATAAAGAAACAAAAATAGTGGAATTAATAATATTTTAGAAATTTTTTTAATCATAATGAATAGTATATATTATAAAATGAACTTTTAAAAAGTGTACAAAAAAAAATGATATATTATTTTTATTTTATAAAGAAAGCTGTACTCATGCTTTTTTTGGCTTTACTACTTTGTAAAATAGTTCAGGCGGAAAGTGCGTTAAGTAGATGTCAAGGAGTTAATTTTCCCACATGGAACAATTGCTATGGTAAAGTGGGACCTCTCCCAATATCCGGGGATATATATGATGGAGAATGGAAAAATGGCAAATATCATGGAGAAGGAACCATCGAGTATTCAGATGGTACGAAATATGTTGGTCAATGGAACAATGGTTTGCCAAGTGGTCGAGGAACTTTAACCGATTCTAATGACAATAAATATGTTGGAGAATTTAAAGAAGGTAAATATAACGGAACAGGAATTCACACAACATCAGATGGAGCCAAATACGTCGGGCAATGGAAAGATGACAAATATCATGGACAAGGTACTAGTGTTTCCCCTAGTGGAAGAAAATATGTTGGTCAATGGAACAATGGTTTACCAAATGGACAAGGCACACTTGCAGATCCTAATGGCAATAAATACGTTGGAGAATTTAAGGATGGAATGAGATATGGACAAGGAACTTACACAACACAAGATAGAATTAAATATGTTGGACAATGGAAAGATAGTTTACCAGATGGAGAAGGAATCTACACATTTGCTGATGGAAAAATTGATAAAGGCACGTGGAAAAAAGGTGTACTAATTAAACGAAAAAAATAAATGAAAAAATTGTCTATATACATATTTTTGTTTTTATTTTTTTGCAACATAGCGCAAACAGACAGTTTATTTCCTGAATGCCAAGGCATTGATCAGAAACAATGGAATAAATGTCAAGGTGTTCAAAAATTATCAAAAGAAAGAAAGTATATTGGAGAATTTATAGATGGCGAGAGACATGGACAAGGAATTCTTATAAATCCTGATGGATCAAAATACATCGGACAATGGAAAAATGGTTTGCCCGACGGAAAAGGGATTGAAACATGGAAAGATGGAACCAAATATATTGGAGAATTTAAAGCTGGTAGTAAAATTGGAGATGGACAGGGATCTCTAATATATCCGGATGGATCTAAATTTATTGGAAAATTTAAAGATGGTTTTCCAATTGAAAAAGGAACCATGATATGGCCAGATGGATCTACACATGTTGGAGAATTTAAAAATGGTTCGGCAAATGGACAAGGAACCTATATAAGCTCAGATGGATCAAAATACATCGGACAATGGAAAAATGGTTTGCCCGACGGAAAAGGGATTGAAACATGGAAAGATGGTAGAAAATATGTTGGAAAATATAAAAATGGTCTGGTGAACGGACAAGGAACCATGACATGGTTAGATGGAAGAAAATACGTTGGTGAATGGAAAGATGGTAAGAAACACGGAAAAGGAATTTATACACATTCTGGTGGAGCTAAGTATGTTGGAGAATATAAAGATGATTTAGAAAATGGACAAGGAACTTACACATACTTCGGAGGAGAAAAATACGTTGGAGAATGGAAAAATGGTAAATTTCATGGACAAGGAACACTCATATATATTGATGGAAAGATTGAAAAAGGTATTTGGAAAGATGGTAATTTAACCGAACGATAATTTTTGTAAAGAAACTTTACTGAATTAAGAATTGCAAAAAAACTTACCTTATATATTGTTCTTCCATTATGAAATTAGGCTTTATAGGAGTAGGCAAAATTACATCTTCTGTAGTTACGGGAATATGCAAATCAAAGATATTTTTTAAAAAGATACTTTTGTCACCTAGAAATAGAAATGTTGCTAGAAAACTTAAAAAACAATTTAGAAAAGTTACAATTGCAAAAAACAATCAGGAAATAGTTAGTTCTTGTAGTTGGATTTTTTTGGCAGTTACACCAACAGTAGGCCAAAAAATTATCAAAAATTTAAAATTTAAATCAAGCCAAACAGTTGTTAGCTTTATTTCAACAATGACTTTGCCTCAACTTAAAAAAGCTATTAAAGTAAAAGCAAAAATTGTAAGAGCGATACCTCTTCCACCAATTTCATTAAAAAAAGGTCCGGTACCAATATTTCCACCAAATAAAAAAGTTAGAAACTTTTTCGATAAACTTGGAACAAGCGTTGAAATTAATAATGAAAAACTTTCTAAAAACTTTTGGTCCACCTCAGGAATGATGGCACCGTTTTATGAGTTGCTGCGCACAATGTCTGATTGGCTAGTAAAACGTGGAATTAATAGAGACAAAGCTCAAAAATATATTACTTCTCTTTTTGTGGCATTATCTGAAGAAGCAGTTGTAAATTCAAAAAAAGATTTGAAATATTTAGTAAAAGAATCTCAAACTCCAAAAGGACTTAATGAGCAAGGTGTCAAAGAACTAAGAAAAGCTGGTTTCTATAAATCAGCAGAAAAAACATTAAATAGTATTCTTAAAAGATTAAACAAAGTATAATCTTCTATGCAGTCAGATTTAAATATTCTGCAAGTTGATGGACTTTCAAAATATTTCGGAGGACTTGCAGCGGTATCAAAATGTTCTATAAAGATTAAAAAAGGATCTATCACAGGTGTTATTGGTCCCAATGGATCGGGAAAGACTACTTTATTTAATTTAATTGCGGGTAATTTAGAGCCAAGTGAGGGAAAAGTTTATTTGTATGATGAAGATATTACCGGGATACCCTCCTACGAGTTATTTTCCAAAGGATTACTTCGTACTTTTCAAATAGCTCATGAGTTTACGAATTTAACTGTTTTAGAAAACTTAATGATGGTTCCCGATAACCAAACAGGAGAAAACCTTGTTAACGCTTGGTTCAAAATAAAAAAGGTAAACGAAGAAGAAGAAAAAATAAAAAAAAAAGCATTGGAAGTTATTGAATTTTTAAATCTTAAACATTTATCACGAGAGCTTGCTGGAAATTTATCCGGTGGTCAAAAAAAACTCTTAGAGCTGGGTAGAACGATGATGGTGGATGCCAAATTAATTTTACTGGATGAAGTTGGAGCAGGGGTAAATAAAACACTATTGAAAGAAATAGGAAGTGCAATTTTAAGACTCAATAAAGAAAAAGGTTATACATTTTGTATGATTGAACATGATATGGATTTTATTAGTAGGTTGTGTGATCCAGTAATTGTAATGGCCGAAGGATCAGTTTTATTTAAAGGAACATCAGATGAAGTAAAAAATAACGAACAGGTAATAGAAAGTTATCTTGGAAGAGGTTTTAAAATAAAAAAAGGAGATAATTG
>Ga0187827_10003164_pt1 | contig 21641 bp, 19 predicted proteins | sample ETNtaG_39_FD_167969 | JGI IMG/M metagenome (GOLD analysis project Ga0187827, IMG submission 167969) | Marine microbial and viral communities from oxygen minimum zone, Eastern Pacific Ocean - ETNP2014_SV_150_PacBio MetaG (Illumina Assembly) | ecosystem: Environmental > Aquatic > Marine > Hypoxic... | reverse complement strand
TGGGGCTGAGGATTTCCTGGAAAAACCATTATCCACCGCCCGCTTGCTGGTGACGATAGCAAAAGCCCTAGAAACGCGTCAGTTGAAGATCGAAAACTCCCTGTTGCGAGACCAATCCGGGTTCAACAGCACGCTGGTGGGTCACAGTCCACTGATCCGTACGCTGCGGGACGATATCCAACGCGTGGCACCAACCCTGAGTTGGATCATGGTTAACGGTGAGGCCGGCGCTGGGAAAGGCGTGACCAGTCGAGCTATTCATCAACACAGCACACGTGGTTCCGGCCCGTACGTTGAGGCCAACCTAGCCGCGATTCCTTCCGAGAACATTGCCACCGAACTATTTGGTCGTGAAACCGGCAACGGACTAACGCCTGGACATTTCGAAAAGGCAAACGGCGGAACCCTCGTTCTAGACGAAGTCGGCGATCTTGACCTGACGCTTCAAGGCACTCTAGTCAGCGCTTTGGAGGAAAATCATTTTTTCCGACTCGGTGGAAAAGACCGGGTAGAGATGGATCTGCGCATCATAGCCACGACCCATCACAACCTTGAAGCCAAGACTCGAAACGGCACTTTCCGAAAAGATCTTTATTACCGCCTAAACGTCGTCCCGATAACGGTTGCCCCGTTGCGGGAGCACCTGGAAGACGTACCTGATCTCGTGGACTTTTTCGTTCACTCCATTATCGCTCAATGGCAACTACCCTTTCGACGATTTTCAACAGCGGCACTTAATCATCTTCGAAATCAGCGCTGGCCTGGCAATGTTCGCGAACTTCGAAACATCGTCCAACGACTACTGATCAGCGCCAATGCAGGGGATATTGAATTGGCCGAACTCAGATTTTCCCTCGGAGACACAAATACGGATAAGGAAACGGTAGCGCACCGGCCGGACGTTGGTCTTGACCAACCGCTACGAGAAGCTCGAGAGGCTTTTGAACAAGCCTATTTCCGTCACCATCTGGGTGCCGCCGGTGGCAGCATTTCGGAACTGGCCCGTCGATCTGGGATGGAACGAACCCACCTGTATCGAAAACTCAAGGGTCTCGGTATCGATCCACGCGCCCCACGAACCCTCACCGAACATATCTGAACCCGCTTATCCAGAAGGACACGAGTCAATAAACGCATGAAAATCGTTATTCTCGGCGCTGGCCAAGTTGGCACATCGATGGCTGAAATCTTGTCACTCGAAGCCAACGATATCACGCTGATTGATCGCAACCCAAATCACTTAGAGGGTCTGCAGGACCGACTCGATATCCGTACGATCATCGGAAACGGCCCTCATCCCAGCATCCTCGAGCAGGCAGGCATTGAAGATGCAGATCTGCTCCTGGCCGTCACGGATCATGACGAAGTCAATATGGCAGCCTGCCAAATTGCTCACACCCTCTACAGAACGCCCAAAAAAATTGCTCGCATTCGTGCGACTGAATATCTCACACATCCCGAAATTTTCTGTAACGAATCTATTCCGATTGATTTCATTATCAGTCCTGAGCAGATCATTACACAGCAGATTCTGGCCTTGATCGAAAACCCTGGTGCACTGCAAGTGGTTGAATTCGCCGGCGGACGAATTCAACTGGTCGGAGTCCGTGCCTACTTTGGTGGCCCACTGGTTGGCCACGAACTGCGGGATCTGCGCAAACACCTGCCGATGATTAATACCCGGGTCGCCGCAGTGTACCGGCATGATCGTCCTATCATTCCACTGGGCGAGACAATCATTGAACCTGATGATGAGGTCTTCTTTATCGCGGCCAAAGCCCATATTCGCGAAGTCATGAGCGAATTACGCAGTGTCGAAACCCCGGGCCGCCGGGTCATTCTCGCCGGCGCTGGCAATATCGGACTGCGTCTCGCCCGCACGCTAGAAGACAACGATTATCGGGTCAAACTCATCGAGCGCAACCCCGAACGAATCCGGGAGGTCGCTAATCTTCTGGAAGACACTGTCGTGCTGCACGGCGATGCCGCTGACCAAGAACTTCTCTGGCAGGAGAATATTGACCAGACAGAAGTCTTCTGTGCATTAACCAATGCGGATGAAGCCAATATTTTGTCGGGCATGCTGGCGAAACGCCTGGGTGCAAAACACGCTATTGCGCTAGTGAGCCGATCCGCCTACGTTGACTTGATTGAGAGTAGCGTCCTGGATGTTGCGATCTCGCCGCAACTGGCAACCGTTGGAACGCTGCTTACCCATATCCGACGAGGCGACATGGTTGCAGTCCACTCCCTCCGACGAGGTGCCGCCGAAGCGATCGAGGCTATCGCCCATGGTGACCCGGCAACATCCCAGGTGGTGGGACGTCGCATAGACGAGATTTCGTTGCCACCGGGAACCACGCTAAGCGCCCTCGTGCGTGGAGACGATGTCATTATCGCTAAGGGAAGTACCGTGATCGAAGCAGAAGATCATGTCATCGTCTTTGTGATCGACAAACAACGCATTCCCGAAGTGGAACGCTTGTTTCAGGTCGCTGCAACCTTTATCTAATACCAAGGATCTTGTCTGCGTGCGCCTCCAGATCATCCTAAATATTCTTGGAATACTGTTAGCACTCTTCAGCACCAGCCTTCTGCCACCATTGGCGTTGTCGTTTATCTATTCAGACAACACCACCACCGCATTCCTAGTAGCCTATCTTGTAACCCTTGCCACGGGGCTCGCTTGTTACCTACCAACGCGACATCAGGGGCGAGACCTCAGACTGCGCGATGGTTTTCTAATCGTGGTCCTGTTCTGGACGGTGCTGGCAAGCTTCGGCGCACTGCCACTGTTTCTGTCCAACAATCCGGCAATGGGCCTAACCGATGCGTTTTTCGAATCTATGTCAGGACTCACCACTACGGGCGCCACAGTCCTTGTAGGTATCGATGACCTTCCGATCTCGGTTCGCTACTATCGCCAGCAACTCCAATGGTTAGGAGGCATGGGCATCGTCGTGCTAGCGGTCGCTGTCATGCCCATGCTGGGCATTGGCGGCATGCAACTTTATCGGGCTGAAACACCAGGTCCAATAAAGAATTCCAAACTAACACCGCGCATTACTGAAACGGCTAAGGCCCTATGGTATATCTACCTGGGACTCACAGTTGCCTGTGCAATAGGTTACTGGCTGGCGGGTATGACCGTATTTGATGCTATCGGTCACAGTTTCTCCACCATCGCTATTGGCGGATTTTCAACGCATGATGCCAGCATCGGCTTCTTCAACAGCCCCTTAATTGCTGCCATTGCTTCTCTCTTCATGATCGCGGCCGGAATGAATTTTGCGTTGCATTTCCTTGCCCTCAGACAGCGTAACTTCCTTGTTTACCTGCAAGATACTGAGGTTCGCGTTTTCCTTGGGTTTCTTCTTTTCGTCACAGTGCTCACCTGTGGCGTACTGTGGTCGACGAATACTTTTAGTGACGCCACCACCACCCTCTGGCATGGGGTCTTTCAGGTAATTTCGATCGGAACCACCACCGGCTTCACCACCTCTGGATTTCATTGGTGGCCTTCTTTACTGCCTGTATTGCTGATCATGATGAGCGGCATCGGCGGGTGCGCGGGTTCCACCGCTGGAGGTGTCAAAGTAATCCGTATGATTTTGCTCTACAAACAGGGGCGAAGAGAGATTAACCAATTGATTCACCCCAGTGCCTTTTTCCCCATCAAACTCGGCGGCAAACCCGTACCGGACAATGTCGTCAATGCGATCTGGGGGTTTTTTGCACTCTACATTTTTAGTTACCTAGTACTGTCACTGGCGATGACCGCAACGGGTGCTGATCCATTAACCGCATTCTCAGCGGTCACAGCCTGTCTAAACAATCTAGGCCCAGGACTTGGCGCTGTGGCCAAAAACTATGCCTCAATAGATCCAGCGGGAAAGTGGATTCTCAGCGGCGCGATGTTGATGGGCCGACTTGAGCTATTCACGCTGCTGGTCCTACTGACGCCAGCCTTCTGGCGAAGTTAAGCAGCCCCCAGAACCTGCTTCACCACGCCAACAACCTTGCTCACGTCGATACGCGCCATGCATTGATTTGAACAATGGCGACGCCGGTAACATCGATCACACCCCTGTTCAGGTCGTATCACGATCGATTCAGAGCTGAGTGGGCCCACCCGTCGTTCGTCGGTGGGTGCAAACAGCGCGACCACTGGCACGCTGCAAGCCACCGCTACATGCATTGGAAAACTATCGCCGCAAATCACCACAGCCGCACGCCTCATTAATTCGGCCAACTGCAATAACGACAATTGGCCCGCCAGGTTCACTACTTGTGGAGTCGCCAGCCCCGTTAGATGGGTCGACATCATGCTCCGCTCGTCTTCGGTACCCGTCACCACCACCGCACAGTCAGCCGGCAGCGCATCGCACAATGCTCGATAACGTTGCAGGGCCCAGTCTTTGGTTGGCCAGCGACTCAAAGGAGACAAGACCACCAGCCGTTTGTTAGTGATTCCGGCTCGGGCTAACTGGTCATTCACAAATTCGACTTCTTTCGCAGACAAATGTATTTCCATCTGTGAATCGGCACGGGGAAGACCAGCCACCTCTAAGACACCGTCAAGCTCTCGAAGCGCATGGAGTTCAGGCTGGTGGAAACGCGTTGCAAACCACCAACGCCCCTTCACGACCCGCCGCTTTGCACGTGCTCCCCATAGAAACAAGACCGTTTTCCAGCGACCTTGCAAATCGATGGCCAAATCGTAATTCCGTTGCCTTACTTTAGCCATGGTCTCTAAACCATGACGCAAGCACACTATTGGGTGACGAAACCACTGATACTTAATCCAATACCGATCGAAGGAAATAAGTTCATCGATGTGCGGGTTGTAATGGAATAGATCGGTGGCACCGACCGATGTCAGTAAGGTCAGGTGGGCATCGGGATAGTATTCCCTCACTCGCCGAATATGACCGGTCGCATGAAGCACATCACCGAGGGAGGTCTGCTTGATGAGCAAGATGTTCATGCCATGTCGATAATCACTGCCATCAATGCAACACGTTCCTTAACCACAACTGAGTCAGTCATACGGCGACGAAGCGCCCTGTGGTTGTGTATTAAACCATTTGAGTGTCCACAAATACTGATGCGGTGCGCCCCGCAGACTCGCTTCAAATACACCATTAATGCGCCTCGCATCGACCGCGTCGTCGCGCGTTGGGAAATCTGTCAAAGGATCTTCTATACAGACCTGATAGTGACCTGAATCTTGCAAACGCGTAATCACCGGCAGAACCTTTGCGCCTGTCACTGCAGCTAACCGACCCACGATTGGAAGCGTAGCCGCCTGGGTTGAGAAAAAAGGGACGAACACACTGTGTTTGCTGTCCAGATCCTCGTCTGGCATCAGATACGCACAGCGGCCTTGCCGCATTGCCTTGATGAGCGATCGTAAGCCCTGATCACGCATCAGAATCTGAGCGCCAGTACGGCTACGACATCGCCATAACCACCAGGCGAGAAACGGATCATTAGGTCGCTTCATCATCGACACACCAGGCCAGCAACGCGAAAGCATAACTCCGCCCAGGTCTATTCCCACGGTATGGGGCGTCACCAGCAAAACCTTCTCCCCGGACTCGAACACCACCTGACATTTTTCGATTCCACTGATCGAGCACCATCGATCCAAACCTTTCTTAGTTGCCCACCACACCAAGCCCAGGTCGACAATTCCCTGTCCGTAGGCCAGAAAATGCCGACGCACCATGTCAGCGCGCTGACCGTCGCTGAGGTCAGGAAAACAAAGTGAAATATTGACATCCGCAATATGACGACGTTTCTTATTTCTCCAGAAAAACAACCGCCCAAGTACACGGCCGACACCCAGCATTGCTACTCGGGGCAACAAGGAACAAAGGCCAATGGCCCCGATCAGTACCCACTGCGGCCAATAGGTCGGTCCAATGAAAGCCCAGCGAAAAACGGGTAGCGTTGATGGAACAGGCGTCGTCATGATCGGTGGGATACTCCACCCCCCGCACCCAGTCCCACACCAGCCGCTGTCAGTGCGCGACGGAGCGGTGACCATCGGCTGGCGACCCTGTGCAAATCACTTGCGCAATCGATATCAGTTAGCGGCGCGAATATAGAGTCAAAAGTTAATCCCCTAGCCCTCGCATTCAGTAACATCTGTGCATAAACATCACTGCTTCCCCAATGAATCCCTGTGAACAAATCCGGCACAGGATTGCTCAGGCCAAGCAAACAAAACCCACCGTCTCGAGTCGGCCCCACCACACTACCACCGCTACTGAGCGCGTTGTAGGTCTCGACGAGCGTTGAACCTGGGAGATGTGGCACGTCAGTACCCATCACCGCCACCGCCGTGTTGCGTTCAAACGCCGTGGCAAGAAGGCACTGCATCTTCTGTCCCAAGTCACCCTCACTCTGGCCCGCTAACGTGACGTGATACTGTTTTTCTAACTCACTGAAAATTCGGTGATCGGTGTCTGGCCAGCCCGCAATCACCAACTCACCGGCCCAATGTTCTGCACAAAGATCAACCGACAATCGAAGTAAAATTTCGGCGACTTCGGCCGCCTGGTGCCGTGAATACGGCGGGACCAGGCGGGTTTTTGCCATCCCAGACCACGGCGCCTTTGCCATCAGCATTAAAGTCGGCATCGACCCAAGTATGGCTTAGCGCCGATTAACGTACCAGCCCACCAGATGGTTGGCAGGAACACCGATGTAGAACATAAACCGCAATACCCACATCAGCACGACGGTCTGCGCCACCCCCCCCGCCTGCCACCGTCGCGCAGAGGTACGGACCGTTTTCTCCACACAGAGCGGCCGACCGATGCGTTTGAGACGCTTTGAAATATCGATATCCTCCATCAAGGCTAAAGGACGGTAACCACCAATAGTTTGGAAGGTTGACCGACGCACGCTGATTGCCTGATCACCAGTCGCGATCGCAGTCCAACAGGACCTATGGTTGGCTATGGTCTCGATGATACGAAAGATCGGTGCTGCAGCGTCAATTCGAATGGCGAACCGCGCCCACGCGATGTCCTTTCCGGTCGATCGAAAAATCAAGCGCAGATCGTCCATGGGCAGTCGAGTGTCTGCATGAAGGAATACAAGCCAGTCCGTGTGGCTTTGTGCCGCGCCGTCGTTCATCTGCGAAGCTCTCTCAGCTCGTTGTGACCGTACAATGCGCAGTCGGGAATCTCGATCAAGACTCGATGCCAACAAGCCACGTACCACCAGGTTTGAACCAGGATCATCACTGGCATCCACCACAACTAACTGATCAATATCGTCCCTTGCCAACACGGCAACCACCGCACTCACAAGACCGGGCCCTTCTCGAAACGCAGGCATCACCACCGCTATCGTTGGCCGAGTCATCGGCGCACCACGACCAAACCAATCAGCCGTTTCTCAAACGGTGCGCTACCCGCAAACGCAACGCATTCAACTTGATGAATCCCTCTGCATCGGCCTGACGATAAGCACCATGATCTTCTTCAAACGTGGACAGCTCAGGAGCGAACAATGAGTGTGTCTCTGAGCGTCGTCCAAGCACCATGACACCACCTTTGTAGACTGACAGACGAACGGTGCCATTAACAGTCGCCTGAGAAGCATCGATCAACGTCTGTAGTGCTTCTCTTTCAGGGCTCCACCAATAACCGTTGTAAATCAAGCGTGCGTAACGGGGCATCAGATCATCTTTGACATGCGCCACTTCCCGATCCAAGGTAATTGATTCCATCGCACGATGTGCCTTCAGCAATATCGTGCCACCAGGCGTCTCATAACAACCCCGGTTTTTCATGCCGATATAACGGTTTTCAACTAAATCGCTACGACCCACTCCATGACGACAGCCGATTTCGTTGAGTCGCGCCATCAAAGCAGCCGGTGACAAACACTCATCGTTGATCGACACAGGATCCCCTGCCGAGAACGCTAGGTCAATGGTTTGCGGTTCGTCAGGTGCATCGGTAGGTGCGACAGTCCATGCCCATACGCTGGGATCCGGTGTGTGCCAAGGATCCTCAAGTTGTCCGCCTTCGTAGGAGATGTGCAACAGATTTGCATCCATCGAGTAATCCGAACTCCCATCGGCCTGTGTCTGAACGGGAATTCCATGCGCCTTAGCGTAAGCGACCAACTTCTCGCGTGATGTCAGATCCCATTCTCTCCACGGTGCAATGATGCGAATACTCGGATTGAGCGCGTAGGCGCCAAGTTCCATGCGGACCTGGTCGTTACCTTTTCCGGTAGCGCCATGAGCAATCGCATCTGATGAGGTAAGGCTCGCAATTCGAACGAGATGTTTGGCAATCAATGGCCGTGCAATCGATGTGCCTAGCAGATATTCGCCCTCATAGACCGTATTGGCTCTAAACATGGGAAAAATAAAGTCGCGGGCAAATTCTTCTCTCAAGTCTTCTACAAAAATTTCGCTTATTCCAAGCGCTTTAGCTTTGGCTTTGACTGGCTCTAAGGGTTCATCCTGCCCAATATCTGCGGTGAACGTAACTACCTCACAGTGATAATGATCTTGCAACCATTTCAATATGACAGAGGTATCTAACCCACCTGAATAGGCGAGCACCACCTTTTTTACTGTTTGCATACGAGGGCCTTGGTCCTAACCTGGATCTACGTTAAGTCAGACGAATTATATCAATCAGATATCCTCCTCAGGGCTTCGATAGATGCGACCATGCCTCAGTCAGGATAGAATCGGCGCCGCGACCTCATCCAGAATGGCCCAATTCACCCAATCGACTTCGATTACAGCCAGGATCCACCTGCCATCATGACGTGCAGACACTTTTTGTCACTTCTCGACTTCTCGAGCGAAGATCTTCAGCAACTGATTGAAAAGGCTATGGAACTCAAGACTGGGGCGCGACAAGGCCAACTGCCGAGCGTGATGAGAGGCAAGACCTTGGCCATGGTGTTCGAAAAAGCGTCTACCCGCACTCGGGTTTCGTTTGAAATTGGTGCCAACCAACTCGGTGGGAGTGCGCTTTTCCTCTCACCCGGCGACAGCCAAATGAGCCGCGGTGAATCACTTGCAGACACTGCCCGCGTCCTGTCATCCATGGCTGATCTGGTCGTGATGAGGACACTGGCCCACGAACGCCTGACCGAGGTCGCCCAACATTCCCAGGTACCCGTCATCAATGCAATGTCCGACACCTCACATCCGTGTCAATTACTTGCCGACATACTCACTTTCGTTGAGCACCGGGGGTCCATTACCAACGCGACCGTAGCATGGGTTGGCGACGGAAATAATGTGTGCCAATCGTGGATCAACGCGGCCCGCCAGTTTGGTTTCAATTTACGCGTTGCCACTCCCCCCGGTTACGAGCCTGATTCGGACATTGTCGCTGCGTCAAAGGACTATGCAACCTTATCAGATCAACCAGAAGACGCCGTCCTGGGTGCAGATTTGGTGGTGACTGACACCTGGACCAGTATTGGTATGGAATCCGAGCGTGCTGACCGAGAGGCCATTTTTTCCAATTACCGCGTGACGTCCGAACTCATGCATCAAGCGAGTAAAGACGCGCTTTTCATGCACTGCCTGCCTGCTTATCGCGGAAAGGAGGTGGATGCAACAGTGATTGATGGACCGCAAAGCGTGGTGTGGGACGAAGCCGAGAACCGACTTCACGCACAAAAAGCGCTGATGTTCATGCTGCTAACAGACTAACGTTAGCAGGGCACCCTATCGCCAGACTCAATCGAGAGCGGCTGCCAACAAGCTAGTTCGCCACGACTGTTCGCATCTGGATCAGGGCACGATTCTCTATCTGCCGAATTCGCTCTGCCGAGACGTTATATTCATCGGCCAGCATTTGCAGGGTCGGTTTCTTAGACTCATCATTCAACCAGCGGCGCTGGATAATGTTGCGACTACGGTCATCCAATGAATTCAACGCTTCGCGCAACTGTAACTGACGCGAGTGCGCCTCATCTGCTTTTAGAACTAATTCGCCCGGATCGGCGCCCTCAGCCGCTAAGACCTCCGCCGGCGACAAACTTCTACTGTCGTCATCATGATCCAATACGGGATCGAAAGAGACATCCGCTCCACCCAAGCGCGTTTCCATCTCACGCACCGTGCGCTCATCGACTTGAAGTTTCTCAGCGAGTTGCTCAATTTCCGAGGCCTGCATCGGGCCCAATCGACTGCGATTCTTACGTAGATTAAAAAAAAGTTTTCGCTGCGCCTTGGTGGTCGCTACTTTGACCATACGCCAGTTTCGAACTACGTAATCATAAATTTCAGCCTTGATCCAGTGCACCGCAAACGATACCAGTCGAATATCGCGCCGATAGTCATATCGTTTCACGGCTTTCATCAGCCCCACACTGCCCTCCTGAATGAGATCGACCAAAGGCAATCCATAGCCACTGAACCCACGCGCTACACTGACTACATATCGCAAATGGGAATAGACCAACTGTCGAGCGGCGTCCAAGTCCTGTTCCTCGCTGTAGCGACGCGCTAACTCCCGCTCATCAGCGGCAGACAGTAAGGGGGCTGCATTGACCGAACTAAGATAATTCGCGAACCCCTGGCCGGATAACGACTCGGTGGCAATGGCATATGATGGCGTCATAAGAAGTCTCTGAGGGATCAGTACAGGCTATTTTAGCACTCTTAACAGAAGAGTGCTAACAAGTTAATTAGTTTATATATATTGTTTTTTTTCAATGACTTATAAATATTTCTAGCGAAACTTTAGCATAAATAAAGTGGCTAATTGCCGACTAAGTCGGTGCATCGGGCACCAGTCGCACGGCGAACTTCACCGGATCAAAACGCACTAGATCATCGATCCCCTCTCCGACTCCCACATAAGATATGGGTAATCCAAAACGCTCCGCCAGTGAAATGACAATGCCTGCGCGGGCCGTGCCGTCGACCTTGGTCAGGCATAGACCGGTCACTGCGATCTCCGCAGTAAACGCCTCACATTGAGCGATTGCATTCTGTCCATTGGCTGCATCTATGACCAGCAGTGTTTCGTTCGGCGCCGTTGCATCTACCTTTGCCATGACTCTGACCATTTTCTGCAGTTGCCGCATAAGATCCGTATTGACGTGGGCTCGGCCCGCCGAATCAATCAACAACACATTGATGCCCTTGGCTTTTGCCGATAAAACGGCATCGTGCGCGACCGCCGCTGCATCCGCCCCGCGAGTCTGCGCCACCATCGGGATATCCAATCGATCACTCCAGATCCCCAACTGTTCGATCGCGGCGGCACGAAATGTATCGCACGCAGCCAGCATGACCGTAAACTTCCGGCGTTGAAATTCTCGGGCCAACCTTGCAGTCAGGGTTGTTTTCCCGACCCCGTTGACTCCCACGAGCAAGATCACCGTGGTTGAACCTGGTAATGGATCCGGCAGTGGTCGCGCGACCGGGGTCAAAAGCGTGACGATCTCCTCACGTAACGCCGCGACCAGGGTGGCACGATCACTGATCTGCTCGCTGCGTGACCTTTGGCGTAATCGTTCGACAACTCGAGTGGTTGCAGTCACACCCACATCTGCGAGAATCAAGGCCTCTTCAAGTGCTTCATAGGCTGCCTCATCGAGGGTCACTCGAGATCCGCTAAATAGTCTAAAAAAACGCGTGCCAAACGACTCTCGAGCCCGCTGTGGCGCGGCATTCACTCGATTGGCATCGTTAGACAATGGCGGGTTCACTGTGACCAAGGCTAACCGATGACACCAACAAGCGCACCACTGAATCCGCAAAAGGCAATCCCTTGAGAGCTCGACATACCGTTCGCATTATTGCCGGCCATTGGCGCCACCGGTTGATTCGATTCGACCCCGGCGAGGGGCTCCGTCCGACGCCGGATGGGGTTCGAGAAACCCTCTTCAACTGGCTGATTCCTCTCATCAACGGCGCCCGCTGTCTGGACCTGTTTGCGGGTAGCGGAGCGCTTGGGTTCGAAGCACTCTCCCGTGGGGCAGCACAGGTCACCATGGTCGATCATCAACGTCCCGTATGCCTCCGCCTGAGAGAGAATTGTGAACTGCTCGGCACAACGCAAATTAATATCGTCTGTAGTGATGCGCTTACTTATCTGCGTCAAACCTTTGATCAATTCGACATTATCTTTATCGATCCACCCTACAACACACTGCTTGCCACTCAAACATTCAACTTGCTTAATCGTCAAACAACAACCACACCCGACGGCGTGATCTACGTCGAATCCGGCACTCATATGGAACCCCTGGTGCTGCCGAGTGGATGGGAAATATTTCGTCAAAAGACACAAGGTGAAGTTCGTTACCAGCTGTATCAGAAAATCAAAGAGACAGTCAATCGCGAATGGGCATCCACATAACGACCGTTTCGCTGCGCGCTCAACTTAACGCTCAGTTACCACCGTAGCGCGCCTCTCTTTCGAAACCATGCCGGTTGTCGACATCAAATACCCGCCGCATCAAAGGCTCAAAGAAAGACAGCGCTTCATTATCGTAATCGGGATCAAAACAATTCTGGTCATAATCCTCACAAAAACGAATGGTATCGACGTAACACGGATGATCCTTATAACGGTCCCTCGCGTTGGGATCACCACCTGAAAAGTGTGCGTAGTAATACATCTGGAACAACCCATGATGCTTAACAATCCAATGGATACGTTCGGACACAAAAGGACGCAACACCGCGGCCGCCATTTCTCCATGTGAGTGCGGCGCCAGCATGTCACCCATGTCGTGCAGTAGGGCCGCTACCACCATCTCTTCAGGCTCGCCGGCACGATGCGCTCGTGTCGCAGATTGAAGTGAATGGCCGAGACGACTGACCTTGTATCCGTTAATGGAACTATCGAGCGCCTTAAGATGCGCTATTAAACGATCAACGAGACCCGCGGTAAATTCGGCCTCCATCGCATCGAGGAAAGCGTATTCTTCACGCGTTCCATCTGCCATGCGGACAAATTCCACCTGATCCATGCGAATCTCCTTTATCGTGCTAACGTTGTGGCGCGGCGATTGGCTGATTGCTAGTATGCCGGTTACTCCGACACTTGTCCTGCACCTAGACCCATTTACTTATGCCAACCAAAGCCATCTATCCGGGCACTTTCGATCCGGTCACGAACGGACACCTCGACCTGGCAGAACGAGCAAGCCACCTCTTTGACCAAATCGTCGTGGCCATAGCAGCCAGCCCGGCCAAACAGCCTTTATTCAGCCTCGAAGAAAGAATCGAGTTGGCCGAACAAACGCTCGGGCATATTCCCAATCTTGAAATCGCTGGATTTTCGGGTCTGCTCATCAACTTCATGAAAAAACGCGGGGCGGGCATCGTCGTCCGCGGACTTCGGGCAGTATCTGACTTCGAGTATGAATTCCAACTGGCCGCAATGAACCGCCGATTGGATAACACCATCGAAACCGTATTCCTAACACCCGCGGAAAATTACACTTTTCTCTCAGCAACACTGGTTCGCGAGATTGCAGGCCTCGGCGGCGATGTCGCTCAATTCGTGCATCCCGTGGTCAATCAAGCCCTGCTCAACAAGATGGGCTGACACCAGCGGATGCAAGAATTAATCGATGGCGCTACTGATCACACACGAATGCATCAATTGCGATGTGTGCGAACCCGAATGTCCCAACCAAGCGATTTTCCAGGGCGAGGAAATTTACGAAATCGACCCTGCTTGCTGTACCGAATGCATTGGGCATTTTGAAACGCCGCAATGCGTAGAAGTGTGTCCAGTGGAGTGTATTGTCGTCGACCCAGCGCGAGTAGAAGATGTCGATCTGTTACTCAAGCGCTATCAGCGACTCGTCGCTTCATGAAATGGCCACAGCTGGTGACGAAACGCGCGAACGATGCAACCACATGATGGCAATAATCGCCAGCACAACAAACGGCAATAACGCGATATTGAGCAACTGCCAACCGTAATACTCGTGAAGGTACCCCGAACTTAACGCTGTTATTGTCACCGTTCCGAATACCAAGACATCGTTAAAGCCCTGGGTTTTGGCTTTTTCCACCGGCCTATATGCCTCGGTCACTAATGTGGTCGCGCCGATAAATAAGAAGTTCCAACCAACGCCCAAGAGGAACAAACCTGTCAGGAAGTGCGACAAGGTGACTCCGCTCAGATTGATTACACCGCAGGCCAGCAGGACCAATCCACCGATCGCCATGATAATGGTCACGCCAAAGCGCTTGATCAGGTGCCCGGTCACGAATGCCGGGGCAAACATCCCCAGCACATGCCATTCAATGACCAGCACCGTATCATCGAAACTAAGGTCGTAACCCGTCATCGCCAACGGGGTCGCGGTCATTAGAAAATTCATCGATCCGTAAGCTACCACTGCGCTAAAAACCGCGACGAAGAAGCTCGGTTGAGTCGCAATACGAATTAACGATCGCGGCACGCCATGCTGTTCCTCAACCGTAGGCTGGGGAATCCTTACAAAACACAATAAGATCATCGAGGCTAAATAAAAGAACAACAGACTCGCATAACTGCCAGCAAAAGGTGCGGTAGGTACGATTTCTCGAGTGAATTTAGCCAGGTTGGGACCAACTATCGCTGCCACCACACCACCGGCCATCACCCATGCAATGGCCCGACTTCGATACCCCTCACTGGCCACATCAGCGGCCGCAAAGCGATAGTAATGACCAAAGCCATTGAACGTCCCAATTAAACAGAAGCTAAAGCAAAATAATTCGAATTCGCGATTCATAATAGCGTAGGCCGCCAACCCGGCACCCACAGTGGCAAACATAAGCCCGATCAGAAACCCAGCTCTGCGTCCAATCCGTTGCATCAACATAGATGCCGGAAACGTGGCAATCAGCATGCCTAAGAACATGAACGCCAGCGGAACCGTTGCCCAGTGACGCTCATCGGCAAGCGTTGCACCAATTAGCACGGAGGTCGGCATAATTAACGTCATTGCTGACATCATGAGCGCTTGACACAGTGCCAGAATGCCAACATTACGGCGCATCATTTTGCTATCCAACATTATTGCCATCCTACTGAGACGCGGCGGTGGTGATCCACCCGGTTACCCGTAGCGGGGGAAACTCCCGTGGGAATCACATATTTCGTCGATAGCGACCACCAACCTCGAACAGGGCGTCAGTGATCTGACCCAGCGAACAACAACGGGCTGCGATCATCAGTTGCTCAAAGACATTCTCGTCATTGAGCGCAGCGCTTTGCACCTGCCCAAGGGCAAAAGATGTCACAGCCTGATGCTGCTCATGAAACGCCTCAAGTCGACAAATCTGGCCCTGCTTCTCATCTTCCGTACCGCGAGTCAACTCGACAGCAGCGGGCGTTGCTTCCCCCTCAGAAAGAAACATATTCACACCAATGATCGGCTGTGACCCATCGTGTTTCATGTGTTCGTAATGCATCGACTCATCCTGGATTCGCCCTCGCTGATACCCCGTTTCCATCGCGCCCAAGACTCCTCCGCGCTCACTGATCCGGTCAAACTCAAGCAACACCGCTTCCTCGACCAAATCGCTTAACTCTTCGATGATGAAACTACCCTGGTTTGGGTTTTCGTTTTTTGCCAATCCCCATTCGCGATTAATGATCATCTGAATCGCCAAGGCTCGCCGAACTGATCCTTCACTCGGCGTTGTGATGGCTTCATCATTGGCGTTGGTGTGTAAACTATTGCAGTTATCATAAACCGCGATCAATGCCTGTAAGGTCGTGCGGATATCATTGAAACTCATCTCCTGTGCATGTAAAGAACGACCGGAAGTCTGGACGTGATATTTCAATTTCTGACTTCGTTCACTCGCCCCATAGCATTCGCGCATGGCAACAGCCCAGATACGGCGAGCCACCCGTCCAATCACCGTGTACTCTGGATCCATGCCATTGGAAAAGAAAAACGACAGATTGGGCGCGAAATCGTCAACCGACATACCGCGTGCGCGATAGGCCTCGACATAGGTGAAGCCATTTGACAGAGTCAGTGCCAACTGTGTAATCGGATTCGCCCCGGCTTCGGCAATGTGATATCCAGATATCGACACCGAGTAAAAATTCCTCACACTGTGGTCGATAAAGTACTGCTGAATATCACCCATCATCTTAATGCTGAACTCGGTAGAAAAAAGACAAGTGTTCTGTCCCTGATCTTCCTTGAGAATATCGGCCTGCACCGTGCCGCGTACGTTCTGCAGGGCAAAACAACGTACCTTCTCCGCCTCCACTGCATCCGGTTCGCGGTCATAGTCAGCGCGAAACCTATCCATCTGTTGGTCAATGGCCGTATTCAGAAAAAACGCCAATACAGTCGGCGCAGGACCATTAATCGTCATCGACACCGATGTGCCTGGATCACACAGATCAAAACCAGCGTAAAGGGCTTTCATGTCATCAAAGGTTGCGATCGACACTCCCGAGGTGCCCACCTTGCCATAGATGTCGGGGCGCAAGCCTGGATCTGCACCGTAAAGCGTGACGGAGTCGAATGCCGTCGAAAGCCGTTTTGCCGAGGAAGACTCAGACAACACATGAAATCGACGATTGGTACGAAATGCGTCACCTTCGCCGGCGAACATGCGGGTGGGATCTTCGCTTTGACGCTTGATAGGAAACACACCCGCCGTATAAGGGAAATAGCCTGGTAAGTTTTCCAACATCAGCCAACACAAGAGATCTCCGCTGTCGCTGTAGCGTGGCAAACTGACTCGGGGTATTCGAGTCCCCGACAGCGAGGTGTACACCAATGGCTGTCGGATTTCTTTATTACGTACCGTATAAACCAGTTCGTCCTGCCCATATTGTTCACGCAGTTCCTTGAAGTTTTCCAACAACGCAATCGAGGTCGCATCCAATTGCTGGAGTTTGTCTTCGGCCAGTGCGCGCACAACGCTGATAACGTCGGTCGCTGACGCCTCAACTTCAAGCAATGCAATGCTTTCTCGAAGATATTGTGCCTCGCGCACAAGCTGTGCCTGAACCCGGGCACGCGCGCGATAGTCTCGAACGGCCTCGCTGATTTCCGACAAATACCGCTGTCGATCCGCGGGAACAATCTGTGACCGAGTGCTCGATGTCCGAACGCCCACACGCTGCAGCTCACCGCCCGTGTCGGTCAGACCAAAAACTGATAATCGCAATGACAACTCTTGGTACAGCGCGGTGACGCCGTCGTCGTTGAAATGTGATGCGATCGTGCCAAATACAGGCAACGTGGTCAGTTCCTTGTCAAAAGCAGTCTGGTTTCTCTGAAATTGTTTTCGTACATCGCGCAACGCATCGTCAGCACCTTTGCGATCAAACTTATTGATCGCAACGCAGTCTGCAAAGTCCAACATGTCGATCTTCTCAAGCTGACTGGCTGAGCCAAATTCGGGCGTCATAACGTAGAGCGACACATCCACGTGGGACACGATACCGGCGTCACCCTGACCAATGCCCGGGGTCTCGACGATGATGAGGTCGAAACCAGCTGCCTTAGTCGCTGTAATAATATCGGGCAGTTTTTTGGGCACCTCAGCAACAGCTGACCGAGTGGCGAGCGAGCGCAGGTATACAGAGTCACCATCGATCGCATTCATACGAATTCGATCACCGAGCAGCGCGCCGCCCGATCGGCGCCGAGAAGGGTCTATCGCGAGTACCGCAACGCGCAGCTGATCGGCATGGTCTAATCTCCAGCGCAAAATCAATTCGTCTGTCAGAGAAGACTTGCCCGATCCCCCAGTTCCGGTGATTCCGAGCACGGGAACTTTGCGCCCCAAGTTCGCGGCGCGTTGCTTTAGAGAGGTCATCAACGCACGTGGCGCTGTCTCATTTTCGAGCAACGTAATCACACGAGCCAAATCTGCCCTACTCAGAGGACGGGTCGACTCAAGATCAGATACCAAACTCTCACCGGGATAGAAGTCAGCCCGTTTGACCATGTCCTCGATGATGCCCTCGAGACCCATTCGTTGTCCGTGCTCAGGGGAATAGATACGCGTGACGCCGTAAGCCTCCAGCTCGCGAATCTCGTCAGGAACAATCACTCCACCACCGCCACCGAAAACACGAATCTCACTGCGCCCATTGTCGCGAAGCATATCCAGCATATAACGAAAGAATTCAACGTGACCGCCTTGATAGGAACTGACCGCAATCCCTTGTACGTCCTCTTCAATGGCGGCATCGACAATTTCTTTGACCGAGCGATTATGGCCAAGGTGAATCACTTCAACGCCGGCCGCCTGTAACATCCGTCGAATGATGTTGATGGAAGCGTCATGACCATCAAAAAGACTAGCCGCCGTGATAAATCGCACTCGATAACGCGGGTCAACATCGACCTCAACCAGGTGCGTGACGTTGGCCGCAGGCAAAGTCATTGAAATATTCAGCGTTACGGAAGGGTCGGTCAGTCTAGATTCCGTTTACGTAAACGTCAATTAGTCCTATACTCAATCCCGTTATGATTAATGCGCAAGGCCAGCTGAGCGCTGATACCGGCGCTCAAGAATCCTACTCCATATCAGAGTTGTCACGGGAATTTGAAGTCACCACCCGTACCATTCGCTTTTATGAGGACGAAGGGTTGTTGCGTCCTGAACGAGTTGGAAGGCAACGGGTCTACTCACCGGGAGACCGGGTCCGGCTGAAACTCATTCTGCGCGGCAAGCGGCTGGGTTTTTCTCTCAGTGAGATCGGCGACATTATCCAAATGTACGATTCGACCCCGGGCGAGTCCGGTCAACTGAGTTACTTTATCGACCGTATCCAACAACGTCGCCATGCTCTGCAGCAGCAACACGATGACATTGAGGTGACCCTACGAGAACTCAATCATATCGAAAAACAGTGTCGACAACAGTTGCAGGGACTGGACTAAATGGATTCTGAAAGGCGACCTGTCACCACTGGGGTTCTCATAAGTTTCGCTTCGCTGGTGGTGATCATCGCCGGCTTAAAAGCAGCCAGCCCCATCGTCATTCCGTTGCTTGTGGCTGGCTTCATCGCACTGATGCTGTCACCGCCGTTATTCTATCTACAGCGCACAGGGCTACCGACATGGGCTGCACTGGGCATTATTGTCATTAGCCTTGTGCTTGTGTTGACGACACTGACTCTGTTGCTCAGCGTATCGGTCGAAAAAATCGCCTCCAGTCTGCCCCACTATGAAGCCCGCCTCACAGAACACCTTGGCGTCGCTAAAATCTGGCTTGATAACAACGGACTCAATCCATCCCACCAGGACTTCACCGCATTGGTTGATCCTGCGCTGGCCGTCACCCTGTTCGGTCGATTGGTTAATGGTTTCGGAAATATTCTCGCCAACGGATTGCTAATTCTTTTTGCCGTGTTGTTCGTACTTATGGAAGCATCAGCGTTTCCCGCAAAAATACGCTACCTTCTACCGCGACCTGAACAATCTCTTGTTCACCTAGCCCGCTTTGTGGAGACGGTCAAGACCTACCTCGTGATTAAGTCAGTCATGAGCTTAATAACCGGAGCTAGCGTCGCGCTATACCTGGTAATGATCGGTGTTGATTTTGCACTTTTGTGGGGATGGATCGCCTTCTTCATGAACTTCGTTCCCTATGTCGGTTCCCTCATCGCCGCCATCCCGGTGATCGTGCTGACACTGCTCGATCCCGGTCCAGCTATAGCGCTTTGGGTCGCTTTTGGTTACCTTGCCATCAACGTTATAGTCGGAAACGTCATAGAACCCCGCTATCTCGGACAGGGGCTGGACCTGTCTACGCTGGTCGTTTTTCTATCCCTGGTTTTCTGGGGCTGGTTGTTCGGACCGGTTGGAATGTTTCTGTCGGCGCCACTCACCATGCTGCTCAAGATTGCTGCTGAAAGCCACCCCAATGGCCGTGGCCTGAGCGTTCTTCTGGGATCGACAGCACCCCAAGAAAATGCACTCAGCTCAGCGAACCGCACAGAAGCTGAGTAGCGCATCGAAAGTGCCCCGTCGGGGTCTAGACTCATGGGTGAGCGTATCGCGGATCACATAGTCACCGCATGATGGTTCCACACCGCCAGCCTCGCCCGCCAATTGCTCAAAAAACACACTGGCTATTGCCATTGTTCACTCGGTTAAGCATCGCATCAAACCGATCAACGACACGAGTACTCGTGTCACCTTTTTTATGTACGCGCCGAACGCCACCCTGGGCACTACCCAAGGGTTTTGATATCCCAACACTGGTGCATATTGCTACTGCTGGTCAAACTCAACATGGTAAACTCTTTGTTTAAGTGCACGTCGGCCCTTGAGATGTCACGAGAAAACAATCTCGAACTGTCACCGCTGACCGCCCTCTCGCCTCTTGACGGCCGTTATGCCACACGGGTGGGTGTCCTTCGCAACCACTTCAGCGAATTTGGCCTTATCCGCTACCGGGTGATGATCGAAGCTCGCTGGCTTGCTTATCTTGCTGCCGAACCCGGTATTAGTGAATTACCTCCACTGTCCGGTGACGCCAATGATTTCCTGGACCGGTTGGTGAACGATTTCTCGCTCGCTGACGCACAACGCATCAAGGCCATAGAACACGACACTAACCACGATGTCAAAGCGGTTGAGTACTTCCTGAAAGAAATTTTTGCGAGCCATGCGGAACTTCATCACACCAGTGAATTTATTCACTTCGGGTGCACTTCTGAAGACATTAATAATCTTGCCTATGCTTTAATGCTGAAAAATGCCCGCAACGACATTCTGATACCGGCTGCGACCAAGGTCAGTCGGACATTGATCGATCTCAGCGCCGCCACTGCAGATATTCCTATGCTGGCACGCACCCATGGCCAAGCAGCAAGCCCTACTACTGTGGGCAAAGAAGTGGCGAACGTGATCGCGCGATTTGAAACGGCACTCATCGACTTCAGCACCATTGCTCTGGTCGGAAAATTCAACGGTGCCGTCGGCAATTACAATGCGCACCTGGCTGCCTATCCTGATCTCGACTGGCCCTCTATTTCGCGCCAATTTATCGAGATGCTGGGCGTCGAACACAGTGCGATGACCACCCAGATTGAGCCCCACGACGGCCTGGCCGCGCTGTGTCATGCGGCCTTGCGCATGAATACCATTTTGATAGACCTCAGTCGTGACATGTGGGGCTATATCTCGATCGGTTATTTTCAACAAAGCCCAGTAGTGGGTGAGGTCGGATCGAGCACTATGCCCCACAAGATTAATCCGATTGATTTTGAAAATGCAGAGGGCAATCTTGGCATTGCAAATGCCTTGCTGGAACATCTGGCCGGTAAATTACCGATTAGCCGATGGCAAAGAGACCTTACAGATTCAACGGTACTACGAAATCTTGGCACCGCGTTCGGGTATTCATTGCTTGGATGGAACAGCCTAAACAAAGGACTCGGCAAACTGGAGATCAATCGATCCCAACTGGCTGAAGACCTCGACGGCGCCTGGGAAGTTCTCGCTGAAGCCATTCAAACTGTCATGAGGCGTCACGGCATTCCTGAACCTTACGAGAAACTAAAGGCGCTAACGCGTGGTCATAATGGAATCAACAGGAACTCCTTACGAGCATTTATTGAACAACTAGACGTACCACCGGAAGCAAAAAAACGCTTGATGGATCTGTCACCCGCAACCTATACCGG
>Ga0187827_10003160_pt1 | contig 21651 bp, 19 predicted proteins | sample ETNtaG_39_FD_167969 | JGI IMG/M metagenome (GOLD analysis project Ga0187827, IMG submission 167969) | Marine microbial and viral communities from oxygen minimum zone, Eastern Pacific Ocean - ETNP2014_SV_150_PacBio MetaG (Illumina Assembly) | ecosystem: Environmental > Aquatic > Marine > Hypoxic... | reverse complement strand
TTATCTCTCGGTTCTGCCTCTGATACAGATAAGAACTCGAGCGAGCTTGGAACAGGGGATTGTTTTTTTGTGACTAGCGCCCAAGGATGGAGCGCGGGACGGGCCAGGGGCAGGTTTTTGCTCCTGCAAAACCTGCATACCGTACATCCATGTACATAACGTCCCACCGGAACAAAAAAACAACCCCTGTTTCAAGCTTGCGTCCTACACGTATGGCACCGACAACAAAAAATGCGTGCATCACACACATCACCTTTGTCTAAATTTATAATTTAACTCGATAAATTGTGGGGATACCTCGGCCTCCGTCCTCTATATTCCTTCAGATCCAGCGTCTTACTCTCGCTTTGTATTGCCGGTATTGATCGCCAAATTTCCTTTCCAGATAAGCTTCTTCCTGTTTGATGGCGATGAAGTAAACCAGAATGCCGACAACGGGAGTGCTCAAAACCAGCCACAGGTTATTAGTCCAGATTCCGAGTCCGAGGGATACCAGGCAAAACCCAAGATAAATTGGATTTCTCGAATAAGCATATACTCCAGTCGTGATAATCACATGGGTTGGTTTCCAGGGTTCTATATTGGTTTTTACGCGACGGAAGCTCAGAGCCAGCAAAATAGGCAGCGCCACGCCTGCAGCCAGCACCGGTGCACCCAGTATTTGTAAGGCTTGAGGCACACCCAGGCTTAGCGGGTACAGGTAGTCAAGAATCAGTCCCGCGACAATTGCCGCTAGCAAAATAAATGGCGGTGGGAATTTTACCCCCGCCCCTTTTTTATCTTCCTGTGTTTCAGCTTCATCGTTCATTTGAAAACCTTACACCATATGATTCTATGTCGCCATATTAGCAATAGGAATTCTCTGGAAAAGCAACAATAGACCTGTGCTATATTTCCCAGGTAAACGAAACGGAACACCCTCTATGCCAATCGATGAAGCGTGGTTGAATCTGCAAACAGAGCCAGCAATCGATGCTGAATTGCCCATTTGCGATCCTCACCACCATCTTTGGGATTATCCAAAGAGTCGCTATCTGCTCGATGATTTACTGCAGGACATTGCCGATCATAATGTTTGCCAGACCGTTTTTATCGAATGCCTGTCCATGTATCGAAAGGACGCATCAACGGCGATGGCGCCAGTGGGGGAAACAGAATTTGTGCAGGCTATTGCAGACCGCAGTGCTGGAGGAAGAAACGGCGAGAAGCAACCTGTGGCTGGAATAATCGGCTTTGCTGATCTCTTACTGGGTGTCGAGGTAGAAGCTGTTTTGAGTGCACATCGTGCAGCGAGTCCGAACCGGTTCCGCGGCATTCGCCATGCCTGTAGCTGGGATGAAAGTGATGAAATCAGAAATTCCCACACCAAACCACCACCCAATCTCTACGTTGATACCCGATTTCGTGAAGGATTCTCAGTCCTTGCGCAACAGAAAATGGTTTTCGATGCCTGGCTTTATCATCCCCAAATCTATGAACTGATATCACTGGCCCGGGCATTCCCAGAGGTTCCCATCGTCCTCGACCATGTGGGCGGCCCGTTGGGCATCGGTCCGTATCGGGGAAAACGGGAGGAGGTCCTGGAATTGTGGAAGAAAAACATCTCCGAGCTGGCTACCTGCTCCAATGTTGTGGTGAAGCTGGGCGGATTATCCATGCCAATTTGCGGTTTTAACTGGCACAAGAATGAGCGACCGCCAACTTCAAAGGAGCTCGCTAGGGCCACCGCTCCCTATATCTTGTATTGCATAGAACAGTTCGGCACGGATCGCTGCATGTTCGAAAGCAACTTTCCAGTGGACAAAGTTTCCTGTTCCTACACGGTGCTTTGGAACTCATTCAAACGCATCACCCAGGCTTTTTCGGCTGCCGAGAAAGCTGATCTGTTCCATGACACAGCGGTGAAAACTTATTCCTTGTCAGCATAGCCTGTAGCTGTACTCCATTGATTCATAGTCTGCGAAACAGGCACCTGTCCTGGCACATGACAAATAAGCATTTGCAAAGCTTTAACAGTCTTGGCAAAGTGCACAAATCACGAGAATAAGAGTCAATGCTTCTACCATGAAACGATTACTTCAGTCAGTGCTCGCCTGCGTGCTGTTAAGTGGGGGCGTCAACGCAGCCGAGCTGGAAAGTATAGGCACCTTCGACTTTCCTACGTCAGGCTCGCCCCAGGCCCATGAGCACTTCACCCTTGGGGTAGGTTACCTACACAGTTTTGGCTGGAAACAGGCCCGGGAGGAATTCAGGCTGGCCCAGCAGTTGGAGCCAGACTTTGCGATGGCATACTGGGGAGAATCTTTCACCTACAATCACCCCTTTATACCTGAATGGGATGCCATATCACCTGGTGAGGTGTTAAACCGGCTGGGCGCTACCAGTAGTGAGCGTTTGAGCAAGGCCCCCACCGAGCGGGAGAAAGGTTTCATCCGTGCCGCTGAGGCCTATGCGTTTTCTCCAGGTTCTGTCGACAACAAACGAACTGCCTGGATGCGCGCCATGAGCGAGCTCTACGAAAAATTTCCTGGTGATCGGGAAATAGCCGCTTTCTATGCCGTTGCAATGTTAAGCGGTGCCACCGCAACCGGCGCGCAAAGAGAACGCCTCAATATGCAGGCCGGTGCCATCGCACTCGAGCTGTATCAGGAGAATGCCGACCACCCGGGGGCAGCACACTATATTATCCATGCCTTTGACGATCCCCTGCACGCGCCTATCGCCTTAATGGCGGCGAGTAAATATGCCCAGATTGCACCTGTTGTCTCCCACGCGCGCCATATGCCAACGCACATTTTTATCCAGCATGGCATGTGGGACCTGGTAGCGTACTGGAATGAATCTGCGTTTAACGCAGCAACCGCACTCTGGCAGCCCGGCGACAGACCCAACGATCAAAGTCATTCCGCAGACTGGGGTCAATATGGTGATCTGCAATTGGCAAACTACGAGCGGGCAAAATTGTGGATAGCCAGAGCCAGCCAGGTAATGCGCGAAAATCCGGATGATGCCAGGGTCGTCAGCACGGTACGAACGATGAAAGCCCGGTATATTGTTGAATCGAAGCAATGGGAAACCACCGCACTGACCAGCGATTTAAGTGCCGATGAATTACTGGCCATCGGCCTCAGCGCTGCCTATCTGGATGATCTGCAATTAGCGAATCAGGTGGCTGGCCGCCTCGATACGCTGGCAAGAGCCAATCCCAATAATATAGCCTTGCGGATAAGTCAGCTGGAAGTCGACGCCATGGCCAAATTGAAGGAGGGTTTTGCCCGAACAGCACTGAGCGGAGCTGACCAGGGCCGGGTGTTGCAGCAGCAAGCGCTTACGCTGTTAGAGCAAGCGGTAGAGCTGACAGATCAGCAACGTTTACCCAATGGCGCGACCAATCCGCAGAAACCGGCCCACGAGCTTGCTGGTGAAGCCCTGCTCGAAGCCGGTCGGCCAGCTCCGGCCGCAACTCTATTTGAACAATCCTTGTTACGCACACCAAATCGACCCTGGTCTCTGTTGGGACTGGCTCGTGCCCAGGCAGCAACTAATAATACCGTCGCTGCTGGTTTAGCCTATACAGAGTTATTGAATATTTGGGATGATGACAAGCTCACGGCGGTAAAAGAGGCGAAAGCCTATCTGGCAAATCACAGGTGAAATATGAGCAATCCGATTAATAGCTTGGAAAAAGTAGCAGGTAACGGTTTAATCAATCGTCGCCATTTATTGGGTCTGGGACTGGGCGGCGCCGGATTGGCTATAACGGGTTCCGTAATGGCCGCAGATAATGCGCTGCCATTCGAAATCCCATCCTGGTCACGGCAACCCGGTCCTGGCGCCAGTGGATACGGAACACGATCCAGTCATACCGAATACATGCAACGGCTGGCTGGCAATCCAAACCCGGTGTATCCCGGTGGTGGCTCCTCCCGTTCGCCCCTGCAATACCTGCAAGGCACAATTACACCCAATAGCCTGCATTTCGAACGTCACCATGCCGGTATACCTGCTATCGATCCGGCCGGGCACAAATTAGTCATTAACGGTCTGGTCAGACAACCCCTGTCCTTCAACTACGAAGATTTGCTCAGATACCCCATGGTAAGCAAGATCCATTTCCTGGAGTGTTCTGGCAACAGTGGTTCCCTGTTCGGCGCCAATGCCTCAGATGGCACCGCACAGAGTCTCCACGGCCTGGTTTCCTGCGCCGAATGGACCGGCATACCGCTTTCAACCTTGCTTGATGAAGCTGGTGTGCTTCCTGAAGCAAGCTGGATCGCCGCCGTGGGCGCGGATGCCGCCAGCATGGGCCGTTCTATTCCTATTAACAAGGCACTGGATGATGTGCTACTGGCACTCTATCAAAATGGCGAGCCGGTGCGGCCGGGACAGGGCTACCCCATGCGGCTGTTCGTCCCGGGATGGGAAGGCAATCTCAATGTGAAATGGCTAACGCAAATAAAACTTACCCGCGGACCCTCAAATTTCCGCGATGAAACTTCCAAGTACAGCGACACTATGGCAGACCGCAGCAGCCTGCAATTTACCTTCCCGATGGGCTGTAAATCACTGATCACTTCGCCCTCAGGTCAGATGGCATTAGAGCGCCGGGGACTCTATCAGGTAACCGGTATCGCCTGGTCTGGTGCCGGCAGTATCCGGCGCGTTGAAGTTTCTGCGGATGGGGGTCAAAGCTGGGCGGATGCATTAATCGAATCACAGCAGTCCGATAGAGCCCTTACCCGTTTCCGCATTCCCTGGCAATGGCAGGGTGGTAGTACCGTTCTGCAGAGCAGAGCGACCGATGACAAAGGCAATGTGCAACCGACAAGAGATGCATTGATCGCGACCAATGGTCTCATTAACCGCTACCATTATCATGGCATTCAAAGCTGGTCAGTCGTCGATTCAGGTGAGGTGAGAAATGTCTATGTTTAAACAAACTTTTATTCTCGTATTGGCATCCACCTCATTGCTCTTTGGCTTTACCAGTCTGGCGCAAACGCAAGGTGCGGGTCTTGGCACCCCTGTTTCGGAATCGCTGCTGGAAAATTTTGATCAGGTTGTGGAGCCAGATGGTTCGGGCCTGCCCGAGGGCAACGGTACGGCATTGGAAGGCAAACTGGTTTATGACGAAAAATGCCAGGTCTGCCACGGAGCTGAGGGCGAGGGCACTTCCGGCAATACGCGTATTGTGGGTGGAGATATAAATTCTTCAGGCAATCCCATCCGCACCGTTGGCAGCTTCTGGCCCTGGGCCAGTACTATTTTCGATTATGTACGCAGGGCGATGCCTACCGATGCACCGAAATCCCTTACCGATACAGAAGTCTATCAGGTGACCGCTTATGTTTTATATATGAACGGTATCTTCAATCAATCCACCGTGTTAAACAGTGACTCCCTGGCAGCTATTGAAATGCCCAACCGGGATGGATTCATCGACCGAAGCCAGGTGCAGTAACCGTTCCCTCGAACGATAAATACGGGTATTATCCGTTCCGCCCCGGTACACCGTCTACTCAATTTTGAGTTGACGATGTATTTGTATCAGCCCCAGAGAGAGGATTGAATGAAAAAGTCATTGATGGTGTGTAGTCTTTGCATTGCACTATCCCCGGTTTTTTTAAGCCCTGCATACGCTGCCGATAGCGGCGTTACTATTCCCAAAATAGATCGAGAGCCCTTCTTCACCGATTTTTCAGGCATGCGCCCGGGAACAGCATTGGCCAATTCCATGGCCAAGGTGGAGAATTTCGTTCAAAGAGAACCGGATGACGGTGATGCTGCAACCCAGCGCACCGAAGCTTATATCGGTTACGATGAAGAACAGTTTTATGCCATATTTCTGGCTTTCGACACCGACCCGGAGCAAATTCGAGCCAATCTCTCATCACGCGAAAACATAGATGGAGATGACACCGTCGGATTGACGATCGATACCTTTAATGATCAGCGCGCCGCCTTTTCGTTCAGATCGACTCCGTTCGGAATCCAGTGGGATGCCCGCTGGACCGAAGGTTCCTCCCGCCGTGCCGGATTCGATACGACCTTCGAAGCGGTATGGGACAGCGAAGGCCAGCTTACCGATCAAGGCTACATGGTCAAAATGGCTATTCCGCTGCGTAGTCTGCGCTTTCCAGATTCTTCTGAGCAACTCTGGCGGGTTCAGTTCGGTCGTGATATCCCGCGCCTTAGTGAACGGTCATACTGGCCAGCCTACTCCATTGGCATCGAGGGGCGTTTAAATCAGACAGCAATGCTGACGGGCATCCGGGACGTATCACCTGGCAATAACTCACAGATTATTCCTTTCATCTTTGCCCGTGATGTCGATGCATTGGACCCAGGAGCCGCCGGTGGTCCCAGGTTCGATCGAACCGCAGAACAGGATGTGGGTATCGATGCCAAGTTTGTCTTTAATGACTCCATGGTGCTGGATCTAACCCTGAATCCGGATTTCAGCCAGGTAGAGTCCGATCAACCCCAGGTCACGGTAAACGAACGATTCGAAGTGCAATTTCCTGAGCGGCGACCTTTCTTCGTGGAGAATGCTGATTTTTTCGCCACCGATTCCATTCTGGTTTTTACTCGCCGTATTGTGGACCCAGAAGGCGGCGTACGTTTTACCGGGCGAGCGGGCAATTACGGTTTTGGTGCTATTGCGATTAACGATGAAGCCCCCGGTTTGAACCGGGACCCCAGCGATCCACTCAACGGTGAGAAGGCGAATATCGGCATCCTTCGAGGTTTCAGGGATATTTCAGATCAATCCCGGGTCGGGTTTCTCTTGACAGACCGTGAACTGGGTGATGGCTATAATCGGGTAGCCAGCCTGGATGGCCGGTTCAAGCTTACTGACAATTGGATCACCAATATGCAATTCATTGGCACCGAATCCGAACCCGTTTTCGGCGGTGAGACTACCACCGGCTACCAACGCAATATTCAGGTCAATCGAACCGGACGTACCGTCAGTACTCATACTCATTTCGTCGAGACAACCACCAATTTTGACACAGAACTCGGATTTGAAAACCGGTTTTTTCGCGCGGATACTTCCGGCATTCATAATCGTTTAGACCTGAGTTTCTTCCCCGAAGGTTCAACTATCAATAGCTGGGGTGCCAATGTATTTGATGTCTATCTGAATGATACAAAAGGTACGCGAATTTATCACCAACTCGGACCCGGTTTTAATCTCGGTTTCGATACCAATCGTTTTGGATTATCCTATACAGACTATACCGAGATTTTACGACCTCAGGATTTTCCGGGGATAGTGTCCAACAAACGATTCGATTACGATAACTGGCAGTTGAGTTTTAACAACAGTACACTGAGCACGCTGGAGTTTGGTGTGCGTTATCGAGCGGGAAAAACCCTTAACCTTGTTCCTGCGGCTGAGAACCTGCCGGCTGTGGCAGACACCAGCCGGATCGATATCGATGTACTGTGGCGACCAATTGACCGCCTGCGTGTTGACAACACCTATCTGCTTACCGAATTGGAAACCCGGGAGGGTGGCATCAAGGCATTCACCAACGAAATTATTCGCAGCAACTGGAACTATCAGTTTACCAAAGAGCTTTCCCTGCGTTTTATCGCACAGTATGAGGAAACCGATAGTGGGCCTGCTTCAAGGTTGAAGGACAATAAAAATCTCAATTTCGACTTGCTGTTGCGCTATGTCATCAATCCCTGGTCAGCATTCTATGTTGGTTACAACAGCAACCAGAGCAATTTCGACATTGTTGAAGTGGAAGGTGAAAGAGAAGTCATTGCCTCCAGCGATCTGCGGAGAGACGGCGACCAGTTGTTCGTCAAGTTTTCCTACCTGTTTCAGCGCTAAACTAAAGCCAGGGCACTTCTGAATACTGGCATTTGCCCTGAGACCGTAGCGTTCGCCACCGCCGATATTGCCATTGACCGATTGCAAATTATCAGCTGACGGTGATTCACATCGGGTTAGTTATTGATATGAACGGTGCTGATATCTGCTACATCACCGTCGCCTCGGTAGGTTTCACCAACTGTTCTACAACTGCGCCTTCTCAGACGACTCGAGGTATCGCCTCTTTCGGTACAGATTACTGAATCCACCAGTGGCACGGTTTGATTATAGGCGGCGATCTCTGCATCGCTCATATTATTAAAATTAGTCCCGGACGAGCTGCATGAAATGGCTGCCAGGCAAACCAAACTTGTGAAAAATATTCTATTCATCTTTCTTTATCCTCTTTTTATAATTTTTTATCCTCTTTGCGAACCGATCCTCTTGCTGGCCGATTCTCCAGGTGGAGGCAGACAACAGCGCCAGGGGCAGGGAACCCGGTTTACTCACTAATGGCGGAGAGATTCACAAGCTGCTGCCTGTCTTCACTACTCCACAATAATCAGAGTGGGAGCGTTGTGCAACTAAAAAGTGGGCAATTTACCAAATGCTCTTCTTTACAGACTTACCAGGAGGTCCAGTCATTAACATTGCCATCCCGGCACGTCGAGGGCACAAACCGCATGCGGGTTGTCTGGTTGTTTACTGTGCAGCGAAAAGACAGAGTGTCGTCAGCGTTTAATTTGACCTGAAGATGTAGCCCGATATCTGAATTATCCCACTCGGGCTTTCGATGGGCTCTCAGAGCAAACACGCGGTTTGGTCCTTTGGGCTGGTATTCGACCCGATCCCACATATCGTGGGTAACGCCAAACAGGGTTTCATAGGTATAGTAGGGCCCACCGTTAGCCTGCCCATCGGCAGTTGGGGAGGCAGGAATTACAGTATCCAGCGCTCCGGTCTCGCTGAATCCGACTTCTACTCGTCTCCTCAGCTCTCCCAGCAGTAGCACACCCTCACTTACCCTGGCCACGATCAGATAATCCATGAATGTAGGCAGTGCAACACTGGCAAGTACGCCAATAATTGCAGTTGTTAACATTACCTCGATCAAGGTAAAACCGGCATTGGATCTGGATTTGCGCCTGGTATGTGTCATGGGTCTAAATCACCAACTCAGGAATGGGATTATTTTTACTGACAACAATTTCACTGTAACCGAGCAACTGGGGGTTTGGGTGTGTGACGATGATATCATCACCCACTACGGTTACAATATTGGGATCCCCGGGTTCCTCACACCTCAAGGACTCATCAGGTACGCTATCGTTTTGAAGTAACTCAGCGATTTCCCAAAAGACCAGTACGCATGATTCCACCTGGCTTCTGGCCAGTTCCTCAGCAAAAATTTCATCCTGTGTCAGATCCCGGGAGGCCTCCAGAACAAAAAATACGCGAACAGCGATAAAAATGGTACTAACACCAACCATCAAGACATGCCTTTTCTCCCGCCTTGCTCTTTTCTCCTCATCCTGCGTCAATCGATCGTCCAGAGATTCAGACTTTGCCTGTCTTTCTACCAGCATGCGCTCCAGCTTGTCAGACTGGGGAGTCTGCGATGCAACAAAGTCTTCCGCCGCTCTCAGCTCGACACAGTTTTCACATAAGGTCGAATCCTCAACATAGGTAGTACAGAAGCCGCAAATCGGGATGTCGCAATTTGAGCAATTTGCAATGGCGTCAACTGCGGGGTGAAAGTCACATTTCAAAGTTGCTGTCTCCGAGCTTGAATAGTTGTGGCGTTGCTTGCCAGCCAAAGGAATTGCAGTAGAGAAGAGACTGGCCTTACTTCCTTTTTTCTTACAAAATACGAACTGGCGATTGTATAGCAGAACCCATTGAGAGACTAATCAATTCAACGCTGGCGCCTAATCGTGCGGAAAACGTACAGTTTGACTTGCGCCTTTTATGTAACGAATTACCCCCCCGAGCCTCTGGCGTTGCTACTCGGCCAAACGCTTCGAGCTCGGTAAACCTGCTGCTTTTTGGTGCAAGCGGATTCCACTCCACTTGTAATAAAACTGCCAAAAAGACACACTAGTCTGTACTCAAAGTGAAATCGAAAGCGGACTATGCGTCGTCTTGGAATACTCTTTATAGTTTTACTGTTTTTGTTCGGCATTCCCACCGGATTGTTGTTCTTCTCACCCACCACCCTCATCACACCCGTTGCCAATTACTATCTTATTGATCTCGGCTTTCGGCTCACTGATCTGGAGCAATTGGAACTTGGTCTGAATGGCTCACAAGCTTCAGGCGCTACGATTCGAGGCACTCAATTTGATATAGAAATCCAGGATATCGCACTGGGCTACTCTGTGGCGGGCCTGCGGCGAGGTCAATTACCGTCACTAACCGTTGGCCAGTTAGTTGCTCGATTGGATTCGAGTGAGCAAACTGATTCCGGATCAGGCTCAAATTTCTCTCTCGCAAATTTGTTGGGAGCAGTGGGCAATAGTCCTGTTAATAGCATACGCATTGAAAACATCACGCTGGGAACTGGTTCCAGCGCCTACCAGATAGGATTAGAGTTAGAGACACAGCCCGTCAGTCTCACTGGCCAACTACAACTGAGCGGAACTCCCGCTCTGCAACTTCAACTAAATGCCCGACAATCGGGACCAGCCACCATCCTGGGAGATACCAGGCTAAATCTTGGTGATAAAGAGGCAATCGCGGCCGAATTTACACTAAGCTCGAGCGAGCAGATTGCTGAAATAAGTGCTTCGAGCACCCTCTCGCTCAATGTACTCACGGCAATTCCAGCCATAGAGGAGTTGTTGGGGCCTGTAACTCTTTTCGGCGATGTTGTTCAGGCAGAAGGTTCATTCGTCCTGGACTTTTCGGCAACAGCACTTTTAATTCCCCAATTTGCCCTGTCCATCGATGCGCCGAATTCAATTCTTCAGTTCGACAACCAATCAACTACTACGGCGAGTGAGTTGCAGATTCAGAGCCCCATCAGTATAACTGGAGTAGCTGAGCCATCTTCAGGAGGACTCTATTTTTCGGTCTCTGACCTCAATTCCACATTGTCGCTGACAACAGCCGGGCGTGATATTGAGGTGGATGCAAATTTCTCTGCTCTCTTCGTGCAGTGCCAGGAAAGCTTTTCCTGCCAGCTGAACAGCCAGTTTGCCGCATCGAATCAGTTGTTTGACTTAGGCGCTTTACAACTTGAGAACTCCACTGTTGAAGGCAATCTGATTCTGATCAACAACAATGGACGTGTTCGTGCGGCTATACCGCTGGCGACAATTCGCTTGCCGGAGATTAACAGTGAATTTGCCAGCAGCAATCTGGAAGTTGTTCTGGAAAGTGTTGCCATCAGCTATGCCCAGGAGTTGTCAGCCATTTTCCCCTTCCACAGCAACAGTCTTGAACTGGGGATTGGTGCTGACGGCAGTGCGTCGCTCTGGCAAGGCGTAGAGCTATCTAATTCCTCCATCGAGGGTGAAATCTTCCTCGCAAGCGACCAGATAAGCATGCAAACGGATCTGTTAATCAGGGGGCAGCCATTCCTGAGTGGCACTGCAAATCACCAGCTGCTCGATCAATCGGGTAGTGTAGAATTAAATCTGCTTGAGTATTACTTCAGTAATATCACACCCTTTTCATCATTTCTCAGTAGTCTTCCAATCGAGGCAGAACTCATTGCTGGCAAGGTAGCGGGCGAAGCTGAAATTTCATGGACAAAAAACAATGATTCGACATGGAATATTGGCGGACCGTTATCCCTGTCAATGGAAGACCTGGGTGGTTTCTACAATGATGTTTTCTTCGTGGATTTAAGCACAAAGCTGAATGCCATTATTGGTGAAGAAAATGCAATTCGCTCCAGCGAAAAACTGAGCGCGACAATAGCAAAACTGGATATCGGCTTACCCATTGAAAACATCCGTTGGCAATATGAATTTGACACGGGAACCGGAGAATATATTTTGCAAGACCTGCGTACGGAGTTATTAGGTGGCGGTGTCTCCATCCCTGAGTTTTCCTTTCAACCACAGAGCGATGAAAATATCCTCACTGTTGTACTGGACAACCTTGAACTCAACACTATTGCCGATCTTGCCGAATATCCAGGCGTTTATGTGGACGGCCTGATTAGTGGTTACCTGCCTGTTGCGGTCGGAGTGGATAAAATTACGATAGAGAAGGGGCTTATAGGAGCTCTTAATCCCGGCGGCACAATTCGCTATACTCCGGCAAACCCCATTCCCAGCGCTAACGCTGGTATTCAACTGGTTAATGACGCACTCTCTAACTACCAGTACGAGATTATGAATACAGAAGTGGACTATGAAGAAAATGGCGACCTGCTGTTGGGGATCCAGTTGCAGGGATCAAATCCAGATATGAATAATGGGCAACAAATCAACCTAAACATCAATATTACTGATAATATTCCGACATTATTAAGAAGCCTGCAGGCCAGTCGGGTTATAACCGAGGCACTGGAACAAAGTCTGGATAGGGGCAATTAAACACTGGATTCACGGTCTATCTGTAGGATCAGGTTAAGGATAGGTTAATCTAACAGAGGTAAACTTATGGCACCTCTGATTGATTGCATACGGTCTCTGGCCTACAGGCTGTTTCGCAATCAAGGCGCCATTTTGAAGGCATGCGTCCGCCTGTCGAAAACTGGCAACGCGGAGTGCGGAACAGCCTGTAGGCCCCGAAGGGCGTGTCCTGAAGCGCACAGTTGCGGTGTTGCACTTCTTGCCAAGGGCTACGGCCATCGCCTACATGGATGTAGGTGAGGAGTGTGAGCCGGGAGCGGAAGCTTTGCCGGCGAAGCGCGCCTTGCAACTGTACGCTTCAGATCACGCAGAGACCATATGGAATTAATCAGAGGTGCCTTAGATAATGAAAATTTCACGCGCAGTTAGCGCTACGAAAACCCGGCAGGCTCTTGGTTTGCTGGCGCTGTATCTTGCCAGTTGCACACCAACAGTACAGGTTGCGATGCCCAGTGAACCGATTACGATTAATTTGAACGTGCGCATCGAACATGAAATACAAATCAAGGTAGAAGAAGAGCTGGATGGTATTTTTACCGCTGACAGCGGTTTGTTTTAGCAGGAGACTCTTATGAATAAATTAACCCAGGCACTCGCCACCCTACTCTTGCTTTTCGCCTTAGCCCCTACTGCACTGGCGGTCACGCTGCAGGAAGCTAAAGACCAGGGCCTCATTGGTGAACAAACTGATGGTTACATTGGCCTGGTAGTCGCCAGTGCGCCGGCCGATGTGCGCGCCCTGATACAGGATGTAAACAACCAGCGCCGAGAGCGCTATCAGCAGATCGCGCAGCAAAATGGTATTAGCGTTGAACAGGTAGCCGGATTAGCCTATGAGCGGGCAGTAGCAGCGACCCAGGCTGGACATTTTATTCAGAATTCGGGCGGAAGTTGGCAGCAAAAGTAGAGGAATACAGGCTACGTCTCCTAAAGGCTACAATACCACCCTTTGGCACATATCAACAAAAAGGATTGAACTGGTGAAAAACAAATTTGATGACATTCTTGGAACGGTTGGAAACACGCCTGTCGTTAAGATAAACCGCCTGGCACCTGAGGGAATTAATCTGTATGCAAAACTGGAGGCATTCAATCCGGCCGGCTCGGTAAAAGACCGATTGGCGTTGGGGGTTATAGAAGATGGGGAAAAAAGGGGACTGTTAAAACCCGGCCAAACCGTCGTGGAAGCTACCAGCGGTAATACCGGCATCGGCCTCGCTATGGTTTGCGCTCAGAAAGGCTATCCACTGGTGATTGCAATGGCAGAGAGCTTCAGTGTGGAGCGGCGAAGATTGATGCGTTTTCTCGGTGCCAAAGTCGTTTTAACTCCGGCCGCACTGAAAGGCACCGGCATGTTAGCCAAAGCCAGGGAGCTGGCAGAGACTCACGGCTGGTTCCTGACCCGTCAATTCGAAAACGAAGCTAACGCAGAGATGCACGAGCGCACAACCGCACAGGAGATCCTGCGTGATTTTAAGGGCGAAGCCCTTGACTACTGGGTAACTGGAATTGGTACAGGTGGAACTCTAAACGGCGTGGGGCGTGTACTCAAGGCCGAACGGCCGGAGACCAGAATCATAGTTTGCGAACCTGACAATGCCCAGCTATTAGGCAGTGGCATCCCCCAGCCTGAGGCCGGGAGTGAAGGGGATGTCGCCAGCCACCCCAGTTTTCAACCCCACCCCATGCAGGGCTGGACGCCCGACTTCATTCCAAAATTAGTGGATGATGTTACCGACCGGGAACATATTGACACACTGCTTGCGATTTCTGGCGCTGATGCCATTGAAAATTCGCGCAATCTGGCACAGCAGGAAGGTATATTTACCGGCATCACCGGTGGCGCAACGTTTACCGGTGCATTAAAAGTCGCAGAGACAGCCAGCCCCGGCTCCACGATACTTTGCATGTTACCGGACACTGGTGAACGCTATTTAACGACGCCGCTGTTTGATGGTATCGGTGCCGAAATGGATGATGAAGAGTGGGCGATAGCCGCCTCAACACCCAACTATCAGTTTGACAATCCGCCTCCCGCTCCGGCCCCGGTATCCGCTACCGAAGCGAGCACGCCAGCGGCGAGTGAAGATGGAACAGCTTAACAAGCGGTGGAAAAGCCCTGACCGACTAACAAAATCCAGTAGTGTTGTTCACATTGGAGTGGTGTGAGTATCGACTCAGCGACTTATTCAATTTCGTGCAAATTCTCCTGATAAGTCTCTGTCAGCATCACGACAGAGATTAATGTCAAGAACGAAGCAATTGCAATATAGACCGACACCCAAACAACCGCATATTCGGTCCACAAAATTGTGGCAATAGTTGGTGCGAATGCACCCCCTAAAATTGCGCCGGCCTGATAACCAAGAGAGGCACCGGAATAGCGCACTTCTGTAGAGAATAATTCAGTAAAGAACGCCGCCTGCGGTCCGTACATTATGCCTAAAAACACCAGCCCGCCACTGATTGCCAGGGTAATCAGGAAAAAGTTGCCCGTATCGATTAACGGAAAAATGGCAAACGCCCAGATACCGGTTAACACCGCCCCGAGCATAAAAATACCCCTTCTCCCGTTTCTGTCGGAATAGGCGGAGGCCCAGAACTGGGTTGGAATCTGCAGGGCCGAGGCGATTAATATCGCAACCAGGAGCGTATTACGCGACAATCCCAACTCTGCGCTGCCCCCATAGGCAATCACAAACGCAACCAAAATATAAAAGGTCACCTGTATCGATAGAAATGCACCTGCAGCCAGCATGATTCGCTTGGGGTACCTTCGGATGGCTTCCAGTACGGGCGATCGCTTGATGACTGCTGCGGAGGCCTCCTCACTGTGCTCGGCCTTGTATTCTACCAGTTCTTTAAATGCCGAAGTGTCCTCCAGGTGCAGTTGCACGTAGATGCTAATGCCAATCAACACGACGCTGGAAAGAAAGGGTATGCGCCAGCCCCACTGTTGAAAAAATTCTTCCGATACCAGGGCACTTATTATCAGGAAAGCTAGATTGGCCAGAATCACACCAACGGGCGCTCCGGCTTGCGCATAGGCACCGTAATAACCACGCTTATCAGCCGGTGCATTCTCGGTTACGAGCAACATGGCGCCACCCCATTGGCCGCCAATTGCAAGCCCCTGAGTAAAACGTAATATGCTCAACAGGATCGGTGCCGCGACACCGATAGTGGCATAGGTTGGGAGTAAGCCGATCAAGGTTGAGGCCACTCCCATTAACACCAGTGCTATTACCAAAGTTTTCTTGCGCCCTACGCGATCACCAAAGTGGCCGAACAAAATACCTCCCAGCGGTCGGGCGATGAAACCGAATGCAAAAGTCCCAAAGGAAAGTATCAGCGCAACAGTTTCCGAGCTGCTGGAAAAAAATGCCGAGGGAAAGATCAGTGCCGCTGCTGTGCCGTAAATAAAGAAGTCGTACCATTCAATACTGGTACCGGCTAGCGCCGTTAATGCTACCTTGCGCATGCTTTGTCGGTGATGGGTATCGTCTGACAATGAAGACGCAGGTGTGTTGAGATCAGTAGTCATGAATTATCCACAAAATAGGGCTTGTTTTAATAAGTTAGCCAGTGGCTGAAGCATAGCAGGAATAAAAGGCTGGGGCAGAAATTATTGAATCCCACGCCCAAGTTTCCAGTATTATGAGTCAGCCAATGTGCAACAATGATCTGAATTTCCAGGAAACCTGCTCCGGATCAATGTGGCCCATAGTGTCTTCGTTTATGAAGAAGATGTGCTAAACCAACTCCCTTTCGAGCAATTTGACTGAATATCCAGTCGTGAACAGGAAAAAATTCGCTTCGGTGATCGAATCGACGTAATCTCTTTCCAGGTGGTGGCCGGTACGGCGCTGGAATTACGCATAGAAAATTGGGGCATAGAGGTCAATCCGCTATGATCAGGAGAAATTCAGGAGAATGAGAACGCTCATCACCTGCTGTGTCTTGCTACTGGCTACGCTGGGCTATTCAGGCTCTCTTGCGCTGGATAAAGAAGCGCTGACACGTGCTATAACAGGTCCTGATCGGGATGTGACAGACTATGTTCGTGATGCGGTGCGCAAGCCGGTCGAAGTGCTGGATTTTCTTGGCCTTGAGCCCGGAATGACGGTGCTGGACCTATACGCAGCGGGTGGCTATTACACGTTTATTTTATCCAAGGCAGTGGGCCCGAATGGCATAATCTTCGCCCAGAACACACCCCGCGGACTGCGTTTTGAAGAAGACCGGCAGGACATTACCCAGGGTGAAGCTCTGGAAGCCAAAATTCAACAGGGCAATCTTACCAATGTTTCTCACATCGTACGGCCGCTGGCAGAAATAGCCTTGCCACCGATCTCCATCGACATGGTAATCCTGGCGCAAACACTGCATGACTGGTACAACCCGCAACCGGCACGCGTGCTGGAAAGACTACTGCAAGTGAAAGCACTGCTTAAGCCCGGCGGGGTTGTTGGTATTACCGATCACATCGGACTCGAAGGTCGTGATAACCGGTCCATGCACCGAATGCAGAAACAACAGGCAATTGATATCGCCGAGCAAGCAGGCTTTCTGGTTGTGGGCGACAGTGACATACTCAACAGCAGAATTAATGATCATACGCGCTCCATTTTTGATCCGAGACTGAACAGGAATACTGATCGGTTTTTACTTAAACTACAAAAACCGGAATAGCAACGATACGACATTTTGTACATTAGGGCACCTCTGATTAATTTCAATAAAAGGGACACCTGTCACTATACAAAATCAGGATTAGCTAGTAATGAGAAAAACTTTGAAGCCTGAGATAAATGAGCTCTATCGCAGAGATCCAGTTGCAGCAGACAAGTTATTGTGGGGGCGCACATCCAGCACTTTTAGCCGACGTGGTTTTCTGAAAAACAGCGGGTTGCTGGCCATGTCCACGGCGCTGGGTGCAACAATCCCATTCGCCCGATTCATGCCAGCAGGTCTGATCCCTGCCGCCTTTGCAGCAGACAACGCTTCTGCTGAAATCTCTGGAAAAGACGGATTGATCGTACTCAACGATCGACCGGTAAATGCAGAAACCCCGGCACACCTGCTGGATGATGAAGTAACTCCAAACAGATATATGTTTGTCCGCAACAATGGCATTCCTCCAGAAAATATTAACCCGGATACCTGGCAACTCGAGGTCACCGGCGAATCCTGTCTGCGCCCCACCAGTTTTACTATTGAAGAATTAAAGCTGCGTTTTGAGACTGTCACGCTGCAACTACAACTTGAATGTGGTGGCAACGGACGCAGTGAGTTTGTGCCTGCCGCAAGTGGCAATCAGTGGACTACCGGTGCCATTGGATGTCCAAGCTTTACCGGAGTCCGCTTGCGAGATGTGCTCAATTACTGCGAACTGAAAGATGATGCCGTTTACATTGGCTACTTCGGTGCTGACACCCACATTAGCGGGGACTCTTCAATGGTTCCAATTTCCCGCGGCGTTCCTATCTCCAAAGCTCTGGAATTTGAATCTTTGATCGCCTTTGAGATGAACGGTGAGGCAATACCACTGCTAAATGGGTATCCGCTCCGTCTGGTATGCGCTGGCTGGCCGGGATCAGTTTCTGGTAAGTGGCTGCAGCGCATCATGGTGCGCAACCAGGTTCACGACGGTGAGAAAATGGCCGCCCCTTCCTATTCCGTACCACGGATTCGAGTCGCACCTGGCAGCCGGATCCCCACCGAAGACATGCGCATTATCGAATCCATGCCGGTAAAATCCCTAGTTACTTTTCCCCAATCAGGAATCACCCAGAACCTGAGGGAGCGGCTAACAGTGAGGGGTCATGCCTGGGCTGGAGACAATCAGGTTAGCGGCGTATTTCTTTCGATTAATTTTGGTGCCACGTGGCTGCCTACGGCAATAAGCTCGGCTGTGAATCGACTGGCCTGGCAAAATTGGCAAAGTTGGGTGCAGTTTTCCGAAGTTGGGTATTACGAGATTTGGGTCCGTGCCATGGACAGCCGTGGCCGGTCTCAACCCATGGTGGTGCCTGGCTGGAACCCCCGGGGCTATCTCAACAACGCCTGTCATCGAATTGCAGTTCAGGTGGTATAGGCTAATGGACAGGTTTGTATCTATCCGCCACTTCCCGGCATATCGATCAGTTGCTGTATTTTTAGTGGCATTGATACTGTTGTTCAGTTCAAACGCACAATCCCAGCAACTGGAAGCCACAACCGGATTGATCATATCTGACGGCTGGCAGTTAGTTGAGCAGACCTGTACCCGTTGCCACAGCGCACAGATTATTACGCAGAATTCGGGCAGTCGTGAAGTCTGGCAAAGCAGGATAATCTGGGTGCAACAAACCCAGGGCCTGGAGCAATTAAGCCCTGAAATTCTTGATCCCATACTCGATTATCTTGCGCAGAATTATGGACAAAAAGCAGCTACGCGCCGGCTGGATTTAAAGGAGCATTTACTGCCCTCCAATCCCTATCCGACAATTGACTAGCAGCATGGTCAATCCAAATGCCAAAGATCAGCAGACGCCATGTTGAATCATTTCTCTCCGCATAGACGCTTTCCGCGGAAACGTTTTTAAATAACTATTCCAAAGTTAACGAAACTCTGCCTCATTAACTCCTGGTAGCAAGTTACGGCAGCGCGTAAGCAACCAACTCGGTGGCGCCACCGCCGCTACCAACGACGAACATGGCCAGGTATTGCTTGCCATCGTGCTCGTAGGTAAATGGCAACCCGCTTTGATTCGCCGGCAAATCCAATTCAGCAATAATTTCACCGGTTTGCTTGTCCACGGCTCGTATAATGGGGCTGGGTCCGGCGGCACCGGTACCCTCAGCGACGAACAACAGAGTTTTAGTCAGCAAGATACCTGACCGTGTCGGCACACCTGTGCGTGGCAGATCAACACCCTCCAACAGCGGATGATTGGCAATGCGGTCCGGTGTGTCGGCATTAGCAATCATCCAGAGATGGTCGCCAGAGTTCATGTCGATCGCTGTAATGCGACCGTAAGGCGGCTTGACAATATCTAGCCCCTGGACCCGCGGGGTGCGGACACCGAAACCCGAGCTGAGGTCGATGTCTGAATTCGGGTTTTTTGCCAATGACAATACCTGCAGTACGGTCCTCGATGGCACGTATAGAATCCCCGTCTCTGGATCAAGGGCAGAGCTCTCCCAGTTGGAACCGCCGGTGGAAGAGGGCAATCCAAGTCTGCCACGTGTTCCATCAGCTGCCTCTGTCAGGGATGGAGGCGTATACATACTGGGGCTGAGGCGAAAGCCTTCAAGGGATTCAAGCGCCAGCGCGCGAAGTTCCGGCGTAAAATCTATCACGTCAGCTTCGGTAAAGCCCTGTCGATCGAAGGGGGCAGGACGAGTCGGGAAGGGTTGCGTGGGAGAGTACCATTCTCCAGGTACGTCTCCTGCCGGTACCGGTCGTTCTACAATCGGCCAGATAGGCTCGCCTGTCTCTCTGTCGAAAGCGTAGACAAAGGCTTGTTTAGTTATCGACATGACCACCTTACGGCCGTTAGGCAAATCGGCAACAATGGCTGGGGAGGGCACGTCCCAGTCCCAGATGTCATGGTGGATAAACTGATAGTGCCATTGGCGCTCACCGGTTTGGATATCCAGCGCGACCAGACCGCTGGAAAACAGGTTATCGCCGTGCCGGTCGCCACCGTAGTAGTCGCCGGTAGGATCTTCTATCGGTAGATAAACATGACCCAGTTCCGGATCACCCGAGGTGGCAGCCCAGACGCCGGAATTGCCGGTAATGTCGTTCCCGGTTAGCCAGGACTCATAACCTATTTCTCCTGCCGCGGGAATGGTATGAAAGGTCCACAGCAGTTCGCCGGTGCGCACATCGAAACCGCGTATGTCCCCTTTCGTATTGAACTTGGACCGCGGCCGACCACCTGTCCGGTGTGCTGCCCCTACAACAATGACGTCATTCATGACGAGCGGCGGTGCAGAAATGCCGATATCGGGGTAGGGATATCTGGGATCATCGGCATTTCTGAGGCCTTCGTACAAATCCACGATGCCGTTATCGCCAAAGTTTGGATCTGGAATGCCGGTCTTGGCATCCAGTGAAATCAGTTGGTAGCCTGGGGAGACATCTATTACCCGAGCCGTATCACCCTCTCGCCAGAAGGCGACGCCACGGCCGGCACCCTTTCGTGGCGCTTCATCGAATCGATCGCCTTCCTGATAGCGCCAGAGCCACAGGACCTGTCCCGTCGTGGCGTCCAGTGCCACAACGTTTCGAGTGCTGGCTATATTTGCGTACAGAACGCCGTCAATTTCAAGTGGTGTTGAAGGGTTCGTGGAATCAGTAACGGGTCCGAAATTTGCCGTGGAAAAACGCCAGGCTATCTCGAGATCTCCAACGTTGTCTGCATTAATCTGATCGAGTGGTGAGTAGCGCTGAGCCCCGCTACCACTGTGGATATTCGGCCAATCCCCCTCGTCCACGCTGGTACCGGATTGGCTCAGAGCCAAAGGAGCACAGGCAAGTGCAGCTACGGCTATAATGAATGCTGAAATTAATCGCTTTGTTACTATCATCTAAAACTCTCCTGATACCATGTATTCGTGTTCTTAGGCTAACTATGTTCTGTTCATGTAAGCACAGAAAGTTCACTTAGTTCAACGTCCGATTTCCGTAGCTACTGCAGGCATTCCAGATAGCATCACTTCAGCCCATCACTGCTTCCCACGATATTCGCGGAAAACGTTTCCGCGGAAACGTCTTTTATCTTTGACACTGAAGGACTATATTCGGCCAACATCGGACCTTTCACTGTGGATCGGGTGGAGCCATAAAAGCTGTGTAGCAGTGGGCTATTAATTCCTTGCTCTACTGCTCACCTAAGAAATTCGTTTTGTTGTTCGCAAGAAGCGTGCTGGCCCTGTTATTATGACTATCGCAAAAGAAAGAATAACCATTATTATCGTCAAAACGTTGTTGCCTACTATTCCTGCACTACCGCTGATGTCAAAGTATCCACCGATCCAGGCATTGCCTACGCCGTGTACAACTGCTACTAGTAGGATGCTACCTTTCGTATTATTGAAAAACCAGGAGAGTTGAACTGTACCCCGTCAGCCCCAGTTGGACATAATCACCTGATTGCATAAGAGATACTTTTGGCTCATCGTTAATCCCCAGAGGAAACGATGATGAGAAAGAAAGGAAGTGCCGAGAAGACAGTTCGCGAT
>Ga0187827_10003159_pt1 | contig 21660 bp, 17 predicted proteins | sample ETNtaG_39_FD_167969 | JGI IMG/M metagenome (GOLD analysis project Ga0187827, IMG submission 167969) | Marine microbial and viral communities from oxygen minimum zone, Eastern Pacific Ocean - ETNP2014_SV_150_PacBio MetaG (Illumina Assembly) | ecosystem: Environmental > Aquatic > Marine > Hypoxic... | reverse complement strand
ATCTGGCCGCCATCCGACGAGCCTGAAAGGCTTCAAGATTACTGCAGGAGGAGATCTCTCGGTAACGCTCCTGGCCAGGCAGCCAGACCTCGATATCGTAGGTTTTTGCAGCCCCAAAACCCATATCCCCAGTACAGAGCACAACGACTCTGTAGGGAAGTTCAAGAAGCTGCAGCACCTTCTCGGCATGACCGGTCAGCCTCTCAAGCGCATCATAGGAGTTCTCAGGCTTTACTATCTGGACCAGTTCCACCTTTTCAAACTGGTGTTGTCGAATCATCCCACGAGTATCCTTGCCGTAGGATCCTGCTTCGCTCCGGAAACACGGTGTGTGAGCCACCATCTGCAAGGGGAGATCACTCTCATCGACAATCGTGTTTCTGACAAAATTGGTCACCGGCACCTCTGCTGTCGGGATGAGGTAGTACTGGGGATCGCTATTTACTGCAAAAAGATCAATCTCAAATTTAGGCAACTGGCCAGTACCGTAGAGGCTTTCAGAGTTGACCAGATAGGGGACATTCACTTCGGTATAGCCGTGATCATCGGTATGAAGATCGAGCATAAACTGAATCAGCGCCCGATGAAGTTGAGCAACGGCCCCTTTCATCACCACAAACCGTGATCCTGTCAATTTGGCGCCCAGATCAAAATCAATCAATCCAAGCTTCTGGCCGAGATCAACATGATCCTTGGGCTTGAAGGGATAGGGTTTTGGCTCGCCCCATCGCCGTATCTCAAGATTGTCATCTTCACTCTTGCCCAACGGAACCGACTCATGGGGAATGTTGGGAATGGTGCTCTGCAGATCCTCAAGCTCAACAAGAAGCTCATTTAATGCCGCTTCGGCTTGCTTGATTTTGTCGCTGAGACCGGCGACCTCCTCAAGAAGAGGCTGAATATCCTCACCTTCAGCCTTGGCTCTGCCAATCTCTTTTGAGCGGGCATTTCGCTTTGCCTGAAGGGATTCGGTAAGGGTCTGTTGCTTTTTTCTTCGTCCTTCAAGAGCCTTGAAGGCATCCACATCGAGGTTATAACCCCTTGATACCAGAGCTTCGGCAGTGTTATCAATATCGTTCTTTAATAGGGAAGGATCTAACATTCTGTTTATTTTCCTTTATCGTTATTCAGGTGTTCACATCTGCTACCCAAAGTCAGGATATGACCGGGTGTGATGATCGTATTGAGCCCCGAAAGTGATCCCTTAACATGTTCTGATTCAGTTGGATACATCCTGACAACTTTAACCGGTTTCCCCATATCAACCTCTACTGTCTTGCCAGCGTCATACCCAGCCAGGCTCCACCTAGGCAAAGCACAACACTGATGAAGATATTAACCACTGCTTTGAAGTAGGAGGCCTCTTCGATTAAAACCAGAGTCTCTAGAGAGAATGTTGAGAAGGTGGTGAAACCTCCCAATAATCCGATGAACAGAGCTGCTCGCAATACCTCGGAAACAGCTGAGCGCTCGACAAGATAGACAAAAATAAAACCAACGAGCAGAGAGCCCAGTGAATTGACGACAAGTGTTCCCCATGGAAACCCCCTGCCCACCAAGGTATGTATTCCCTGGGAGACGCCGTACCGGAGAACAGAGCCGGCAGCTCCTCCAATGGCAATTGCCGCCAGTTTGGCCATCATTAGTTATTCACCTTTTTGGACCCCTTCTTCTGATCAACCGCTCTTAACTCAGAGAGGCGTTGACCAATTTTAATCTCGAGACCTCTCTGAACAGGGTGATAATAACAGCGTTCACCCAAACTCTCTGGAAAATAGGTCTGTCCAGAGGAAAATCCGCCCTCCTCGTCATGAGCATAACGATACCCTTTTCCATAACCCATTGATTTCATCAGCCGAGTGGGGGCATTGCGAAGGTGTTCCGGAACAGCTGCTGCACCCGACTCTCGAGCATCCTGCATCGCGCTGCCGAAAGCCCTGTAGACCGCATTACTTTTGGGAGCGACAGCGAGATAGGCCACCACCTGTGCCAGTGCCAGTTCACCCTCAGGGCTTCCCAATCGATCATAAGTCTCCCAACCATCAAGGGCCAGTCTCAGTGCCCGAAGATCAGCATTGCCAATATCCTCAACCGCCATTCTTACCAGCCTTCTTGCAAGATAGTGCGGATCAGCTCCCCCTTCGACCATGCGAGCAAACCAGTAGAGAGCGCCATCCGGGTTTGATCCCCGCACCGCCTTATGAAGGGCTGAAATCTGTTCATAGAAGAGATCCCCTCTCTTGTCAAAACGGACCAGCAACTCGCCTGCTGCAGTGGCAATATTGTTCCCATCTACTTCTCTACTCTCTTCATCAGATTTGAGTGAGGCCACCACTTCAAGGATGTTGAGAGCACGACGGGCATCGCCATCAGCCTGTTTTACCAGGGCATCAAGAGCGTCCGCGGAAAGGGTTAGCTTTAAATTGCCCACTCCTCTTTCTGTGTCAGAAAGAGCACGACGGACAACGCTTTTGATTGCTTCATCATCAAGTGCATTTAAAAGATGAACCCTGACCCGCGAAAGAAGAGCATTGTTTAACTCGAATGAGGGGTTCTCTGTGGTCGCACCAATAAACACAATGGTGCCGTCTTCGATATGGGGGAGAAAGCCATCCTGTTGTGATTTATTGAATCGATGAACTTCGTCAACAAATAGAATTGTAGACCTTCCCGATGCTTTTTGAGCTCGGGCCGTTTCAATCGCACTCCTGATGTCTTTAATTCCACTGGTTACCGCGGAAATGGCGATAAACTCAGCATCAACACAGTTTGCAATCAGCCTTGCCAGGGTTGTTTTTCCACTGCCCGGCGGTCCCCAGAGAATCATGGAGTAGACACTGCCCTGATCAAGAGAGAGCCTGAACCCCCTCTCCTCGCCGACAAGATGTTGTTGACCGACGACTTGGTCAAACGAGATTGGCCGGCATCGATCAGCGAGTGGTTGGTAGATCCCCATACTGCTGCTCCTCAGGGCTCAGCGAGTTTCATCAATAACGTCTAAACCTGGCACAGGCTTGAATCCAAAATAACCTGGATCGATTGGTCTGTTTTCTATTATCTCAGTGAGGGTGATTCGGGTCGTCTGGTCTAGACCATCAATAAACTCAAGTATCTTTAACTGACTGTTCTCAAAACCAAGGCGTATCACTCTATAGTGACTCCCCTTCTCCAACGGATCAAGAGCAAGCCACTCCACAGCGCCTTGTACACCGAGTTCATGCAGTTGGTAGTTATCTTCAATTTTCCCCTCTCCGGCAAGAAGTACCGCAGGGGAATGACCCAGCATCTTATCGAATGGCTTGATCGTTACCTGATCAAGCTCAACATCGTAGATCCAGATTCGGATGCCATCACTGATAATCTGCTGTTCAAATGGAGGGACATAGTCCCAGCGAAAACGGTTGGGACGCTCAATGGTCATCTGGCCACTACTCTCTTCAAGGGTGTTCAGCCCCTCATCGAGCACCACCTGTTCAAAATTGGCGCTGAAAGTCTGACTCCTGTTGAAAAAGAATTCGAGTTGTTCACGAGCTCCAGCTGATGCCAATAACGGCTGGACTAAAAAAAGAGTTGTGAGGATAACTCGAAGGCTGGGTTTAGGGTTCATCAGGTTTGATCACCAGGGGAGTTTATTTCTGTGGAGGAGGTGCGAGCACTTCACGCCTTCCATTGGATTCTAGAGGGCCTACCACTCCAGCCAACTCCATCGACTCGATCATTCTTGCAGCGCGATTATAACCAACCCTCAATTGGCGCTGAACGGCAGAGATAGAGGCACGACGTGTCTCGGTAACAAAGTAGACCGCTTGGTCATAGAGCTCATCTTCCTCACCCCCATCACTGCCCCCACTATTTGCCGGATCATCCGCTGCCGCTGAGCCATCGAGGACATCATCATGGTAGTCCGGTGGGCCCAGTGTTTTGAGGTGGCTGACAACCCTCTGGACCTCCTGATCAGCAACGAAGGCACCGTGAACACGAACGGGTGCCGCTGTTCCAGGTGGCAGATAGAGCATATCCCCATGGCCCAGTAACTGCTCCGCTCCTATCTGATCAAGAATGGTCCTCGAATCGGCTCTGGCAGAGACCTGAAATGCGATTCGGGTTGGAATATTGGCTTTAATCAGCCCGGTGATTACATCGACTGAGGGACGTTGGGTTGCCAGGATCAGGTGGATCCCTGCTGCCCTGGCGCGCTGGGCGATACGTGTTATGAGCTCTTCAATCTTCTTGCCAACCACCATCATAAGGTCAGCAAGTTCATCAATAACAACGACGACATAGGGCAGCGCTTTGAGTTCATCAGCACCTGCCAACTCTTCAGCAAAAGGGTCCTTCAAAGGCTCCCCTTTTTCAATCGCCTGTGACACCTTGCGGTTGTAACTGGCAATATTTCTTACCCCAAGCTGGGCAAGGAGTTTAAATCGACGCTCCATCTCTGCAATGCACCAGCGCAGCGCATTAGAGGCCTCTTTCATATCAGTGACAACTGGAGCCAGAAGGTGAGGAATTCCCTCATAGATCGAGAGTTCAAGCATTTTTGGGTCGACCATGATCAGCCGGACCTGCTCAGGGGTGGCCTTGTAGAGAATGCTGAGGATCAGGGCATTGATACAGACTGATTTGCCAGAGCCCGTTGTCCCGGCAATGAGGAGGTGAGGCATACGGCCGAGATCGGCAATAACAGGAAGGCCGCCAATATCCTTTCCCAACATCAGTGCAAGAGGGGTCTTCGACTCCTCATAAGCCTGTGAAGAGAGGCCATCAATGAGCCGCACAATCTCACGCTGTTCATTGGGGATCTCCAGCCCGATGACCGTTTTGCCCGGAATATTATCGACCACTCGAACACTGATTACCGAAAGTGCTCTGGCAAGATCTTTGGAGAGTCCTACAATCTGGCTGGATTTAATCCCTGGTGCGGGGTCAATCTCAAAACGGGTGATCACGGGCCCCGGATGGACTGCCACAACTTCAGCATCAATATTGAAATCAGCCAGTTTCTTTTCCAACAGTCTTGACATGGTCTCAAGAGATTCATGAGAAAAACCTTTGGGCTGTGGCTCTGAGGGGTCAAGATCAGCAAGCGGGGGCAGCGTTGCTGACTCATTCTCATCAGCGAAGAGGGTTGACTGTTTCTCACGCTCAAGTCGGCCACTGGTTTCTGGGGAGATGATTTTGGGCTCTATTCGAGGGGGCTTGCGTGTTTTCTGCTTCTCCCGGCGAACAGTGACGGTATGCTCTCGTACCTTGCGGGCTCGTTTGCCTTCGAAGTAGTCGATGACCATTGTAATCCAGCGATAAATGATCTCAACAAGATCAAAAATACCCTTACCCAACCTGTCCATGAGCCCAAACCAGGAGAGCCTCGAGAACCAGGTAATTCCAGTCACGCACATGGTCAGCAGGAAGAGTGTTGTCCCCATAAAACCAAAAATGGCTATGAAGCTCTGATGAATTATTTCGCCAAAGACGCCACCGGAGATGAAACCCCCTCCCCCACTTTCCGGATAGTGGCCATTCTCAATTCCAGTTGCACCGACAATAAAGAGAACAAATCCCCCGAGAGTGATGAGTCGGTGCTGCAGGGTAGCCATCGCCTGACGACGGTGCTGATAGGCTCGCCAGGTCAGGCCACCTAACAATAGCGGAAATACATAAGAGATATGACCAAAGCCGAGGAAAAGAAGGCTGGAGAGACCTGCTCCGAAGCGCCCACCCAGATTGCTGATATGGCCGGGTTGGTCTGTATGCATCCAGCTGGGATCAACAGGTGAGTAGGAGACCAACGAAATTACCAGATAGAGCGTCATTGCCGACAGCAGATAGACCGATGTCTCCCGAGCCAGACTGAGTAGTTTGGGGGAGACGGGGTGACTGGTTCTGCTTTGACTGGTTTTTGTTCGTGCCATATTCTGCCTGGTGTGGCTTGAAAAGCGCCCTGGACGACCGCATCTAATCGAGGACTCTCTATTATTAGTGTTCCGGAAAAAAACCTACTTTACCCGGCCAGATTGTTTCTCGTAATATGAAGTAACCATTTTATCACATTCAACCCCAGAGGCGGCGTCAACCTATGATCGCCAACTCTATCCAATAAGGCCTGATATCAAATGTCAGCAAACAAACATTCTCGTCTCCTTATCCTCGGTTCAGGGCCGGCAGGATATACTGCTGCCGTCTATGCCTCCAGAGCCAATTTAAAGCCTCTTTTGATTACCGGAATGGAACAGGGGGGGCAATTAATGACTACCACTGAGGTGGATAACTGGCCTGGAGACCCGGAAGGTGTCCAGGGTCCTGACCTCATGGATCGGATGCGTCGCCATGCTGAACGTTTTGAAGCAGAGATAGTCCTTGACCACATTCACACCGCCTATCTGACCGAGAAGCCGATCCGCCTGGTGGGTGATTCAGCTGAGTACACTTGTGATGCGCTGATCATCTCGACCGGTGCATCTGCACAGTATCTGGGCCTTGATTCCGAGGAAGCATTTAAAGGCAAAGGGGTCTCTGCCTGTGCTACCTGTGATGGCTTTTTCTATCGCCAACGGCCTGTGGCTGTCATCGGTGGAGGAAATACTGCAGTTGAAGAGGCAATCTACCTGGCAAATATTGCTTCTGAGGTGACTATTATCCACCGCCGTGATCGATTTCGAGCAGCGGCAATTCTCTCTGATCGACTACTGGAGCGGACTGGTGAGGGTGGAAATATTACTGTGGAGTGGAATCATGTGCTTGATCAAGTGTTGGGAGATCAAAGTGGTGTTACCGGAATACGCATCCGCGATGTCAACACTGATCAAACCAAAGAGATCATGCTGGATGGGGTGTTCGTCGCCATAGGGCACTCCCCCAATACAGGAATTTTTGAAGGTCAGCTGGAGATGGAGAAGGGCTACATCGTGACTCAGAACGGTCATGGTGGAAATCAGACAGCGACAAGTATTCCCGGAATTTTTGCCGCAGGTGATGTAATGGACAACATTTACCGTCAAGCGGTTACATCAGCAGGCGCAGGGTGCATGGCCGCACTAGATGCCGAGAAATACCTGGAGGCCAATGAGTAATGAACGCTGATTCACACCATGATGATGACGATATCAAGCTCTTTCGTGAATCGATTGGTCAGATCAATCGGCTGAAGAGCCAACGTCCGGTTCAACAGATTCGCCCCAACCCCATCCCTAAAAAATCTCGTGAGGATGAAAAAGGGGTCATCGATAGCCTGTTAGACCACCCCCCTGCTGACCCTGATATTGAAGCCGGGGATGAGCTTGCTTTTCTAAGGCCCGGCCTACAGCGAAACATCCTGCGCAAACTTCGCCGTGGAGATTACCGGGTCGAAGGTGAAATTGACCTCCATGGATTGATTGTTTCGGAGGCCAAACAGGCGCTTTTTGAGTTTCTTGAAGATAGTCTTCATCATGGCAGACGTTGCATCAGGGTCATTCACGGCAAAGGGTTGCGCTCTTTTGGCGGGAAGCCAATACTGAAGATAAAGACCGACCACTGGCTTCGCCGAAACGGCTCAGTGCTCGCTTACTCCACGGCCCCCAGCCATGATGGGGGAACCGGGGCAATCTATGTCCTGCTAAAACGGGAGGGGTGATAACTTCCCAGAGCCACCTTTACGAGGAGAAACAATCAGGATTAGCCAACACCCTCCAGCAGGACCACGGCATGGGCCGCCACCCCCTCCTCCCTGCCCATCGCTCCAAGCCCCTCGGTAGTCGTCGCCTTCAGATTGACCCGATCCGGTTCGACTTCAAGATCGGTAATGATGTTTTGCTTCATTAAGGGGAGCTGGGCGGCCACTTTTGGGCGCTGCAGTACCAGGGTGGCATCAAGGTTACTCACCCGATAACCCAGATCATTCACGTTTTTCACTACTTCACGAAGCAGGAGACGGCTGTCAATGCCGCTGTACTGTTCATTTGTGTCTGGGAAGTGGTGACCAATATCACCCAATCCTGCCCCCCCAAGAAGGGCATCACAGATCGCATGGAGAAGAACATCGGCATCTGAATGGCCCGCCAACCCCACCTCATGTTCAATTTCAACTCCGCCGAGCACCAACTTCCTGCCCTGTTCTAAACGATGAACATCATAGCCGTGGCCCACTCTCATCTGTCCTCCTCGGATCGATCAACGGACTCTTGTGAAGCAAGGATAACCTCTGCCAATTGAAGATCTCCAGGATGGGTGATCTTGATATTGTCGGACCGCCCCTCCACCATCAGTGGCGGGAACCCAACTCTCTCCACCGCTGAAGCCTCATCAGTGATAGCTACTCCTTCTTTTATTGCGTTTGAGAGTGCCTGGTGGAGAAGGCCGAGAGGAAATAGCTGTGGAGTCAGTGCTCGCCACAATTGAGACCGATCAACCGTCGTCCGAACCCGGTGTTTCGAAACCTGCTTAATCGTATCTGCTATGGGAGCTCCGAGCAGCCCACCTCTGCACTCACTGGCCACGACTTCAGCGATAAGCCTGGAAATATCATTATTTGTCACACAGGGACGCACTGCGTCATGGACCAGCACCCAATCCTCACTCTCTCCCACCTCAAGAAGTTTTTCAACGCCATTCAAAACGGTCCTGGCACGATCGTCTCCCCCGTTAACCGTGCCGATCATCTTTCCGGAGTGCCACTTGAGGTCACTCCAGTGGGAATCATCTGCAGAGATCCCAACCATAACTCCTGTCACCTCGGGCTGACAGGAGAGTCGATCAAGAGTCCACCAAAGCAGCGGCCTGTTGTGAAGCATCAGATATTGTTTCGGCGTCATCACGCCCATGCGCACGCCGCTGCCTGCAGCAGGAACAAAAGCCCAGACAGCCATCAGTGACTCGCTCCTGGTCGTCCGGATCCAAAAGGTGACTTATAAACAACATTAATTATCTTAGACATTTATTTGTTTTTATTAATTATTTATTTATCTATATTTTCTGCCCTCTCGGGCTTCTCTTTGCCTCTTTCCACCTCATGGTGAAAGCACCTACAATTCGCGACCCCAAGTTTACATCAATATCTTATATTTAGAGACGGAGCCTATCACTATTACAATCCTCAACCTGCCACTGCCGACCCAACCGGGTGATTCGGCCAATTGGAGCCACCTCTATGGATCCTCGCTGGCACTGGCCGTGGCTGAAACCTCAGAGCAGCTCTGTGCTCCTCTTGTGGTGGTATCTGAGGATAGCCGTCACGCCCAGATAGTTGAACAGGAAATTCGATTCTTTCTTGGAGAGAGTGAGGCCACCAGACTACTGCCATTTCCCGACTGGGAGTGCCTCCCCTATGACCGCTTCTCTCCCCATGCTGATATCGTCTCTGAGCGGCTCTCAACGCTGTATAAATTGACTCAGCAAAAAAGTGGAATCATCAGTGTCCCAATCAACACATTAATGCAGAGGGTAGTCCCTATAGACTACATTCTTGAGCACTCATTCAGCTTCACAAAGGGGGATCAACTAAACCCTGATCTCCTTAGGCATCAGTTGGTCACCGCCGGATATCAATCAGCCAGCCAGGTGATGACTCATGGTGAATACGCCGTTCGGGGCGGCGTTATTGATCTATTCCCGATGGGGAGCAAAAAACCGATAAGGCTTGATCTATTTGACGACCTGATTGAGTCAATTCGGTATTTCGATCCCGAGAATCAACGCTCCACTACACTCTGTGATCAGGTAAAACTCCTGCCAGCAAGGGAGATCCCCCTTGATGATCAAAGTATTCGACAGTTCCGCCAGCTATTTCGTCGTACATTTGAAGGTGACCCACAAGGGAGCCCCCTCTATCGGGACGTCAGCAAGGGCCTCGCCTCGGCCGGCATTGAGTTCTACCTGCCACTCTTCTTCTCCCGGATGGCAACCCTGTTTAATTACCTCCCATCCGACTCTCTGTTTATCCACGACTCCGATCTTCTCCGTTTTTCCAAACGCTTTTACGCCCAGGTAGAAGAACGATACGAAGTGGCCGGGTTTGACCTCGACCGCCCTCCACTTAAGCCTGAACTACTCTATCTCTCCCCGGAACAGACTAAGCAGTCGATCAATCGGTTTTCAAGGATTGAGCTCATTCGCTCAGAGTCAGAGCCCTACAAAAGGGCTTCTCACTCCATTGTAAACCCACTTCCTGATCTTGAGGCTGAGACAAAATCCACCCAACCCTATAGGAGACTGGTAGCTCATCTGGCAACCACTGACCAGCCTGTCCTGATCACGGCTGAGTCACCGGGCCGTCTTCAAGCACTTGAAGAGCTGCTTGTGCAACACGCCCTTACGACCTCGCGGATAGAGGGCTGGAATGAGTTCATTAGCCAACCACCCCCTCTGTCACTCACCCTCTCTGTTATTGAACGCGGTTTTATCTTCAACAATGGAACCCTGATTACAGAGGCACAACTCCATGGCGAAGAGGTCAAGCAGGCGCGTCGTCGCCAGAAAACGGTAGACCCCTCCGCTGTAATCCGCTCTCTGGCAGAGCTGAACCCGGGAGATCCGGTTGTTCATATGGAACACGGAGTGGGGCGATATGTTGGGCTTAAACACCTGGATGAAGAACCCACAGAGTATATTGCCGTTGAATATCATGGCGGCGATACCATCTATGTCCCTATCCTTGCGCTTGATCTGTTAGGGCGATATATCGGCGGCTCTCCAGACTCTGCGCCACTCCATCGCTTGGGATCAGACACTTGGGGCAGACAAAAACGCAAGGCCCGGGAGAAGGCCTATGATGTGGCGACAGAGCTGCTTGAAGTGGAAGCACTGCGAAACAGCCGTCGCGGTCATGCCTTTCCCGTTAATCAACAGGACTACTCCACTTTTGCCTCAACCTTTACCTTTGAAGAGACCCCTGATCAAGAGCGTGCAATCAATGAAGTGCTGGAAGATATGGAGTCGGATAGCCCGATGGATCGGCTGGTCTGCGGGGATGTTGGTTTTGGGAAAACAGAGGTGGCCTTGAGGGCTGCCTATATTGCGGTTGATAATAGTCGCCAGGTGGCAATACTCGTACCCACCACCCTGCTTGCAGAGCAACATTTCCAGAACTTCAGGGATCGATTTGCCGATCAAGCGGTTGAAGTTGAAATGCTCTCTCGTTTTCGCAGTCGTAAAGAGCAGGATGAGATCATCAATCGCTTGGAGTTGGGTCGAACCGATATCGTTATCGGGACTCATCGACTGCTGCAGTCTGATATCAGGTTCAAAGACCTTGGTCTCCTTATTATTGATGAAGAACATCGGTTCGGTGTTCGGCAGAAAGAGAGAATCAAACAGCTTCGCAGCGAAGTGGATATTCTCACCCTCACAGCTACACCTATCCCCCGTACTTTGAATATGGCGATGTCCGGTCTACGTGATATCTCCATTATTGCTACCCCACCCAGAGAACGCCTGTCGATAAAAACGTTTGTCAGGAACCGAAATACACCGCTTATTCAGGAGGCGTGTTTGAGAGAGATCCGGCGTGGAGGTCAGGTCTATTTCCTGCACAATGAAGTCCGAACGATCAACAGGGTCGCTGAGGAGATCAATAAACTCATTCCTGAAGCAACGGTTCGTGTTGCTCATGGCCAGATGCGTGAAAAGAAACTTGAAGAGATCATGAGAGACTTCTACCACCAGCATTTTAACATTCTGATCTGTTCAACCATCATTGAGAGCGGCATTGACGTCCCCACGGCAAATACCATAATCATAGACAGAGCAGATCGTTTTGGGCTTGCTCAACTCCACCAGCTAAGAGGCAGAGTGGGCCGCTCTCATCATCAGGCTTTTGCCTACCTGATGGTCCCTGAGCTTAAAGTCCTGACAGACGATGCGGCGAAAAGGCTCGATGCGATCGAACAACTGGAGGAACTTGGCGCTGGATTTACCCTGGCCTCTCATGACCTCGAGATTCGAGGCGCGGGCGAACTTCTCGGGGAGACCCAGAGCGGCGCTATCGATACCATCGGCTTTACCCTCTTCAACGAATACCTTGAAAGAGCGATCAGTGCTCTTAAGGCATCACCGGGGTTAGTCAGAGATCACGCCCTCCGCCAAGCCGATGAAAAAAGCAGGATTGAGATAAACCTTCATCTTCCCGCCCTATTCCCCGAAAACTATCTGCCCGATGTGCATACCCGGCTGGTGATGTATAAAAGGATAGCCAACGCAAACAGTGAAGAGGCCTTAAGAGAGCTTCAGATTGAGACCATAGACCGTTTTGGCCTTCTGCCGGAACCGGCCAAAAACCTCTTCTGGATATCGAGGCTAAAGATGATCGCTACTGAGTGTGGTGTAAGTCATCTCGATCTTGGCACCCGGGGTGGAAAAATACGCTTTGAATCATCCACCAGGATTGATCCCATCGCTCTAATTGAACTCATCCATTCAAAACCACAAAGCTACTCGATGAAAGACGCGACCACCCTGACTATCAAGTGGGAGACAGATCAGGACAACCATCTGGATGAGTGCAGGAAAGTATTGGAGGCGTTAAGAGGAATCATCCCCGAGGGTGATGGCGAGTAATCAACCCCTTTCAATCATCTCAAGCTCCTGCTCGAAGCCAAAGTAACGCATATCCCTGATCCGCATCGGGAAGAGAATTCCATTGAGATGATCACATTCATGCTGGACCACTCTGGCATGAAACCCAGAGGCGGTGCGATCAATCTCGCAACCCTGTTGATCGAGCCCCCGATAGCGAATTTTATCTGGACGGTCGACCAGCCCCCTCATGCCCGGGAGACTCAGACACCCCTCCCAGGCAGACGTCTCCTGATCACCAAGCGGCTCTACCACTGGGTTAATTAATACCGTCCTAGGAATAGCGGGTTGATCAGGGTAGCGATCTGAACTCTCACCGAAGACGACAACTTGAACAGAGACACCAATCTGAGGCGCTGCGAGACCAACGCCCTCTGCTGCTGCCATCGTCTCCCAGAGGGTCTCAATCAAAGAGGTCAGTGACGAGACCTCCTCATTGCCTAACGGCCTGGCTCTCACTACAAGAGAGGGGTCTCCCATTCTTAGAACTCTGGCAACTGACATTTTAACTCTCCTTACAATTACAAATGGTAGCAGAGGGAGTAGACTTGATCTGTACAAAACCTCTGGATCAAAGCGTAATACCCGAAGCCCTAACCTTTTAGATGATTTTAACTCAAACAAATAGAGGGTTTTGCTGTCGCGTGGTGTTGTTGGGTCTTGTCATCTTAACTACCACTCCCTCAACCTATGCCTCAAGTTATAGGGTAGAGATGGTGTTGTTTGAGCACCTTCAAAGCAACCCTGCTGATAGTGAAGCACCCTCTGAAAAGCTCTCAATCACCAGAAAGAAGCCACTAAAAAGCAGTCCACAAGCTGTTGTTCCGCTCTCCTCTCTAACCATGAGCAAACAGATTGAAAAGCTAGTAAAAGGTAATATTATTCGGGTAATCAGTGCCTTATCATGGAATCAGAATGTTATCCCTAAAAAGGCATCATCCCCTCTTGCGATTAAAAGCCTTTGGGATATCAACGCCCTCAAGCCTGGCCCTGACAATAATCCACTCGGGGGCATCGTCCACCTCTACAAGGTAGGCCAGGTTTTTCAGTTCTCGCTATCAATCGACTGGTCACCCCCCCTCTCACAACCCTCAAGGCAGATCAATCTCGGCAATCGACTGATTGCTCAACTTGATCCTGAACTCTTTCAACTGAAAGAGAAAAGAAGAGTCCGACTCAATGAGATCCACTATTTCGACACCCCCCGACTCGGAGCATTGGTGAGAGTGCGAAAAGGAGACTGAACGACCCCTGATAAGTCTCGACTGAGCGCTGCTCCCTGATTGAGAGCCCTTTAAAGGCACTTAGCCCACTCCCCCCGAATGGCAACGAAACTCACAACGAAGCCTTACTCAATTACCAACATAGCTTTGATCGCTGATTCGATCTGTTTGAGTTGATAACGATCACATCCATCCTCTATCTCATCTATGACAGGCGCCACATCATCAAACCTGGGGGTAAAATCGGTTGCCAGAAAGAGCTTCTCATGTTCTGTGTCAACCAACTTCTTATCGGGATGGACCAGCGCCTCCTCAAGCTTTTCACCTGGCCTGAGTCCGGTATAGACAATCTCAATATCATTGTTCAGTTCAAGCCCAGCAAGTCTGATCATCTGCTCAGCAAGATAAGTGATATTGATCGACTCACCCATATCGAGAACAAAAATCTGGCCGCCACTGCCAACCGTTCCAGCAAGAAGAATCAACTGGCAAGCCTCTTCAATAGTCATGAAATATCGTGTCATCTCCGGATGGGTTACGGTGACCGGCCCACCCTGTCTTATCTGTTGCCGAAAGAGCGGAACCACGCTTCCTGTTGATCCGAGCACATTACCAAAGCGGACCGTAATGAAATTGGATGAGGAGACTTCATTCAGTGAGCGACAGTAGACCTCGGCAACACGTTTGCTCGACCCCATCACACTACTTGGATTAACCGCTTTATCGGATGAAATCAGAACAAATGTGGCATCTCCCTGCTTGTGGGCTTCAAGGGCAACATTTCGGGTGCCGATGATATTGTTTCTGGCTGTCTCTCTGAGCTGTTCCTCCAAGAGGGGGACGTGTTTATAGGCTGCGGCGTGAAAGATGATATCGGGCCTGTACTGTTCAAAGAGGTGATGTATTGCTGTTGCATCACAGACATCACCCAGTTGGGAGATAAGCACCACATCGGGATGGTATTTTTTTAGCTCCATACAGATCTGGTAGAGGTTATATTCACTCTGTTCAAATACGATGATTTTTTCAGGAACAATTGCCGCCAACTGTCGAACCAGTTCGGAACCGATTGATCCTCCGCCTCCGGTAACCAGGACCACTTTTCCAGAGTGTCCGCCCACTATCTGCTTCCAATCGAGGGTGACCGGCTCTCGGCCAAGGAGATCATCAATCTCTACTGCCCGAAGAGCCGTTTTCCTTGCTCCTCCACTGACCACATCCCTCAAGCTGGGAAGTGTCTGAAAGACCACATCTGCATTTTCACAATGAGAGACAATTCGCTGCATCTGGACTGCTGTTGCACTCGGTATTGCAATAAACACCCGTTCTACACTGAAACGTTCAACAATTGCAGTCAGTTCTTCTATGCTTCCAATCACCCTAACCCCATGGATCTCCTTATCAAGCTTCTCTGGAGCATCATCGATAAAGCAAACAGGCTCATAGAGGGGAGGTGTCATCTGCCGCAGGTCACGCAGCAACAACTCTCCTCCCGATCCTGCACCAATAATGAGCACTTTATTCAAAGAGACTGGGGTAACCCGATGTTCTTTTAGCAGCCGATAAGCCACTCTTGATGAACTAAGAAGAATAAGCAGAAAAATTCCATGAAGGACGAGAACAGTTCTTGGGACCATCTCAAGGCGGGTAATAAAAAAAACAAAAATCATCACCAGAATGGTTCCGACCACAACTGATTTGATCAACCGGATGAAATCACTCATTGAGACGAATCGCCATAACGCACGATGGACATCAAAGAAAACGAAGGCGGAAAAATGGATTGCCATCACCAGAGGAAGCAGATCAATGGCCCGTTCAATAAATAAGTAAGGCACAACAGAGAGATTGAACCGGAACCAATAGGCCAGCAACCAGGCAAAGATGACCATAAGAAGGTCATGGAGGAGCACCCGATAACGTCCTTTTAGGCTGGAGAACTGGCTCCAGATGGTCTCTACGATCTGTTTCATAGGTGTATTATAAACCGAGAGTTCACTCCTGATGCAGTTGAGTCAGAATAAAAACTGCCCCACCAACGACAAAGAGAAGCATTAGCCCAATCAGGGGCCAGAGCAACTCGGGGGGATAATCGATAAAATCAACTGCACAGAGCAGTGAGAGCAGGATGACAATCACTCCACTGCAAAGAGCTGTAGCCGGATGTCCCCAGCAACGTGCTGCACGTTGATAGAGGTGGTCACGGTGGGCCTCAAAGGGACTCTTTCGCGCTCCAACTCTTCGAATCAGGGTAGAGGTCGCGTCAACGATAAATAGGCCCAGTGGCAGCAGTAGAACCGAGAGAGAGAGGTGAAGCTGGGTAACCCCAAACACGATCCCACTGGCAAAGAGTGCGCCAATTGCCAGACTCCCTGAATCACCCATAAAAAGAGATGCCGGCGACCAGTTAAACCAGAGGAAAACCAGTGTCGCTGAAGCCAGCCCAAGCCAGACAAGAGCAAAAGCGCTCTCACCAACAAGAAAGAAGAGCCCGGCATAGGCGAGGGCGGCAATAAAGGTCTGCAGCCCGGCAATTCCATCTATCCCATCCATAAAGTTATAGAGGTTGATCAACCAGATCACTGCAGGAATCGAAAAAACATACCACCAAAATCCGAGCGCAAAGGGGTGGCCACCAATAATAACTGTTTCAGGGCTTCCAAAAAAAAGAACCAGGCCAATACCAAAAAGGGATTGGAAGGCAAGACGAAACCAGACTGAGAGTTGGCGGAGATCGTCAAACCAGCCAACGAGAGCGAAAAGGATTAGTGTTAGGGCAGAGAGAACCAGAGGGGATGAGAGATGATCGGTCACCCCAACCAACGCTAAAACAGCCAGTGTGCCGATTACGATGGCTACCCCTCCTCCACGAGGAATTGCATCAAGATGCATGCTCCGTGGATTGGGAATATCTACAGGCAACTGCCCCACACCAGGGCCCAGCATCCACTTGATCACAAAAAAACTTCCCCCTCCTGCAACAGCAGGAGCAAGAAACACCAGGAAAACAATCTCACTTCCGCTCATCAACACGGCCTGAAGGGTCGGGGGTTGAAATTCATAAGCTCATTGGCCTCACTGCAGTCAGCATCCAGGTCCTGATTCATTCGATTGGCCATCTCTGGGGTTAAGAATCGCTTGTTTGGCAACCAAGAGACCAGTGTGAGGACTCCTCTCATTAAGCGGACTGGAATGGGAATAAATCGGGGCGGCTTCCCCTCACATTGAAAGAGACGGCTTATCATCTGACGATAACTCAAAACTTCTCCTCCTGAGAGGGTAACTATCTTCCCATCAACCGATTCAAGCTTCAATGCATTGAGCGCTGCATCAGCAAGATCTTCTGCATGGACAGGTTGCCGTTTTCCAGAACCGCGGCCCACCATTGGGAAGAGCCCTATCCGTCTGATAGATCGCCTGATCAACCCGACACTATTACCTTCTCGACCCCCATAGATCAATGTTGACCTGAAGAGGGTCACACTCATCTTGTTATTCTTACAATAATCAAGTGCCTGCTGCTCCCCCTCTATAAGTGAACGCGCCAGATCTCGTTCATAGTGGTGGTTACTTCTCTCTTTAGTTATCGCACTCATAGAACTAAAACCTATCAGCCTGCTGCAGCCAAGCAGTCGATATCTCCCAAGGAGACGCTGAAGTGTCCAGATGGGTGCCAGGTGGAATACTGCCTCAACTCTAAAGAACTCATCCACAGGTACTTTTTCAAGAAATTCAGCGCTGTACCAGGTAATGCCGGGAGAATCCAGCTCAGGCCTGAACTGTCGACTTATCGCCAATACTTCAAAACCCGCATTCCGGAGTCGGGGCAGAAGATATCGACCGACCAGGCTTGTTGCTCCAGTTACCAGAACTCTCCTGGGTGAACTCGACTTACGGGAGAGTTGATAGCGTGCAAGGGTATCGATTGAAGAGTGTGGCCCGCCTTGCTCCCTGGAAAGAGAAGCAGAAATCAACAGCTTTATCGATTTGAGCAAAAATCGTAACCAGATAGAAGCTGCCAGAAGAGGAAACATAAGAGCATTGGTGAGACCTCGATTGAATTTTTTCTGATAGGTGATCATCCCCTGGTGTTTATAACGTTCAACCCGGATGGGCAAGCCCCTGCCCGAAACTCCCTGACTATGTATGATGGAGGCAGTAGGCAGAAAGATGACCTTGGCCCCCGTTTTTCTCACCTGTCGACAAAGATCAAGATCTTCAACATGGAGAAAGTAGCGTTCATCCAGACCGCCCAGTTGTTCAAAGAGTGATCTCCGTATAACCATAAACGAACCCGAAACCGCGTCAACTGGGAGCGGCCGTGAGGGCAGTGGTGAGCGGGTCATATCCAGCTGGTTCCCTCCCATGATTCTCCCCAGCCCCAACGACTTCAACAATCCCCTTACAGGGGTGGGCTCCCGGCGGCGACACCCCAGTTGTTCAAATCCACTCTCCTCAAAGACCAAACCACCCACCAGGCCTGCTTTGGGATCTTCTTTGAGAATTGAGACCATCTTCTTAAAGCTATCGGGGTGAACCAGTGCATCTGGATTGAGCAACCCGATATAGGGTGAAGTAGAGTGGGAGGCTCCCAGATTGACCGCTTTTGAAAATCCAAGATTTTGATCCTGTAGATAGATAGAGAGGTGCTTTGGAGCTCCAACCTGATTTCGAAGTTGAGCAATACTCTCATCCGAAGAGTGATTGTCAACGACTGTGATCGCAAGAGGGAATGTTGACTCAAGAAGAGATCCAACACCAAGAGCCAAATGTTCACCGGCGTTGTAATTGACGACAACAACCTGGAGTTCCGGATCAACCATGACGACCTAAATAGGGGGTAAAAAAACCTCTCTTCATTAATGAATCGATTCGAGAGACTTGAGAAGCAACATTCTGTTGGGTCTTTTTGCGCTCGGTGAGAAAAAATCGAATTCGACGCAGTGCGTCCCACTTGGCTGACAGGATCACTCTGCCTCGACCGAGAAAGAGAAAACGAACGATTGAGACCAGATTCAATACCAGATGCTGGAAGAGATAACGCCCCAGCAGCGGAGAAGGCATGTTTTTAACGAAGGTCCACACCAGATTGCGATGTCCGTGATAGATAGTGAAATCACTCGTCTTACCGGTAATTCCAGACCCGACATGGGCCACCCTTGAGGTGGGAACATAGAGGCAACGATAGCCTTTAAGCTGGAGCCTGAAAGCGAGGTCGATATCTTCAAAATAACAGAAAAAGTTCTCATCAAATCCACCGACATCAATCAGTGCCTCTCTCTTGTAGAGAGCCGCCGCCGCACAGGGTGCGAAAATCTCTTCGTCGACTTCCTGGGATGTATCTCTTGGTTGGTGATGATGACGACGCCAGGCAAGCCCAGAGACATGGTAGATATCACCCTCTCCATCAAGACGTGTCGGATCGTTCGCATCGATGAGCTGGCTGGCAAAAAAGGAGTAGCTACTATTTTTTCGAGCTGCCTCCAAAAGCCTCTCCAGCCACTCAGGCTCAGGATAGGTGTCAGGGTTCAGAAGGGCTATCCAATTCCCGCTCTTTGCCGCAGCAATACCTACATTACACCCCATGGCAAACCCGCCATTCATTTTTTGTTTTAGAATGGTTGTGCTTGGAGAGAGAGAACCAATGGAGTCCAGTGACCCATCTCTACTATCATTGTCAACAATGATGACCTCTGCCGGCACAACAGTTTGCAGTCTAATGCCTTCCAGGCACTTAAGGAGAAGATCTCCACCATTCCAGTTAACGATTACAACCGAGACCGAATTCAATTCACTTCCTCAAGAGGAGTTATCATCAGCTGTTTTTTTCTCTCCTCTTACCATCAAATCACGAACCACGTAGACAGCTTTACGTTGTGTCTCATGATAGATCCGGGTCTGCATCTCGCCAAGCAGTCCTACAGTGATAAACTGCAATCCCATAAACATCAGAAAAATACCAAAAATCAACATTGGGCGCCCACCAATGGCCTGATCCAAAAAGAGCTTTATGAATACAAGATAAGAGGTGATCAGCACGCCTGCCCCGCCACTTAAAAGTCCCAGCAAGCCGAAAAGCTGAAGGGGACGACTCGAATAACTCAACAGGTATTTAACCGTAATCAAGTCAAGGACGACGCGAACGGTCCTTGATATTCCATATTTTGAGGAGCCGGCAATCCGTGGACGATGGTTGACCTTCAGCTCAGTCAGCCGAATTCCCATCCAGCTTGCAATTGCGGGAATAAAGCGATGCATTTCGCCATATAGATCAATGCTTTTTATTACCTCTTTACGAAATGCCTTTAAAGTACAACCATAGTCATGGAGCTTGACATCAGTAGTCCAGGAGATCAGGCGATTTGCCAACATTGAGGGCAGACGGCGAAGCACAAACCCATCCTTGCGATCAAAACGCCAGCCAGCTACCAAGTCATAACCCTCTTCCATTTTTTCAATCAGAGATGGAATATCGTTAGGGTCATTCTGAAGATCCGCATCCATGGTGACAACAACATCACCTTTTGAATAATCAAAACCAGCAGCCATGGCTGCAGTCTGGCCAAAGTTGCGTCTAAAGGTGATTACCACAACCTGATTATCCCGTTCGGCAATCTTGGTTAACAGATCAGAGGTGCCGTCACTGCTACCATCATCAACGAATATAATTTGTTTGTTTCCAGGAATCTGTTCAATTGCCAAAGCTAACTCACTATAAACAGCTTCAATATTAGCGACCTCATTGAAGACAGGGAGGATAACTGAGAGGCTGAATCCACTCTGTGGCTGATTCATTACTGGTTCCTGGTTAAGTTGAGCTTTAAAAGTAACTGTTTGAAGTGATACCCCAATTTTACCGGATCAATTGAGTAAAAAAGATAACCAAGCGCCATATAGAGATCCCGATTTGCAGTGGTATACCCCATCATTTTGGCGATAAAAAAACCTTTCAACAGCTTAACCGTACTCATCAAACCTCTTCCATAGGCAAATAGTGGGCTCAGTTTTCGATTTGACTTGATTCTATCATCTCTTAGCTTGATTGTTTCTGACATCACTTCAAGACTACGACACTGGTTGACAGAAATTTCCAGAAAAAAAGCACGTTGATGTAAGTATATCCATTTCAGTTGAATGATTTTTCCAAAAATTTTCCGAAAAAAAGCTCGTAAGTGTAAGTACATCGCACGTAAGAGTAAGTAGATCAATTTCAGTCGACTGTTTTTTTTTGGTTTTTTTAAATAACCTGTCCCTTGGGCAAAGGCGGAAGAGAGCTTTTCTGAAAGTCTCTTGGAGCGATCAGGGGGGTTCTCTGTATGCCTCTTGGAGCGATCAAAATCGACATGGCCGATAATGTTTTCGGTGTGTTGATAGTAGTCATAGAGAGGGGCATCAATATACTTAAGCTCGCCCTGGGTGATTCCCACTATAGCAATCCAATGGTCATGAAAGGCATCTCCAATTTTTTTTGGGAAAGGGAGAATCTTCTCCAACATCTCTGCCCTGAAAAGGGTCGCCGCACCGGTTACTGTATTGGCCGACATCAACACATCGAGTCGTTGATAGTTATTCTTTCGATTTCGCCAATAGGTCTCAGAGATAAGATCGCCAGAGTCTGTGACAATTCTCATATCACTGTATACCAGAGAGGTCTTATCATCCATCTCGTCTACAAGGCCCTGTAGTTTTTCGGGGTACCAGTAGTCATCCTGGTCAGAGAGGGCAACAAAATCAAACTTCCCTTCAAGCGACCTAAGGCCACGTTCAAAATTGTGATAGAAACCATGATTTTGATTAAAAAATGAGATCTTAAAGCGATCATCATCTCCACAGAACTCTCGAATTGTCGACTGATACTCCACCCCAGAACCGTCATCACTGATAAAACAGA
>Ga0187827_10003156_pt1 | contig 21680 bp, 15 predicted proteins | sample ETNtaG_39_FD_167969 | JGI IMG/M metagenome (GOLD analysis project Ga0187827, IMG submission 167969) | Marine microbial and viral communities from oxygen minimum zone, Eastern Pacific Ocean - ETNP2014_SV_150_PacBio MetaG (Illumina Assembly) | ecosystem: Environmental > Aquatic > Marine > Hypoxic... | reverse complement strand
ATTCTAGAGCGTTTTTGTTCAGTAGAAAGATTAGTATGTAAATTTAGAGGCTCACCAATAATTTCAGATATTTTCATACGTGGATTTAAAGACTCTCCAGGATCTTGAAATACCATTTGAAATTTTACACGAAGTTTCCTTAGAGAATTACCTCCAATTTTTGTAAGATCTACATCATTATAAAATACAGAGCCACTTGTAGGTTTAATTAATTGTAAAACACATCTAGCTAATGTACTTTTACCACATCCGCTTTCACCTACCAAACCAACAGCTTTACCAGGTTCTATGTTTAAAGAAACATCTGATACAGCATAAATTTTTTTTGAATTAGAAAAAAAATTTCCACCTTGCTCAAATGTTTTTGATAAATTTTCTATTTTAATCATTATTTTTAATTCAAATTATTATTAAAAAGATGGCATTTTACTAAGTGAGTATTATTTAAATTAATATTTTTTGGTATATTTTTGTAACAAGTATCATGAGCTTTATTACATCTAGGATTAAATGAGCAGCCTTGGGGTATGCTTGCAGGGTCAGCTACTTCTCCAGGTATCACTTGTATTGGAGTAATTTTATCGGCACGAAGTGTTGAATTGAGTAATCCTATTGTATATGGATGACTAGGGTTAGAAAAAATATCATTTACTTCTCCTATTTCAACAATTTGTCCAGCATACATAACAGCAACCCGGTCACAAATCTGTGCAATAACACCAAGATCATGAGTGATAAATAAACATGACATGGATTTTGATTTTACTAAGGATAAAATTAAATCTAACACTTCTGCCTGTACAGTAACATCCAAAGCTGTTGTTGGTTCATCTGCAATTAACAGTTTTGGTTCACACATTAATGCCATTGCAATCATCACTCGTTGACACATTCCGCCACTTAATTCATGTGGATATGATAAAATCCTATCACTAGCATCAGGAATATTAACAGCGTTTAACATTTCTAATGACTTGGTATAGGCTTCTTTTTTTGATCCACCTAAATGGGTTTGATAAATATTTATTAACTGATCTGAAATTGTAAAGACTGGATTCAGTGACTCTCTTGGATTTTGAAAAATCATTGAAATTTCTCTTCCTCTTAATTTTCGCATTTCATTAATTGATTTATCTAATAAATTTTTTCCATTAAAAACCATATCTCCTTCAACTATATTGATAGGATTGTGAATTAATCTTAAAATTGAAAGTGCGGTAAGAGATTTTCCGCATCCACTTTCTCCAACTAAACCTAGAATTTCACCTTGCTCAAGATTAAATGTAGCTCCATTTACTGCTTTAACATTTCCGTAATTTGTTTTTATATGTGTATGCAAATTATTTATATTAAGCATTTCTTGTCCTCAAATTAAAATTCTTCTTTTTGGATCCATTATTTCTTGCAAAGTATCAGCTATTAAATTTAAACTTAAAACAACTAAAGTGATTACTATGCCGGGAAAAAAAGAGATCCACCACTCACCAGATAAAGCATACCTGGTGCCAACACTAACCATTGCACCCCACTCAGGTTCAGGTAGTGGTATACCAACACCTAAAAAACTTAATCCTGCAGCAGTTATTATCGCCCAAGCACAATTTATACACATTAAAACTAAAACAGGTCCTAAGGTATTAGGAAGAATATGAACCATAGTTATTCTAAGATATCCATTTCCAACTGACTGAGCAGCCTCAACAAATTGTCTTTCTTTTAAAACTAAAACTTGTCCACGAACTAGGCGTAAATAACTAGGAAAATTTACAAATGCGACAACAAAAATTACGTTTTTTAAACCAGGACCAACTGCTCCAGCTACTATAAGAGCTAAAATAAACATCGGAAAAGCATTAATTCCATCAATCAATCTCATGACCGTTTCATCCACTTTTTTCGGAGCATATCCAATTAATGCACCAAGCGGTACACCAATAAGCATTGCAAGCCCAACAGAAGTAACAGCAATAAAAAGATCTATTCGAGTGCTGTATACAACTCTAGAAAAAATATCCATACCAAGATGATCGGTACCCATTAAATGAGTTAAACTTGGTGGGCTTAGACGATCTTTTACTATCATTTCTATTGGTCCATATGGAGCAATGAGAGGAGCAAATATCCCGACAATAGAAAATAAAATCAGGACAAATAATCCAATTGCTGGAAGTGGCCTATAGATACAAAAATTTTTTATTTTGGATAATATTGGAATCATTGTTAAAATTTCACTCTAGGATCAAATAAATAATAGAAAAAATCAACAGCAACATAAATTATTACAGAAGATGCTGCTAAAACCAAAGCAACCCCTTGAACACCATTGTAATCTTTTACAAAAATACAATCCATTGCATACAAACCTAAACCAGGCCAAGCAAAAACATATTCAACTACTACAACACCCCCAAGCAAAAATAGCATACCATTGCCAATATAAGTTATAGTTGGAATCATGGCATTTTTTAAAGTATACTTAAAATAAATTTTAAATGCACTAGCCCCATATGCATGAGCTGAACGAATATAATCTGAATTTAATGCTTCAATCATTGAAGAACGAACTATTCCACTTATGCCAGCTATTTGACCAAGAGCTAGAGTTATTGAAGGTAAAATTAAATAACTTACACTAGATTTAAAAGCTTGTAGATCACCAGCCAGAAGTGAATCAATAGTATAAAACCCAGTAACTAGATTTGGAGGAGAAAATGAAAAACCAATCCTTCCTATCGGAGCTGGTAATAATTGTAATTTAAAAGCTAAAAGATAAGATAAAGTTAAGCCTAACCAAAATGATGGGATAGATAATCCAATAAAACCAAAAAATCTAATTGTGTGATCCAACCAACTATTTAAAAATACTGAAGAAAATACTCCTAAAGGGATACCTATAAGAATAGCAATCAAAAGCGAAGTAAGCGCCAACTCTATTGTTGCTGGATAACGTGCTTTAAGATCTACAGAAACTGGATTGCCAGTATGCCAAGCATTTCCAAAATCACCTTTTAATAGATCTTTAAGATATATTGCATATTGAGCATAGATAGGTTTATCCAAACCCATTTTGGCTGTTAACTTATCAATAGCTATTTGATCAGCTGCTTGATTACCAAGTATTAAATAAACAGGATTTCCAGGTAAAATTCTTGAAACAGAAAATACAATAAGTGTTACAACTAAAATAACTGGGATGATCCAAATAAACCTTCTAACTAAGTAACCTGTCATTATAAACCAGTTAAGATTTTATTTTTTTATTACGAATCTTTTTTGTTTCAACTTGATTTACTTCGGAAGATTTTGAACTAATTGCAACACCATAATCTTTATATGCTGATTGCAAACTTATATATCCATTAACAACATCATGCTTAACTGATTCTATATTACGTTTAAATGAATTACCCCATCCTCCACCACCACCAGTAGTAATACTAATAACGCTATCTTTTTCTATTGGGAGTCTCATCTTTTTCATATATTTTTTATAGTTTTTATTCTTTGTTTTTACAGTTAATTCACAATGTTGTGCTTCTCCTCCTCCAAAAAGTCCCCACGGAGGACATAACTTACGATCCATCATACTTGTTAAAAAAACATTGTCTCCTAAAACTTTATAATCTCTTATAATGCCTAAACCGCCTCGAAATAACCCTTTACCTCCTGAATCTTGGCGTAATTCATGCCTTACAAGTAATAAAGGAAATCTAGATTCAATCACTTCTGCAGGAATATTTTTCGTATCTCCATCACAATGAAATATTAATGCATTTTCTCCATCTTCTTGTGCACTAGCTCCCCATCCGCCAACTTCAGGTTCTTGATGAATATACATTTCTCCTGTTTCTAGATCTGATCCAACTATAGTAACGCCAGCTAAATTGCCATAATGTCCAGCTATTACTTTTCTTGGTAAAGCTTTGCTCAAAGCTTTTATAATAGCATCTACTAGCATAATAAGTATTGAACCGTACATGTACATCGGACTTGGATATTCAACATTATACATTGACCCTTTTGGAGCAATTAATTTTAAAGGATAAAAATCTCCCTCAGTCACAGGCACATCTGGAGCAGTTAAACATTTAAATGCAATTCTGCATGCTGCAAGTGCAGAAGGATAACAGCAGTTCAAAGGACCTTTATTTGCTTGGCCTGATCCAGTCAAATCAACAATCATATTACTATCATTAATGGTAACTTTAACATTTGTTACTACTGGATTATTTGTTACTACATCATTATCTAAGCTGACTTTCGCTCTATAAACTCCATTAGGCATTTCCTTTACTGCTTTCTTTGCCCTTTTTTCACCTTGTTCTATCATTTTTTCTATTGCTAAATTTGTAAGTTTTTTTCCATGTTGTTTAAATATATCTTGAAGTCTTTTTTCTCCTGTTCGAGATGAAGCAATTTGGGATCGCAAATCTCCCATCATATTTTTTTGATAACGAACATTATTTTCAATTATTCTCCAAATACTTTTATTTAATTTCCCAGCGTCATATAATTGTACTGATCTTAACCATAATCCTTCTTGCACTACATCAGTAGTATCTATACTGCCCCCAGGATCCTTGCTGCCAATATCTAACCAATGTGCTCTTGTACTACAAAATCCAATTATGCTTTTTTTATTTTCAAAAATAGGGACAACAGTCGTAACATCATTTACATGGGTCCCAGTTTTATAAGGATCATTAATTAAATAAAGATCACCAGGTTTAAAATTATTTAAACCAATGTCCTGAACAACTGTTTTAATTGCAGCTGCTAAATTACCAAGAAAAATTGGAAGTCCATCTGCTTGAGCAATCATTCGGCACTTATTATCAAAGATACCACAGCTAAAATCTAATATTTCATAAATCACTGGATTATAAGCTGTACGCATTAAGTTAGTTTTCATTTCTTCAGCTGCCGCTATAAAAGCATGTCTAATGACTTCAAGTTTTATCGGATCAATTGTTTTCATTTGTTATGATAATTCTTTAATCTTTTATGTTAATTATTAGTTGTCCATGATTACTAACTTTACATAGACAGTTATTTGGAATTAAAGTAGTTGAACCAAAATCTACAATCATAGCTGGTCCTTTAATCTGATTACCGGCCAAAAGCTTATCTCTTTGCCAAATATCACAATCTATAGATTTATTATCAAAATACACTGAAGTCGTTGCTATCTTTGCAATATTTAGTGGTTTTAATGTGCCTCTAGCTATTTTAGGTATCTTGATTGTTTTTAAATGACCTATAGCAATTAAACGCAAATTTATTATTTCAACTTTCTCATTTAATGCAGAATGGCTATATGTTTTTTCATAATTTTGATGAAAATTATTTAAAAAATATTTGATATTGATTTTGGTAAACTTAGGATTTTTTAAAGATACGTTTATTGTGAATTCTTGACCTTTATAACGAGCATCAACTGAATAATCAAAAGATAGTTTTTTAACTTTAACACCTTCCTCTTTTATTAATTTTTTTGCTTCTATTTGCATTTGTAAAAAAATACTTTCAATTTTTTTATAGGGTAAATTAGAAGGCACAGTCCGAACTAAATCATGTCTGATTTGACTAAGAAGAATTCCTAACGCAGAAAATTGACCTGGTGCTATTGGAATAAGTACACAAGGAATGCCAAGTTGTTTGGCTATCCAACAAGCATGCATTGGGCCAGCTCCCCCATAAGCACATAGTGTAAAATCTGAAGGATCTAATCCACGTTCAATAGTTATAGATCTTACAGCTGTTGACATTTTAAGGTTACAAATTTCAATTATTCCTGCAGCAGCTTGAATATGATTAATTTTAAGTGGAGTTGCAACTTTGTTTGTTATAGCCTTTAATGCAAAATTATGTTTTAAATTTAGTCCAGAAGGCATAAATTCTGAAGGAGCTACTCTACCCAGAACACAGTTTGCATCTGTCACTGTAGGATTTTTTCCACCCATTCCATAGCAAGCTGGACCTGGTTTCGCCCCTGCACTTTTTGGTCCGACTATTAAAGATCCTACACTATCAATATGTGCGATAGAACCACCGCCAGCTCCAATAGAATGGACATCTAGTGTTGGTACCATTACAGGATATCCTTCTAGAACTGAATCTGCTGTTAGCTTTGGTTTGTTTTCTAAAATAACACAAACATCAGTACTAGTACCTCCCATATCAAAAGCTATTAAATTAGACAAATTTTCAATTTTACCGAAAACAGATGTGGCAACAACTCCGCCAGAAGGTCCTGACATAAGAGATGACACAGGCTTTAACTTTGCTGTCTTAGCTGATAAAAGACCCCCGGCTGATTGATTAATAAAAAAAGATTTTTTATATCCTCTTTGTTTAAAACCAATAATGAATTTATCAATATAATTTATAATTGTTTCCTGGATATATGCATTAATACAAGTTGTACTAGTTCTTTCATATTCTCTAAATTCTCTTATCAAATTGCTAGATAGGGAAACTTTGATACTATTATTAATTTTTTTAATAATTTTTTTGGCTTCTATTTCATGTTTAGGATTTAAATATGAATTTAAAAAACATATAGCTATATTAGATATATTGTTTTTTAAAAAATAATTAACTGCTTTTTCTACATCTCTTTTATTTAGTGAAGAAATTACTTTACCTTTAGCGTCCATTCTTTCCAAAACTTCTAATCTATATTGCCTTGGCACTAATGGTTTGGGGGCTCTATAAAAAAGATTGTAAGAATCAGGTCTTGCACCTCGACCAATTTCATAAGCATCTCTAAATCCTATAGTTGTAATTAATCCAACTTTACTCCCTATTCTTTGAAGGAGTGTATTTAGTCCTATGGTTGTTCCGTGTGCAATAATCTCTGACTTATTTAGAGAGATATTTTGCTCTTCTATTCCTAATTTTATACCTTCCCAATAGTTATTTGGAGTAGTTGAAGTTTTAGTAACTATTAATTTTTTTTTAATTTGATCAAAAATTACAAAATCATTAAAAGTTCCACCAATATCAATACCAATTTTGTAATGCATATAATTTGATTAAAAATTTGTTAAAATATAACAATAAAAACTATTCATTAGAATGTAAATAAAATAAAAAAAATTTCATAAAATAAGATGAATATCAAAAAAAAATTATATTATAATATATATTAATTATTTAATGATATTTAATATTAAATGATAAGTATATCGAGCATTAAATGAAGTCTTATATTCGTACAGTATGTGGTGATATTTTGATTGATCAAATTATGAATGTTTTGATTCATGAGCATGTTATTTGGAATATTATTCAGCCGAATAATAATATTTTGCAAAATCCTATTAATTTAGAAAATAGATGGCAAACAAATTACGAAACACATTTAAATACAGAAAATTCTCATCAAGAAGATATTAATATTGCAATCAAGGAATTAAAGAAATTAAAGTCCTTGGGTGGAGATTTGATAGTTGACCAATCCACCTATGGAATTGGTCGTAATGCCAAAGCTTTACACAAAATATCAATAAATAGTGGGATAAATATTGTTGCTGCTGCTGGCACATATTGTGCTAATTATTTAACAAAAGAAATGCAATCTTTAAGCATCAACCAATTAATTAAACGTTTTATTGATGAAATTAAAATTGGAATTGATGGAACTAATATCAAAGCTGGAATCATAGGTGAAATTGGGTGTTCATATCCATTAGCTGATATTGAAAGAAAAGCTTTAATAGCAGCTGCTGAAGCTAGTAAAATAACTAGTGCTGGTATAAGTGTTCATCCTGGAAAAGATCCTAAATCACCTTTTGAGATAATAGATATTATTGAATCCGCAGGTGCTGATATTTCTCGTGTGGTTATTTGTCATATAGATCGAACATATCCTAATGGAGAAAAAGTTGAAGAACTTGCAAAAAAAGGAGTTTATATTGAATGGGATTTTTTTGGAATTGAAAGCTCCCGTTATTGGCTTAATGATATAGAACTACCAATCGACAGAGATAGAATTAAATTAATAAAAAAAATGTTTAAACTTGGGTATGGTAATAAAATTCTGATTAGTCATGATATTTGTTCTAAAACAAGATTGCATGAATGGGGAGGGCATGGTTATGGACATATTATTAGAAATATAATACCCCTTATGAAAAATTACGGGATAACTAATGATCAAATAGATCAATTAATTAGAATTAATCCAATTAATTTATTATCTATATCAAACATTAATTAAAATATGAAAATAAAAAATTACAAAAACTATCGGTTGGGTTTTGATATTGGAGGAACGTTTACCGATATAGTTTTGTATAATACTAAGAAAAAAAAAATACATTTACATAAATGTTTAACAACGCCCGGCGATCCTTCTATTGGAGTTATAAATGGAATTAAAGAACTTTTAAAAAATCTAAATTTGTCTTTATCTAAAATTAGCCATGCTATTCACGGAACCACATTAATTACTAATGCTATTATAGAAAGAAAAGGTTGTAAATTAGGATATCTCACAACATTGGGATTCAGAGATTCATTAGAAATGGGTACTGAACAAAGATATGATATTCATGATTTGTTTTTATCATTTCCAAAACCTCTAGCTAGACGTTCTTGGAGGCGAGAAATCAACGAACGAATTAGTCGCGATGGTAAGATAATAAGTGCTATTGATCCTAAGGAAGTTTTAAAACAAGTAAAAAATCTGGTTAAAGAAGGCGTAGAAGCTATTTCTATATGTTTTTTACATTCTTATAAAAATCCTCGACATGAAAAAATAGCACACAATATAATTAAAAAAAACTTCCCTAATATTCATGTTTCAATATCTAGTGAAGTTCATCCTCAAATTAGAGAGTATGAGCGTGCATCTACAACTACTGCAAATGCTTACGTACAACCCCTAAGTTCTGAATACATTATCAACCTTTCTAAATCTCTAAAAGAATTAGGTTTTTCAGGTCATTTTCACTTAATTCAATCTTCAGGAGGTCTAGCTGCTCCTAAAACATGCGTAGATTTACCTATTCGTTTTTTAGAATCTGGACCTGCTGGAGGAGCTCAAAATACAGCTTATATAGGTAAGCATATTAATAAACCGGATATCATTTCTTTTGATATGGGTGGAACAACTGCCAAAACTTGTCTTATACAAAATAGCCAACCTGAAGTAGCTTCCTTTTTAGAGGTAGGTCGTGTTCATAGATTTAAAAAAGGAAGCGGTTTCCCTGTTTACAGTCCAGTAATTGATCTTATTGAAATTGGAGCAGGTGGAGGGTCAATTGCAAAAGTAAATGAATTAGGTTTATTAAAAATTGGCCCTGAAAGTGCTGGTGCAGACCCAGGGCCTGCTTGTTATGGACTAGGTGGTACTGAAGCTACAGTCACCGATGCATTACTTTTATTAGGTTTTTTAGATCCAAATTTTTTTCTAGGTGGAAAAATGAAATTAAATAAACAAGCCTCAAAAAAAGCAATTGAAAAAATTTCAAAAAAACTTTCACTCTCACCTATAGATACTGCTTGGGGAATATATGAATTAGTTTGCGAAAATATGGCTGGATCAATTAGGATTCATATAGTTGAAAAAAACAGCGATCCAAGATCTTATGCAATAGCTGCTATGGGAGGAGCAGGACCATTACATGCCGCTCACGTTGCAAAAAAACTTGGTATAAAAGAAATTATAGTTCCTCCTGCTTCAGGCGCTGCTTCTGCTTTTGGTTTTTTAACAGCTCCTACAAGTTTTGAGATGTCTCAATCATATCCTATGAATTTGAATAATTTAAAAATAAATTTAATTATAAACTTGTTAAAAAAATTAGAAAGCCAATGTAAAAAAAAATTAAAAGATGCTGGTACAAATAATGAAAAAATAAATGTCGAAATATACGCTGACATGCGATTAAGTGGACAAATGCATGAAATCAGCGTCAAATTATCAGACAAAGATTTACTTTCAAAAAAAATAATAAGAATAATTAAAAACAAATTCGAAAAAGAATATATAAGATTATATACACATCTTTATAGAAATGCTTCAATTCAAATAATGAATTGGAGAGTTGTATGTAAGGGAGATTCTCCTAAACTATCAATTCAAAACAAAAAAACAAAAGAAAAAATTAATCCATTAAAAAATTATAGAAAAGTATACTTTAAAGAAATTGGAAAATATAATGATGTTCCGGTTTATGATCGTTATAAAATTAATGAAAATGATATTATTAATGGTCCAGCTATAATAGAAGAAGAGGAATCTACTACTATTATACCTCCTAATATAAATATGACTATTGATGATCAAATGAATATCAGAATTAAATTGGGAGACATTAATAAAAAAAATAATTTGTTAACAACAACAGACGATCTTTTAAATTCTATCAAAAAAATTGAATCTGATCCTATTGGACTTGAAGTTATGTGGAGTAGAATGATTAATATCACAGAGGAGTGTTGGCAAACTGTAATTAAAACAGCTTTTTCGCTAGTAATTGGTGAAGCACAGGATTTTGGTTGTGAAATATTAGATTCAAAAGGCAATCAAATAGTTCATTCTCCTCGAGCTATGCCTGTATTTAATTTAACTTTACCAATTGCTGTTAAAGCTATGATTGATAGTTTTCCAACCCAAACCCTCAAAAAAGGGGATATATTAGCCACCAATGATCCTTGGCTTTGCGCTGGTCATGCATATGATATAGCTGTTGCTTCACCTGTGTTTTATAATAATCGCGTTGTTGCTTTTGTAGGAGTAGTTGGTCATGTAAGTGATATAGGAGGAACTTTAAATCACCTGAAAGCACAGGAAATATATGAAGAAGGTCTTCAAATTCCACCAACAAAATTATTTGTAGAAGGTGAGCCCAATCAAGATATTTTTAATATTATTCGTGAAAATGTTAGGAACCCTGATCAAGTTTTAGGCGATGTACATGCCCTTGTATCTGCGTGCTTAACAGGTTCAGAAAGAATTATAGAATTTATGCAAGAATATGGGATGAATGATCTTGAATCCTTTGCTTTAGTTGTCCAAAAACGTGCAGAGATAGCTATGAGAAAAGCTATCAAAAAATTACCTGATGGTATTTATAAAAATACAATAAAAGGTGATGGAATAAAAGAAACTCTTAATTATCCAGTTAAAATTATAGTTAAGAATGACAATATAGAGGTAGATTATAAAGGAGCACCACCACAAACAAAGCAAGGTGGAAGCAACTGCACTTTTTCATATTCAGCTGCCCATACCGCTTATGCTTTAAAATGTATTCTTACCCCTGAAATTCCTAGTAATATAGGTTGTTATAAACCAATGAGCTTCAAAGCTCCAAAAGGATCTATATTTAATTGTGACAAACCAATGGCTGTTAATACTAGAACAAGATCAGGATGGTATATTGCACCAAACATTTTTTTAGCATTATCAAAAGCGTCACCAAACAATGTAATTGCCTATATTGGACTTCCTTCTATGATTGAAGTTTATGGATTTGATAAAAATAATAAAAGTTATCATGATCAATTATTTCAAGGTGGAGGTCAAGGGGGGTCTATACATAGAGATGGTAAATCAGGAGTTCTTTATCCAACAAGCGCAGCAAATACCTCTGTTGAAATGTTTGAAAATAGAGCGCCAATATTAGTGATTTGTAAAGAGTTTGTAATTGATAGTGCTGGAGCTGGATATAAAAGAGGTGGATTGGGGCAAATAGTAAAAATACGGAAACTTTATGATGATAAAATTATAAGTAAAGCAGGTATTTATCCTAATGGAATTATGAGCCCAACTAATGGATTGTTTGGAGGAAAACCTAGTCTAGTTGCGAAAGCTTGGTTTATTAATCGTAATAATAAAAAAATTGATCAAGGTACAGGAGGAATAATTGATTTAATTTCACCTAAAGAAGTTGCCTGTTTAAGGTTGGCTGGTGGATCAGGTTACGGTAATCCTCGAAAAAGAAAAATTAAAGATATAAAAAATGATTTAAAGGAAGAATATATTTCTTTAACAAAAGCTATTAAAGATTATTGTTATTCAAAGTAAAAAATTAAATTTTACAAGTTTCCCCTCTTTTTAAAAATTTTCCATAATTAAATTGACCTAGCCATTTGTCATTATCTACAATAAGTGAACCTCTCAAAAATACTTTTTTAATTTTTCCATTAATTTCCATTCCTTCATATAAAGTATAATCAACATTACTTTGATGATTACTAGCACTAATAATATTTTTTTCTTTTGGATCAAAAAGAACTATATCTGCATCACTTCCAATAGCTATGGTTCCTTTTTGAGGAAACAATCCAAAAATCTTTGCAGGAGCAGTTGAAACTAATTCTACAAATCTATTAAGAGAAATAATACCTTTATTAACTCCTCCTTCAAAAATTACAGGTAATCTGGTTTCTATACCTGGAGCTCCATTAGGAATTTTTGAAAAATCATTTTTACCTAAAGGTTTTTGTTTAATTTTACCTAAATGACCTTCTTTCATGCAATATGGACAATGATCAGTTGAAATCACCTGTAGATCATCTTTTGCAAGAGCTTTCCATAAATGTTCTTGATCATTTTTTTTTCTTAAAGGTGGGCTAATTACAAATTTTGCAACATCAAAATCATTACTTTTATATACAGAGTCATCAAAGAATAGATAATGAGGACACGTTTCTGCAAAAACTTTTAGTTTTTTTTGTCTTGCTGATATTACTTCAAAAAGAGATTCCTTGCACGATACATGAACAATATAAATAGGGGCATTGGTTAGTTCTGATAGCTTGATAACTCTATGAGTGGCTTCTGCTTCCATTAAAGCGGGCCGAGAAAAACCATGATGACCCGGTTCAGTTAAACCTTTTGTAATAGTTTCTTTTACAATTTCATCTATTACAGGTCCATTTTCTGCATGAAGACAAATTAACCCTCCATGTTCTCCTGTAACTTTTAAACATTGGTAAATAGATGCATCATTAACCATAATTGCGGGATAGGCCATAAACATTTTAAAACTTGAAATACCTAAATTATTAATCGCATTTTTAATATCTATTAGAGCTTGTTGATCTACTTTTGAAATGACTAAGTGAAAACTATAATCAATACCTGCTTTATTCTCAGCTAAACTAATCGAATGCTCAATAGCTTGTTCAGCATTTTTATCTTCATTTTGAAATGCAAAATCTATAATGGTAGTTGTGCCTCCGAATGCTGCAGCCCTTGTTCCTGTATCAAAAGTATCACAAGTGGTTGATTGACCAAATTTATTTTCTAAATGTGTATGACAATCAATACCTCCTGGTATTGTAAGTAAACCTGTAGCATCGTAAACTTGAGAACGATCTTCTGCTTTTATATTTTCTTCTATAGAAATTATTTTTTCATTTTCAATTAAAATATCAGAGACAAAATCATCGACTGCTGTAATGATTCTGCTATTTTTTATTAAAATTAAAGAAGAATTATTCATTAAAATTAATTATTATAATTATTTAATTTTAAACCGGCTAAAGAGATAGCTTTCTTTAAATTTTCTATTTCTATATTATTTAAGGGTTCCATAGCGCTCCTCATTTTATCTCTTGGAATTTTACCGAGCAATTTTAAACATGTTTTTAACCTTGCTGTTGCATAACCTGATGGATGAGTTCCATAAATTGATTTTGCTAGAGGATATATTATATTATGGTATTTAACAGCTGCCTCTAAATTATTATCTAGTATTGATCGATACAAACCGATAATTTCTTCAGGAATAATTATTGCCAAACTTACTAAACTGCCTTCAGTACCAATCATAAAACAAGTTAACAAATGCTCGTCACCAGATGCCATTACGGAAACATCAGGTCTAATCTTTTTTACAAGTCTTCTATTAAGATCATATCTTGCAGTTTCCCAACTGCCTTCCTTAATTGCTATGACTTCAGGAATAGTTAATAATCGTTCCAGTGTTTTTAAATTGTAAGCCATTGAACCTGCATTTATACTTGCCTGATAAAGCATTATCGGTGATTTAATTTTTTCAGCAATTAATTTATGATGATTATAAATAAGATCTTCATCATATGTTAAAGCCCATGAAAAAGGTGGGAATATCATTATAGAATCAGCTCCATTATTAATCATTTTCTCAGCTACTTCTGTAGCTATATGAGAGTCTTCAAAATTTAAGCCTGAAACTATAACAGTGTCTTTTGATACAACCGATCTTGCAATTTTAACTATTTCTATCTGTTCATCTTTATCCAATATGTAATTTTCTCCAGCATGGCCATTAATTAATAAGCCAGTCATTCCTTCAACGTTACTTAATTGCTCTATATGATCAATTAATACAAGTTTATCAATCTTTCCATTTTGTTCCATTGGAACAACAGTTGCTGCATATATTCCATTAAAGTTTATCATGTTTGTAAAATTTATTATAACAATCGAGATAGTGAAAACAAGTTTTGATTTTTTTGTTCATTACCTAAAATCATTTGTGCCATTAGATAACCTACATATGGACCGCTGGTATATCCTGAGTGAAATGATCCAATTACATAAGCATTATCAATGTTTGGTATTTGCCCCATTATAGGCATAGCGTCTTTTGTTTCAGCTTCTAAACCACCCCATACTCTTACTACTCTAGATGTCTTCAAAGCAGGAATTGAATAACATGCTAGCTGTATATTACCTATGAAATTTTCATGTATTGTTTCAAATTTATCATTCTTCATATCTCTTAATCCAGGCCATCCTCCTCCAATTAATACCGTACCATTCAAAAACTGTTTTAAAGAGAGTTTACCATTAGCAATAGTAATAACTGAATTTAAAATTTTATTTACTCTTTCAGTAACAATTAATTGTTGAGGTAAACATTTGATAGATATATTAATCTGAAACCACTTAAGCATTTCTTCTAACCATACTCCTCCAGCTAAAACAATATTATTTGCTTCAACAAAAAAATTATTTTTTATATTTTTTAAAACAAAAAATTTATCACTATTTTCAACTATTTCAATTTTTTCATTCTCAATTACCTCAACACCAATTTTATTAAATGCTTTAGAAAAAACTAAACCAGTTTTATAAGCACTTACAAATCCATCCATTTCACAAAAAGCAGCCATTCTAATATTTTGACTTAAACTTGGTTCAATATTTAATGCTTCTTTTTTGCTTATTAACTTTATAGATGCTCCTTGTTTAATTCTTTCCTTTGATCTTTGAACCAATAGCTCTTCATCTGCTTCTGTAAAAGCTAGACATAGGCCTGGAGTTTTAACTATTTCTATATCTTCCCCAAGCCATTTATTGGTATTCATCCAAAGTTCCCAACCTTTTATAGCAAATGGAATAAGTTGAGCTCTTGTCATGTGAATTGTAAGGGTGCCAGCGTTTACTCCAGAAGCTTCTCTACATATTTTTCCTTTATCTATTATTAATGTTGACATTCCTGATTTTGCTAAATGTAATGCTGTTGTACATCCCATAATTCCAGCCCCTATAACAACTACATCATATCTAGTTTTTTTTATCATAGCGGTGCTTCTTCAACTTTCTTTATATCTTCATACTTAAAGTCTCCAACAGCACAATCCATCGGTATAGGCTTTATAGGCATTTTTCTAGCAAACATCCCTACTGTTTGTCTGTCACCAACATGATCTGCCATAATCCTTGCTATGGTATCTTCACATGTTCTGCCTTGACATGGTCCCATTCCACATCTAGTCCATGCCTTTAATTGATTAATTTCTATAGCACCAGATTTGATTGCTTTTTCTATTTCTCCTCTCTTTATATCTTCACAACGGCATATAATCGTATCATCAGTAATATTTTGGATTAAACCGGAAGGAGGAGTCATAAGTTTAGCCATAGATTTTCCAAATTTTTCAAATTTTTTTAGTTTAACAAATATTTTTTTTGTAATTCTTTGAAAATATTTATGACTAATAAAATTTAAATTTAAAGAAGCAGAATGTCCTGCTAGAAGTCCTTTTTCATAAGCAGGAACAGCTCCAGAAATCCCTGCTCCATCGCCAACTATATAAAGATTATTAACACTAGTTTGAAAATATTTATCAGTTTTGGCTAACCAACTTGCACTTTGAAAATCAAAAAATTTTTTTACTCCCAGGATTGTTAAAATATCTAAAGAAGGAATTAGACCATGACCTATACACAAACTATCTGCATTAATTTTGATTATATTTTCAGTATTAATAAGTCCTTTAGAGTTGATTTTAGTTATATTTATCTCAAGTTCATTCTTATGATTTATCACTTCCTTTACAATGCTATTAAAATATATAGGTGTTCTAGAAAAAATAATATCTTTTAACCAACCTATACCTTGAATTAAAGATGAGGGATTTGTTAACATTGATGAAATAGATGAAAACCAACTAAAAGGACCGTTTAAATCAATTACAGCTTTTACATGTCCCCCTGCTTTTATAATTCCAGAGGCAACAACTGCTAATAAGGGGCCACAACCTGCAACAATTGTATTATAGCCTGGCAATACTCGGTGAGATTTTAACAAAGTAGTTGATGCTGCCAATCCTATTACTCTGGGCGAAGTCCAGCCAGGAAAAGGAATTATTCTTTCATAAGTACCTGTCGCAACAATTAATGTTTTACATTTCCAACTAATTTTTTTATTTCGATTATTAAATGCATAGATTTGAAAACCTTTACTAACTTGCCAAACAGTATGTTCTAAGGCGATATGAACGCCATGTTCTTCTAATAATTTTTTATGATATTTTTGTATTTTTATTTCAGTTGAATAATTTTTTTTAATTTCCTGAAATGTATCAGGAGGAGGTTTATAAACCTGACCACCAGTATCAAAGTTTGAATCAACTATTAAAACTTTTGCTCCATTTAGTGCAGATGTTACTGAGGCTGCTATACCCGAAGGCCCGGCACCAATTACAATGATATCATACTCTTGGATTATCATTTAAATCGATGCTTTCTATAGTCATATTTTCAGTTATACGTGTTAAGCATGCTAAAGCTTTTTTACCATTAATTAATAATATGCATTCTTGGCAAGATCCTATTAAACAATAAATTCCTCTTGGCATTTTTAGTTTAGATGAATAGCGTAGAGTTTTTTTATTTGATGAATAAAGCGCTGCAGCTAAATTTTCACCTTCATATGCAATTAATTCTTCATCATTAAAATATATTTTAACAGACTTTCCTCTATCATATTTATGCTGTTCTCTTAAATCTTGAGACATATTTTTATTTTTTTGAAATAATTTATATATTAAATTTAAAAACCATAATATAATATTTGTATTTAAAGATTAATAATTGATATGTATCCTAATAATAAAATTCTCGATAATTTTGAAGGTTCACACTTGCTCGAGAATACGGTTGATAACCACATTCATTGCTGTCCTCATATTAATGACAGAAGTGTTCATGTTTTTGAGGCTGTAAGGCATGCTAATGCATGTAAAATGAAAGCAATTGGACTAATGGATAATTTTTCAAATAGTTCTGGGTATGCTGCTTTAGTTAATAAAGAATTAAACAGTATTAATTTAGAAGTTTTTGGAGGTCTTATAATGGAGCCCTATGCAGGTGGAGTATCTGTTGAAGCTGTTAAAGCTGCATTAAAATACAATTATGGTGATAATTTAAATACTAGATTTGTTTCTATGCCTACACATCATACACGTTTTACTGCTAGGGCAGAAAATAGATCTGAAGATTACATTGAACTTTGCTCCTATATTCCAGAAACTGGAGAACTACCTGATCCTCTACCTGAAATTTTAGAATTAATTGCTGAGCATGATGTTGTTTTGAATACAGGTCATTTATCTGGAGAAGAGGCAGTAAGATTAATTGAATCTGCAAAATTAAGAGGAATAAATAGAATACTAGTACCCAGTGCGCATTATGAACCTGAAATTGTTAAAGAAATTTCAAATCAGAACTGCTACGCAGAATTTTCATTTTTTTGTATATCAAAGGCTACTGAAGTTGGATTAACACATATAGATGAAGAAAAACATAAGGCTCAACCAGTAAAAATAGAAAAAATGAAGGAATTAATAAAAAGTGCAGGAATAAATAATACAATATTATCCAGTGATTGTGGCGTTTCTATTTTGCCAATTCCTGTAGAAGGTTTTGCGAAATTTTTGTTAACTATAAAAAAACAAGGGTTTTCAGAAAAAGAGATTAAAATAATGAGTTCAATTAATCCATCAATATTATTTAAAATTAAAGACTGTGATTCAAATAAATAAAATAAAAAATGAAATATTAAATGTTTTAAAAAAAATAATTTCTATTGATACAAGTTACCCCCCAGGACATACTTTAGAAATTTCTAAATACATAAAAAAATATTTAAAAGGTTCTGGATTTTTCTTAAGTACACATTATTATGATAAAAATAAACCAAACATTGTATTAAAAAATTTTAGAGGAAATAAAAGTGCACTTGTCTTTAACTGCCATATAGATACTGTTAAGCCTATAAATAATGAATGGAAAACTAAACCATATTCTTCAAGTATAAAAGGATCAAAATGCTTTGGATTAGGTTCAGTTAATTGCAAAGGCAGTACAGCTGTCCATCTTTACTTGGCCAAACATTTTAAAAAATTATTTCCAAACTATAAAAAAAGAGTTTGCTTTACATTTGTTACTGATGAAGAAAATTTAGGACCTGAAGGAACAAAATTATTAAAAGAAAAAAAAATAATTAATCCACATACAATAATATTGGGGTCACCAACTAATAATAATTTTATAGTAGAAGAACGAGGAGTATTTTGGATTAATGTAGAAGTATTCGGTAAAACTTCACATGCTGGAGAACCTAATAAAGGAATAAATTCAATAATTAAAGCTACTAAAATAATTAATCATTTAGAAAATAATTATAAAAAATTTATCAAAAAATATAATAATGGATCATCTAAATCTTCTATTAATATTGGAATTATAAAAGGTGGTGAAAACGTTAATGTGGTACCTCATATAACAAGTTTTCAAATTGATAGAAGAATTACTATTAAAGAAAATATTAATAATTCATTTAAAGAAATTAAAAATTTTATAAAAAGAATAGATAAATCAGCAAAGATAAAATTTTTAACTGGAACAAATGCATTTAAATCCAATAAGTCAAATTTGTATTTAAAAAATTTAATAAAATCATATTGTTTAGTAAAAAACAGGAAACCTAAGTTTCTAAATTCTATAGGTGTTAGTGATGGTAGATACTTTTCAAATGAAAAAGTTAATATTATAAACATTGGACCAGGTGATGGCGAACAAGGCCATAAATCCAATGAGGCTTTAAAAATTAATGATTTAACTGATTATTTTATGATTCTTAAAAATTTCTTAAATTTTATCTAAATAATATAATTATAAATTAAATTTTTGTTGCTAATGCAATTGCATATCTACAAGCAGATAAATAATCATTTATTTTGATAAATTCTTCTTTAGTGTGTATTTTATTTTGGCCAGCTCCAAATGTGATAGTAGGTATACCATGACGTACAGTCCAATTGGCATCAAGTCCTCCATGCGAAAATTCTAATTTAGAGGTCCATCCTAAACTTTTTGCTACTGATATTGAATTTTTAATCACATAGTTGTTCTTTTTTAATAAAAAAGGAAAATATTCTCTTTCTGAATGAAACTTTATTTTTGAAAATTTACCTAAATTATTTCTAACTATTTTACTAGCTTTGTAAAATTCAGTTCTATAAGCTTTGGTTATATCGCTAATAAATTTTATATTTTTACTTCTAGATTCACCAGTAACTTTAACAAAATCAGTAACAACATTTGTTGCATTTCCTGCACTAAGATAATCTTCTCCGGAAATACTTCCAATATTTGATGTTCCTATATTTCCATTTTTATTTATTTTTCCAAACCATTTTTTTTTGAATATCTCACTAAGTGCTAATGAAGCTACGATGGATGCAGAGATTCCTTTTTCTGGTTCAACTCCAGCATGAGCTGCTTTTCCAAATAATTTTACCTGCCAACGATCTGCACCAACAGCACCAATGGTTAATATTTTTGGAGACATACCGTCAATATTATAACCATAAATAGGATTGCCTAAATCTTTTTTATTTACATATCTTGCACCCCACAAACCGCTCTCTTCTCTCACTGTAAATAAAATAGTTAGAGGATAATGAGGTAATTTATTTTTTAATAAATGGATTAACATATTGACTAAACAGGCCACTCCAGTTCTATCGTCTCCTCCTAAAGCAGTGTTATTTTGCGATACAATTTTATTATTTTTTTTTATTGGTACTGCCCCTGAACAAAGAGGAACTGTATCAAGATGGGTCATAAATAATTTACGATGCCCTTTAATCGTACCAGGCAATTTTACTATCAAATTACCTGTTTCTGTTGAAAGAGGAATTTTATTATTAACATTATCAAAAAAAATAAATTTTTTAGGAACACCAAAGGAAATTAAACTATGTTCAACTGCTTTAGCTATTAACTTTTCCTTACCAGTAATACCTTCAATAGATAAAAACTCCATAAGTAAAGAAAGGGCTTTTTTTTCATTTAATTTTTCAATCATAATTTATATATAAAAAATAATTAAAATTCATTATTTGTAAAGATATTTATTAAAGATGATCTTGCAGATATGAAGTTGTATATTTAATTTCTTGTAAACCAATATATACTTGAGCAAGAGTTTGAGGAGATGATATAAAAACTTTTTACTAAGTGTTCCGCTGTTTCATGTACTAAAGAATGCTCAACATTCCTCGTAGTTAGTGTTAATATTAGCGTGGATTACTTATGGATCACTTCGTATTCAAAAAAAACCAATTTTCAATTTTTAAAATCAAGGTATATTTAGATTTAATTCATAGAGTAAGGAACCCATCTAATAATGGAAAATAGAATTGTAAGATTTAGTAAACATGGAGGACCTGAAGTATTAGAAATAGTTAAAGAGTCAGCTAATGAACCTCAAGAAGATGAAGTAAGGATACAAGTAAAAGCTCTTGGTTTAAATCAAGCCGAGGCAATGTTAAGGGAAGGAAGATACGTAGCTAGTCCAAACTTTCCATCACGTATAGGTATTGAAGCTTCTGGAATTGTAGATGCAATTGGAAGTAATGTTTCTTCGTGCAAAATTGGCGACTCTGTTTGTGCTATTCCTTTCTTGTCCTGGGATGAAAATGATTACTGGACTGCTGATTCCATTAATAAATATGGAGTATATGGGGATACGGCTATTGTACCTGCTTGGACTATTTCCAAAAAAGTTTCAAATCAGTCCTTTGAAGAAGCTGCAGCAGCTTGGTGTCAATATTTAACAGCCTGGGGAGGTTTAGTTTATAATTCTAATATAGAAAAAAGAAGTTGTTGTATTTTTACTGGCGCTTCAAGTAGCGCTGCAATTGGAGGAATGCAAATAGTTAAATCTTTTGGCCTCAAAGCTTTTGCAATTAGTAGAACTTTAGAAAAAAAAGATACTCTAATTAATATTGGATACGATGAAATTTTAGCTCTTGATAACCCTAACTTGGAAGAAAACATTATGGATTTAACAAATGGAATAGGTTTTGATTTGGCTTATGATTGTGTTGGTGGGGAATATTTTATAAATTTAGTAAACACCGCTAAAGCACAAGGGCTTATT
>Ga0187827_10003155_pt1 | contig 21687 bp, 22 predicted proteins | sample ETNtaG_39_FD_167969 | JGI IMG/M metagenome (GOLD analysis project Ga0187827, IMG submission 167969) | Marine microbial and viral communities from oxygen minimum zone, Eastern Pacific Ocean - ETNP2014_SV_150_PacBio MetaG (Illumina Assembly) | ecosystem: Environmental > Aquatic > Marine > Hypoxic... | reverse complement strand
TTAATACACCTTTAGCAGTTGGGTCAGTTACAACTAGCAGTATATCGATATCCCTGGTTGTTCGCCTACTAAAATGTTCAAGTCCAGCTTCTGTGTCCAATATCATTAGTGGATATTTATCTGAAAGATCATCCACCATTTTTCGAAGAAGATTGTTTACGTAACAATAGCATCCTGGACCTTCAGCATTTCCCATAATAATAATATCGAAGCCATCGAACTCTTCTACGGAGCTTTGGAATAGATAGTTGAAGTAATCCTCTTTTCTTTGATATGGTCCTAGTTTATCTTTATTCTTGAGCAACATTTCACGTGCTTTTCCAACTGACATTGTAGCATCAACTCCTAGAGCTTCATTCAGATTGGAATTGGGATCAGAGTCAATACCAAGTATTGGTTGTCCTCCATAGTTTTTTAAAAGATGCACAAGCAAAGCTGACACCGTAGTTTTCCCTGTACCACCTTTTCCTGATATCGCTATACTGAATGTCATTTTTTATATATCTCTCCTTAAAAATTTAGATTCATTATTGCTAATGATGATCAGAATGAATGGTGTGATGAAGCACTAATCGTTCAGCCTCCACATCCACTTCAATAATATCTACATTATCAATAGTTACTTGGTTACCTAGTATTGTTTTTAGGACTACTGAACCCCCAGTGTTTTTTGCGTATACTATATCTTCAGCCACTGTTTCCTCTTTATTCTCATTCTTTAAATAGACTTTAAATTCGCACATATGAATTCATTTCCATATTATTATATAAAATTGAAATATTTATAGATATGGTAAAAGCATTATTCATTTCGGTTATAGAAGGGTTGAATGTTAAACGATTACCATATCTATTTATTATTCCTACAATAGTAGTACTTTTACTGGTTGAAGGCTACCCAATCGTTTATTCTATTTATCTGAGTTTAACTGAATTCAATCCCGCAACTTCTGAACCTGTATTCATTGGATTGGACAATTATGTGAGAATGGTATCTGATGGAAACTTCTGGATATCTCTTAGAGTTACATTACTCTATGTCTTTGGATCAGTGAGCTTAGCTTTTATTTTGGGGTTATCTTTTGCTGTACTTCTCTTTAGAGATTTTGAGTATAGAAAGCGTCTTCAAACTGTTTTAATTCTACCTCTTGCTATTTCACCTTTGATAGCTGGGGTCTTCTTTTCACCGGCGGCGATATGGGATGATATCAATGTAGTTCTGAAATTTGTTCTAGGGCTTCCCATGGTAGATGTACGCAATGCCAATTTTGCTTTCTCATTGATAATTGTAGCTGATGCGTGGCTTTGGGCACCACTTTTTATGCTTGTATTTCTGAGCGTACTGCAATCTATTTCCAAGGAGACCTTTGAAGCAGCAGAAATTCATGGAGCATCTTCATTTCAGATTTTTAAACGTGTAACGTTTCCTCTAATAATTCGGTCACCGGTTACTTTCGTTATAATCACGATCAGAACCATTGATGCATTCAGATCCTTTGAGATACCATTCACTTGGTCAGGATGGATTGGAGCTGAAAGTCTTGGTTCACCAATAGACACATTGAGTCTATTCATGTATAAGCTGTTACTCTTTCCAACATACGGTACTCCGTTTTCGTATATTGCAACAATTGCACTCACGATGTTGGGAATAAGCCTAGCAATAACGGCAGTTCTCATAAAGTTTAGCAACAGTCTCTGGGAGAAGAATTAAACAATGGGTGAAGGATTTGCACAAACCCTGAAGAAAGGTAGACGATACATTGTTTACATTGTAATACTACTCTGGATACTTTGGCCTATCGCAATCATGATACTTGAGAGCTTCCGTATTGACTTAAGCCCATTACTTGCAGGGAGAGGGGTACAATGGGTTGGAGGAGTTCCTTTCTATAGCGGTGGTTTCCGTCCCAGTACAATCAATTATTTTGAAGCTTTTTCATTCGTCGCATTTCCTAGATTGGTCGTTAATAGCACCATTATTGCTCTAACAAGTGTGATATCATGTATCTTAATAGGCACTCCTGCAGCTTATGCGCTTGCTCGGTTCACGTTCAGAGGAAAGAGCTTGCTACAATTTTCATTAATGGCTTTGAGAACGATCTCGCCTTTTGCAGTAATAGTGCCCTTCTATTGGATTTATGGACAGTTGAATCTCTGGAATACATATTATGGTATGATGGTTGTTTATTGGGTGATAAATCTCCCTGTTGTTGTTTGGATGATGCGTGGTTTCTTTAATGACATACCTAAGAATATTTGGGAGGCTGCAACTGTTTACGGAGCATCTGAATTTAAAATATTTCGAAAAATTGCTCTGCCGTTGGTGGTACCAGGCTTGATCGCTACAATAATATTCGCCTTTGTACTAACATGGAATGAATTCCTTTTTTCGTCTATCTTAACTGGTCCAGATACTGGAACGGTTACCAAAGGAATATGGTTCGGGATGGGGGAGGCTGGTGGGTTTAAAATAGTGGAATGGGACGATATCAATACAGGTGGAGTATTGGCTTTTCTACCGGCGGTGGCATTAATCTTGGTTATCAGGAGGTATCTTGTTCATGGCTTCACTATGGGTTCATATCGCTAATTAATTCAGAATTGTTCGTTCCTAAGAATATATGGGATCTATCCCATTCAAATGAGATATACACTTGGTCACCGACCTCAATCTTAAACCCAGGTTTTGTTTTTGCCCTTATTATTGTGTCAACAACTTTCAACGAAACTATAAGACTGTCGCCCGTAGGCTCTAGAAGATGAACTTTAGCTTCACAAAAGAGCCCAGATTTTTGGGTTTTACTTATCTCAATATCTTCCGGTCGAACTCCTAGAGTAAATTGAGTTCCATCCTTTTGATCTTTTAATTTTTTCATAATATTCAAAGGAGATTGTGGAGTAAAACATGATGCTGCGATAGCTCTAATCCCCTTCTTATCAATAAGCTTGCAACTAAAGAGATTCATAGGCAGATTTCCTACAAAACTTGCAGACCAGATATCTCTAGGATGCTCATAAATCTGTTCAGGCGAACCTATCTGGATTAACTTTCCATGCCTCATAAGTGTGATTCTATTTGACATTGTCATAGCTTCAGTCTGATCATGAGTTACAAAGAGAAGAGTAGTCTTTATATCTCGCTGGAGCTCCTTCAACTCAGCCCGCAGATATGCTCGGGTTTTTGCATCTACATTTGATAGAGGCTCATCCATTAATAATACATCAGGTTTTCTCACAATTGCTCTTCCTACAGCAACACGTTGTTGTTCACCACCACTCAACGCTTTTGGTTTACGTTCTAAGAGATGTGACAATTGTAGAAGATCTGCAACTTCTTTGACTCTTTCATTAGTTTTCTCTTCAGGATTTTTTCGGACAACAAGAGGAAATCCTATGTTTTCAGCAACAGTCATATGCGGGAAAAGAGCATAGCTCTGAAAGACCATAGCCACATTTCTATCTCTCGGAGGTACTTCATTGACCACCTTATCGTTAAAGAGAATTCGCCCCTCTGAGACAGGTTCTAACCCAGCTATTAATCGAAGCAAAGTGGTTTTTCCGCAGCCTGAAGGACCAAGTATAGACATGAATTCTTCATTGTTTACCTCCAAGTTGAATTTATCAACAGCTGTTGTTCCGTTGAAGTGTTTACTGACGCCATCAAGAACAACCTTAACCATTTATCCAATACTTCCTATTTTTTATCATAAGAATACATAATATAGAAATACTGCATTTTATGGTTTTACGATAACTACACCCCTTTCAACGGAGTGATCTACTAACTGGTTGATAGTTTCCCCACGGAAATCAACGTAGGTGTATGTTTCCTCGGGGCGTACATCTCTGAAAACGAATGTTCCAGCTTTTGTGGGTGTGAACTCTATGGAGGTAGATTCGAATGGAGCGATAGACTCGGTTTCAATATTCAATTCAGGTATTGAGAATTGGTGCGATTCTATATCATCATTATTCACAAAAACGAGTGTAACAGGTACACCCACAGTGAATATGAGAGTATCAGGCTCCATGCTTCGCTGCTCATTTTGAAGCATTATTCCTCCTTCAACTGGCGGATTTGTTGTTATCAGCCGGACAATAACAGCTGTATTTGAGCCTCCAAAGAAGAAGTATCCTACACTTAAAGCCATAATTATAGTAACAACAGCTGCAATTATCTGTATTTTTTTATCCAAAGTTAAAGGATGTATGAATACTGTGTGTAAATAATTCTTTCGCTTGTTGAAAGTGAATTATTCTTCTGAATATACTTAGACTTTTATGAGTTTTAAGGCTCTTTAGTGTTGAAAAGATGAGTGTGTATTCCAATAATGTGTAGAACTATTGATTAGCTATTGCGATCCTTGGGGAAAAATGTGGTGTAGGAATGTGGATCCTACACCCACCAGGGGAATTTATGGATGTTCTGGGCAAGACTTCCACAATTTTAACATTACCGCATTTGGTCAATGAACAAATTGAATATATACGGGTCCCCTAAGTAAGATAATATTAACTCCCTGCATATAATGATTTTCGCTAGCGAATATTTTCATTATAAAAATATGGCTGTACGCTCTAATCCAAGTAATATCAGAAGCTAGCAAGAATGACTACAATACTTTACATTTCCAGTAATAGAATTCTTAGATTTTTTTAGAAGACTTCTACTCGCCTACAACTATTATTCCTGATTCGATGCAGGAAGGCGATAATGATTCTTCAAACTCTTCTACTGCTTCTTCTAATATTATAGATAATTCCAAGACAGAGTCCATTGTTGATACGTCCTCCAATTCCTTTATTACTTCTATAATATCATCAGGTGCTACTACTTCATATTGTATCATCAATCCGCTAAGTTGAGTTACCACACTTTTTACTTCATCGATAGTTTTTGCCTCTATCAATTTTTCCGTTTCTCTTTCTAGGTTGAATGAGAGGTCTCTCCTCGATACTTCTTCTGGTGGAGCCTTTTCGCAACCTAATAATGATTCTGGAGTGTTGAATAAGAATTCTCCTACCTCATCGAACTTAATGTTTATGGTTATCTGTTGATTAACAGGAGGTATTGGGTCGGTTAATATTTCAAGATCTGGAATTGAGAGTCTATGCTCGAATTCATCATCCCCGTTTACTATTGTCAACTTTACATTGTCGCCTTTCTTTACATTGATTTCTTGTGGAATCCATGCTTCTTCACCTTCACTGACTTCTGATAGTGTCAGTGTAATTTCTTTGCTTGTGGTTTCTTGGTTTCCATTCGAGAAGTAAGTGAATCCTAAAATGGTGATAAGAATAGCGATAGATACAACAATAAGAGCGGTTGTTCTGGAATTCAATTCGTCAATTCCCCCTCTTTTGATATATATAAAAATATATTCATTCATCCAGCTATTTCATATAATTGTAATATGAAGGGTGAAAAAGTATGTGAACTCTTCAATTAAGAATAAATGAATTATTCCATTTATTCAAAAAGTTTAATTAATCACAGAAAGGTAGCCAAATTAAATTGGCGACGGTTTCTATTCAAAATATTACGAAATATTATGGTGACATACGAGCAGTAGATGGTGTTAATCTGGATGTTAAGGATAAAGAGTTTCTAACGATCCTTGGTCCTTCAGGCTGCGGAAAAACCACTTTGCTTCGCCTTCTTGCAGGATTAGAGGCTCCCACTAAGGGCGACATATTGGTTGATGGTATTTCAATTATTGATATTCCTACACGAGAAAGAGATGTTGCAATGGTCTTTCAGAGTTACTCATTATATAATCATATGACGGTTTATGATAACATTGCTTTTCCATTAAAGATGCGAAAACTATCTGCGCAAGATATTGAATCTAAGGTTAAGGCTGCATCAGAACTTCTTGAATTGCAGGATGTCTTGAAGCGTAAACCAGGTAAGCTAAGTGGAGGAGAGCAACAACGAGTAGCTCTTGGGAGATCTATAGTTAGAGAACCTAAAGTTTTCCTAATGGATGAACCTCTGACCTTTCTAGATCCAAAGATTAGAACCCAAATGAGAATAGAAATCAAGAGTTTGCAGCGTAAATTGGGAGTAACAACTATCTATGTTACTCATGATCAAGTCGAAGCTATGACAATGTCAGACAGGATAGGTCTATTAGATAAAGGAATTCTCCAACAGGTTGGCACTCCAAGTGAGGTTTATCGTAAACCTACAAATACATTCGTGGGAAGTTTTCTTGGTTCCCCAGCGATAAATTTTATGAATTGTAGTTATTTGGAGAAGGATGGTAAAGTGTTTCTTGATGCAGATTATGTTAAGATTGATGTTACTTATTTGAAAGAACTAATTGGGAAAAAAAATGGTAGCGAACTTATTTTAGGGGTTAGGCCAGAAGAAATAGCAATAGTAAAAGAGAAATCTGCAGATTCAATCGAAGCAGAGGTATTTATGACTGAACCTCTCGGCTCAGAGATAATAGTAATTCTGAAAATAGGTGAAAATATCGTAAGAGCCAAAGTAGAACCTGGAACCATTATCAAGATTGGTGACAAAGTAAATCTCAATATTAACAAAAAGAAGATTCACATATTCAACAAATCTGGTGAAGCCATCTGTTAGTATTAACGTTTACATCATAAGTTTTCATCTAAATATCTTAGAAGGTCACCAAAGGCTCGTAGGTCTCTATGTAATAGGGAAAGACCTGCAGCACGTACTGCTGGACTTTCTGGTCTGTAGAGCCTAACCATCTTTGGTTCTTCTGCCTGATCTATCAATGGTTGGATATTGATTCGTTGTGTATCTAGAAATTGGAAGAGAATAGAATGGGGTTTGAAGTTATCTTCACCCAATAATGGAGGGACATTTGGGTCATCTAAACCTCCAGAAATACCCTTTCCTAGGAGGATGGAGTCAATCTCAACAGCAGGGGAAATTACAATTGACACCTTGATTTCATCGATGTAAGCTGATGCTGCATACGCAATTGTTCCACCAAGCTGACCCCCAACAATACCTATACTATCAGATTGCACATCAGGATTGTTTAACAACCAAGAAACTGCTCCTTCAACATCTTTAATGATTACATCATAGAAGTCACCTGATTTTGGTACATTTTGACTGCTTCCAAATCCTCTTATATCATAAGATAGAGCTGCATATCCTCTTTCTATGAAACCTGATATGAAGGGGTCCCAATCATGTCTATCTCCATTGAATTCATGAACCAAGATTACTGTTTTGAAAGGTGTTTGTCCCTTAAGGGGTGTATACCATGTGGCACTAATCATTTTATTATCCGGGGTTAAAAATGATACTTCTTCAGAGAAATAATTAAGTTCCTCACTTGGATTAATGAGTATCCATCCAATTATGGCGAAAGAAGCTACCAACGCTATCAAGAAATAGGTTTGCTTCATCAAAGTGATTGTTTAGAGTACCATGATGGTTTTTAACTTCTTCGTTAATTATACTATTAATAATGGTGAAAGAAATATTGTCAATAGAAGTACCAAGATGGAGAAACCTAAAATTGATACTGCCTTAATTATAGCCTTTCCAGTATTTTCCTCTTCTGGAATTATGCTTCCTAAAAAGTAAGTTATTGCACCTATAACCAGTATGTAAAATCCGTAAGTATAAAGTAATAATGTAAATGGTTGCAGGATAGATACTAGCCCCGTTAGGGAAATAAATAAGCCAACCTGCTCTATCCTCAGCTTAAAATTTATCAAATTTGAATTGCCAATTTCTTTAGCCAACGCTTAATCTACCTCCTTATTTATTGTTCCAGCCGAGAAACCGAGTAGTAGATAACGTTGAATTAGGAATGCAAAAATGAATGAAGGAAGCATGTGAACTATCGACATAGATGTCAGTGGTCCTGGTGTAAGTACACCTACTCTAAGCAGGTCGTCGAAGAAATCAGCCAAGAAAACGAATGTTGATGCATTAGTTTGAGTGAGTGTAAGTGTAAAAATAAAGTCATTCCAAGCTATTGTGAACGCAAATATCGCAGCCACTGCTAATCCAACTCTTAATTGGGGTAGTGTAATCCTGAAAAGAACATCAAGAGTGGATGCACCATCTACTTTCGCAGCCTCTTCGATAGTCTTTGAAAAATTATTAAAGAAGTTTCGTAATATCCAGACTGTAAGAGGGAGTGCAAATGTTGCATAGATTAATGAGAGCCCAAGATGTGTATCTTGTAGACCTAGATTTTGAAACATAATGAAGAGAGCAGGTGTAAAGACAATAGGTGTAACTGTATGAATAGTGAGCATTAATGCGAGAAGTGCTGTTCCACCCATAATCTTGAATTTTGAAAGAGAATAAGCTAATAATAATCCTACACTTAGAGCAATTGTAGTGCTGAATAATGTAATTATTATGCTATTTCCAAGATATCGTGGGAATTGACTTGCTATTCCGGCAAATATTGGTTCATTAGTATATGGGTCTATGACTTCTGCACCAAATTGGTAGTTCTGCAATGTGGGTGTAAAGAGAAAAACTGGAGTTTGGGAAAGTGTAGCTTCTGTGGGTTTAACGGATGTTAGAGCTATCCAAAATAATGGAAATAAGATTATAATTAACCAAATTGCGATAATTATGAATCGAAGATTCTTTATCTTGAAATATGAGTTACTCATGTTTTTCTATCCTCTTCAAATATCTAAGATACGTATATACTAAAACTAATGACATTACTACCATAATTATTGCAGTCGCCATCATTTCACTGCTTTTGAATGCGCGAAATGCTAAAGCGTATAGATATGAAGGCAACATGTCAATACCCAAAGGATCAGGTCCTACTGGTGGAGGCACTTCAAGAAATTCTCGTATTACTTCCCAAGTCCTAAAAGAATCTGCAAGCCTGAAGATAACTGCAAGTAACATGAAGGGACGAGCGTATGGAAATATTACATATCTGAATCTGGCCCACCACCCAGCTCCATCCACATCAGATGATTCTAATACAGATTTAGGTACTGATGATAATCCTCCAATTATCATTAGCATTATAAATGGTGTCCAAGTCCAAACGTCAACCGACACTACTGAGAAAAATGCATCTTTCCCATATCCTTCATATGGAATTGCTAATAATTTCATCAAATAATTAACGAAACCAATATCAGGTCGAAACATAACCATTTTGAAGACCATAGCTGTTATTTCTGGTGCAATCATCATTGGGAGGACACATAATGTAAGGATCAGTCTGCGCCCTCGAAAATGTTCGAACAGCAACATGGCCAGCATTAGGCCAAAAAGAAACTCTATTGTCACAGCTGTTACTGAGAATTTAGCCGTATTCTGAAAACGGAGCCATATATCCGGATGAGTCATCAATATCTCATAGTTTTGTAAGCCAATGAAGTCAGGAGTCCTTCCGAATATTGAAACCGAATAATCATAGAAACTCATTCCAAATGTCCATAAATATGGTATGATTGCAAAAACTGTAAGTAAGATAAGAGCCGGTAAAACAAATAACCACTTCAAATATTTGTCTTTAATATCGAATGTAACTGCCAATTGTTTTACACCAAAGTCCATTCATTTCATACTAGATATATATATTCTATATCTTTAATTATTTGATAGATAAGAGACGTTTTAAGAGAGACTTCTGTTTTTAGTTTAAGGCCTATTTTTTTCTCTTTTTTGATATATGATGAGATTATTTGTTTTATCTTTGTTCGATCTAGTTGTCCCAATAAGTTTTCTGATTCAAGGAGTATTTAAAATCAACAAACTGGTACCATCTAACAAACCTAAACTGGATAAATGTTCTAAGAGAATCTTATTGAATTCAGTACTTTTAGAGATTGGTTCGTAGATAGATATCAGATTTGAAGAAGTAATCTCCCTTTTCTTTTATATCTCTATCAATAATAATGACTGTACACTTTTGTGATGCATGTTCAAGAATCTGTCAAGCAAATAAAATACAGCAAGTTCCTGTTGATTCACCTGAAGAACTTATTTTTTGGCCTCAAAGATGTGTAGATTGCTATGCATGTAAAATATTATGTCCTGAAGATGTTCTTGCCATAAAGAGAAGATTCATTCCAAAAATTATTGGTAACATAAAAGATGTTAAAATAAAAGATTCAATCGCCACCTGTGAGAAATATGGTGATTCAATAGGGTCATATCAAAATATCTAGAAAATTAAAAAAAATACTGGTAAAAGAAGGCAATGTCCATTTGACCAATATGTTTTATCTGTGTAGAAATTGCAAAGGTCTTCTCTAATGATAATTAAATTCGATTAATGAACATCCGTTATAGTTTATCTAGGAATAACAAGTTAAGGAGCTGGAGCATAACGGCTAAGATCTGCTCCTTCTGGAATGGGTATATGACAGTCGAAGCATCGGCTTTGGAGGGCCTCTCTAGCAATGCCAAATTGAAACTTATGTTCCAAATGGCAATTTGTACATCTTACTCCAATATGAGGACCTTCCTGATGGGCGTCAACCTCTTGTAAATACGAAGCCCAATCCCAGTTAAATTTAGTGCTGGAACCGTTATCACGACGATAGTCATCCTCATGACAAGTCAGGCAATCTTTATCTTTAATAGGACTGGAATATTGATGACAGTTCATACAAGTGACGTCTCCATTACTGTGTGATGAATTTTTGTATCCTTCTACATATGGAACTTCGCCATGACAATTGGCACAGGTTTCTGAATCTGAACTATAAGCTATGCCCCCCACAGATAACGATGAAGCAATTGAAATTGTGATTAAAGCAATAATAACTACTAAAGAGATAATGCCAGCTATCTGCAAAATGTTACCGTTTTTCAACCCAATACCTCTACTATAATATTGAGATTTGTATATATTAAAGATATATGTCTTTCTTAGAAATAATAAAAGAGTTATAACAGGTAATTCTTTGATTAAAGATAATGTTGCACGATATACTTCAAATTTCAGGAGTTCCGTTTCGTATTGATGATTTTCTTGCATTATCTATAATTTTCGCTGCAATATTTGGTATTGTTATTCACTTCATAAGAGAGATAGTGTTTGGAAGACGAGGGAAACGGTGGGATATGAAATTTGATGAGGTTGAAAGGTATAGTAAGGTACAGATTGTTGTTCATTGGCTATTTCTAATATTTCTATTCGCTCTTCTTATAACAGGCATAATTATCTTCAAAATTGATTATTTCAATACAGTATATCCTCCAATAGGAGAAATGGGTCTCAGAATGTTAGTTGCTTATCATTGGTATTTTTCAATCGCATTATTGGATTTAGCAATTTTTCACATTATATATGATTCAATTATCATACGCAAATATGATAATTTTTGGTTTACTCGAGTTGATATTCATAATTTAAAGACGATTGTACGAAACTTCTTTGGTGTGTCACAGGAATATCCAAGAATACAAAAGCTTCACCCTATGCAAAAGATCTTTCATTTTGGTTTGGCTATCACAGTCTTTCTGTTAGGGTTTACAGGGCTGACGATATGGGAACCATTTCTTATCTTTACCCGCAATATAGGATTAGGACCTATAGAAAGCTGGTTATATATCCAAAACAGCAGATATCTGCATGATGTATTCACATTTGTCCTTATATCTTTGATGATTGGGCATTTCTACTTCAGCGTATTAATACCTACCAACTGGAAAGTCTTCAGAGGAATGACTCACGGAAAACTAGACTTAAAGTCCATTGAGGAAAATAAAAAAGATAATTCAAAAAAGAAGTAATTTCTCAACCCAGAATATATAACAAAAAAATGTTTTTGGGAAAATGAAGATATTAACCTCAAAAATAATTGGAATAATCTGATATCTATGCATGCAATACTAAACGTTATTATGCATAATTAATTTATAGAGAAAAGGGATTTCTATTTGTTCCCTTGATCTAGAAATTAAGAGTAAAATTGCAACTGCGGCTAGTAAAGAATATCTATATATCCTATTCATTACCACATTTAATAGATGCATAAAAACGCTGTAATTTTGGCAGTTATTGTTATTTTTATAGGGTTGAACATATCTATAGGATACATAGCTTTTGCGGCCGAGCCAGATTACATTATCTCTATGGTGCCCAACGTTAACTCTGTTTATCGAGGAAATTCCCTTTCATATGATTTAACTCTCACTTCCATAAGGGATTTTGAGTCCAAGATAGATGTAAAAGTTAATGATGTACCTGAAGGCGTTGATGTGGTTGTTGAAAGTAAAGGTGCCATGCTTTCAAGTGAAGAGGATCTAATTTTTAAGGTAAATGTAAAAGTAGATTCAGAAGCTCCTGCGGGCCTTTATGATATTGTAATTGAAGCAAATGGCAACGGACTAGTTCGTTCTGCTACATCGCAGTTAAACATTATCGGTACAGACCAAATAATAGTAGTTATAGAGGATTTCTGGTATTTTCCTAACAATTTGACAATTAGGGCTGGTAGTGAGGTGATATGGGTCAACAAGGATTTTGCTGCACACACTGCTACAGCTAATAATGGTGAGTTTGATACCAAATTACTCCAGCAAAATCAAGTTTCTTTGGCGATAGTTTTTGATAAGGTTGGGATATATCCTTGGTTTTGTGTTCCTCATCCTCAAATGGTAGGAGCAGTAAAGGTTGTAGAATAATCATTCTGTTTCTTTATCCTTTTTCTTCAACAACAACATATGCTCTCATATCTTCGTGTCCTATACCACAATAAAAGATGCAATAAAACTCGAATTTCCCAACTTTATCAGCTGTAAATTCAATAGTTTCAGTTTGATTAGGTGAAACATTTGATGTAATATTCCATGCTTCTAAGTAAAATCCATGTGGAACATCTATGCTAGTTAAGTGGATTATCACATTATCACCTTCAAGAACTCTTATTTCTGTAGGATAATATTCCCACATTAAAGCTGTAACATAGAAAACTTTTGTATCTTCTTCTCCAAGAACTGGAAATCTAGATGTCTCATTCCAATATACAACTCCATATACAGCTAACATTATTATGATTAATATGAATATGCTCATGAAACGTTCGACCCAGCTTTTCTTAACTTTAGTCTGCTTTCCCAATCTAATCACTTTAGATATAGAACCATACATACACAATTGCTATAGCTGTTGTTAGTATTGCAAAAGGAATTAATGCTCTCACTGCTTGTTTCCTATTAGGATATATTGCAATCAATGAATTATATCCTACTTTCAGAGATAACAAGACACCTGATAATGCAAAAGCTACTTCTGCGATCGGGATAGGTAATGCGATCGGCATCCAAGGAAGATGTGTTGTTCCCAACAGATTCCAACCTGCACCAAATGGATCTGAAAGAACAACCGGAATGTATGACCATTCTATCATAAGGAGTGAAAAGTTGAAACCTACCCAAAGCATCAGTCCTAATGGGATATAGGCATAAGCATAGTTTACAAAAAGTCTCTTTGTCGAGATGTCTTTAGTCCCTGATAATAGTTTGGACCCCATTGAAGCTAATAAATGTAATCCAGGTATAATTCCCAGCACAATATCAATAATTAAGATTATGTAAAAAAAGTGTTGAACCATACCAACAGAATTAGTATAGAGCAGAAGGTCTCCCCAGCTTTTTATCCATGCCCAGGGGCCAAATAAAACGGCTGTATATACCAATGGAAATGCTAGTAAAATTAGGGCTCTCCATGCCTCATCTGGCTTCCTTCGCATAGATTCTGATTTTAATTCTGCCCCAAAAGGTCTGGCATTAAGAGCTATATTGTCGCGTGGGCAAGTCTTAAAACATTCCGTACAAAGGCCGCAGTCAATGTTTGAGACCATATTTTGTGGGAATTCGAACCAAGGACACCCATATCCATTCTCACTTCCAGAATAACATTCTTTTTCACATCCACCCTCTGAAGTTGGTGTAAGACAAATATTCCTATCTTTCACCCTAACTTCAATAGGAGAGTAAGCTGAATATAACCCAATGAAGAGACCAGGTGGACATAAATAACGACAGAAACTTCTTCGAGGAAAGAGAATGAAGGTCACGGTTGCACCTGTGATCAGCATAATTACCGCTATTGCTGTTACGAATGGTTGAGTTACTAGTACTACCATCCAAATCCCGAAGAAGATAAAGATAAAAATCTGGAGCCAAACATTTTGTAATATCTTTGGCCATCTTAAATTCATAAGTTTGGAGCTTCCAAATCTTTTCCATAGCTTTCTCTGAATCAGCTCTCCAGGCCAGACTATTGGACATAAGAAACACCAACTTCGTCCAAGAAATGGTACTAAGAGTAGAGCAAGCAGAACAGACCAGAGTATCCAAGTGAATACTACCGAGAAGTTTTTGGCTCCTGAGCTTATTCCGATTATTCCAGTAACTGCTACGAATATGAAGGGAGCAAAGGCCAAAAGTGTTGCAATGGGTTGAAGATTTCTGCTAAGAATAATGCGTTTGAGTAACTTATTCTTTAGGAGATTACGTCTCTTATATGGTTGCTCCATCTAATCCTCTTTCCTCATCCAAACATATGCAATGAATGAAACAGATAACCCTGAAATAACAAAAAAGCTTCCAATAAATCGGAGGTTAGGCTGGACCTCCAGTTGAGCCATCATGAATGGATGTAAAGACCCACATATCGTAGAACAGTGTATCCTAAACATCCCCATTCTATCAGCCACAAATGATACAGTTTCAGGTGAACCAGGGGTTATGAAATCCTGTCTCACTTCGTAATCCTCTATATAAAATCCATGAATTGCATCTACAGACTCTATTGTGATAACTACAATATCCCCTTGATTCACAACTAATCTCGCAGGTTCAAACCCGAATCTAAACGCTTTCAAGGTAAATTGCTTTACATAACTATCCTGCTGTTGAGCTGCAGCGAGACCCATACCCACTGTTCCCACTGCAATTCCAATTACAATCAATACTAGTAACATTTTATGCCGATTCAATAGATCTATCAATTACCTGAAAGTCAGTATCAGAGCTTCCTTATGGAATAAATAAATAGATTTATGGATAGAAAAACCTATTGATAATCAGTCCTTTCAGCCGACCGGTGCCGATAAATAAGTACCTAACCACCTTTTTTTCTTGGTTTTATTTTACTACACTAAGTGTTTTATTGTGGAATAACTAGGAGTAAATACTCTAAACTGATTTAAAACTAAAAATTGAGACTAAAATTTGTTCTCACTGTCCTACTGCCAGCCCAAGAGCGCCTTTGTCTAAGCACTTTAATACATTAACCATCTAACATTACTTCACTATTGTTCCTTGGAAGACAGGCTGTTATCAGGACTCTTGCAGAATACTGCTTAGTAATCACTCTACTCGCCGGGGGTTTCACGCTGTACTATTGGATTTTTACCAGAGGACCAATTATGCCGGGGATTGATGGACCATACTATCTGATCCAAGTTAGAAGTATCCTCGAGACAGGTGTGATGATATATGATGATCCACCTTTAACATTCTACCTATTCGCCCTCTTCTCCAAGTTTCTAGGAGATGTGTATAATGGAGTGATAATAGGAGTATCAGCCCTAGCCGCCCTCTCAGCTGTCCCAATCTATTTTTTCGTGCGGAAAGTCACAGGGAGTAAACTATCGGCTATAGCGTCCATCATCCTCTTCATCTACTCCGCATATCATGTGAGACTGGTCGCAGATCTCATGAAGAATGCTGTGGGAGTACTATTCCTAGCAGGTTTTATTTATTATCTTCACGACACCGCATTTAACGGGTACAGAAAAAGAAGCCTCATTCTTTCCATCATCTTTTTGACACTCACCACCCTCACCCATATACTCGATCTAGGAGTCGCTATCCTCTTTCTCATCCTCTACACTATCCTGATACCTCTTTTTCAGAGGAGGAAACGGTTCTTGAAATCTGCGGGTATCATGTGGTCGTTTCTCATCACCCTACTCTTCGTAGGCAGCATGGTCACACCATTCTACTTCACCGACATTGGAAAAGGAATAGCCTTCGCAGAAGACCTGCTTCAACCCAACCCATCCTCACAAACAGGGCCACAACTCCCTCCACCTAGAGAACAAGCCCCACCACCTGGAGGACAAGCCCTCCCACGTCGAAACCGGTCTGACATCTTGAATGACCGAATGTGGTGGGCCATTCCCTTCCTTATTGCAGGGGCAGTAATGTCAGGCAAAGAGCTGATTGAGGGAAACAAGCAGAAGGCGACTGTCCTGATAGTGGCGACAACAGTTGGAATGCTTCTTATTCTGCCGTTCATACCGCAAAAATGGCTCTGGCGCTTCACACTCATGGAGTTTATCCCCTTATCAATAATTTTTGGATTGATATTGTCCAGAGTAAAGAAGAAGACGATAATTATAATCCTCTGCGTATTCATACTTACACCTGTAGGCATACAGGCAGTTCAGGCTGTAGATTCTATTCCAGAAAAATCCATAACCGAAGAGGGATACAGAGATCTGGAGGCGATGAAAAGTATGGTGCCTTCAGACTCTGTTATAGTAGTATCCAACAAAGGGGTCGCTTACTGGGTGGAATACCTTCTTCGAGTCGAGACTATAACCGGCCTTTCTCCCAGCTTAGACACCAATTATGAAAACATATTCATCATATCTGACTCGAGGATAAGGCGTCCTCTACCTCCTCAGACTCAACTAATCTATAGCGGCGAGGAAATGATATTGGGCAAGATTACTGATAGATTACCTGAACCTCCTAGAGGATAAGACAGGAGACTGCATTTATTTATGATATCAAAAGACATTATACAGGAAATTTACGAGAATCTGTTTTTTACCCCTAATTCTAGAATATCTTGCAAGAGTTTTTAGGTTTGGATTTACTAGTTATCTCTATAGAAGTATTCATATATCATTTATAATGTCATATCAAAAGAATTGATTAGTAAATCTTTAACGATTGTTGCAGTGATCGGTATTATTGCGATTGCTTTTTCTGGTGTGAATAGTTATCTTTTGTATAATCATCTTCAATCAGAACAAGATTTACAGGATATTATAGATGAGATGAATAGTAAAATCAATCCAGTTGAATCTGAACAATCATCTTTAAGCAATCAGATTTCAGATATTCTTGAAGCCCTTAGTTCAGATAATGATGAATTAAGAGAAATAATAGAATCTCTTCAAACACAATCTCCTAAAGATGTCTATGAGACAGTTCATAAGTCAGTAGTAGTCGTTAGAACAGATTCAGGGCAAGGTTCAGGATTTTTATTTGGGGCATCAGATGATAATTATATCTTAACGAATTGGCATGTAATTGAAGGTGCATCAGAGATTGAGGTTGAATTTTATGATCGAACAATAAGTAATGCTGTTCTAATAGGAACTGATGCGTATTCTGATGTTGCTGTAATTATGTCTGAAAAAACTCCTATTGATTCTAAGCCTTTGCGATTAGTTAATTCTTCAAATCTCAGTATTGGGCAACAATTAGTTGCGATAGGCAACCCTCTTGGGAGAGAAGGATCTTTATCATCAGGGATAGTTAGCCAAATAAATATGAAACTTAACTTGGAAGAGGTACCTATTCTTGTTCCTGTTATTCAGATAGACCTTACAATAGCTCCGGGTAATTCTGGAGGTCCACTTTTAGACCTCAATGGAAATGTGGTAGGTATAACTAATGCAGGAACCGATTATGGCTTTAATTTTGCAATTCCTTCAAATATAGTTAGTCGAGTATCTTCTTCAATAATTGAAAAGGGCTATTATAACCACGCATTAGTTGGAATTACCCAGATCACTTTAACCCCTGAGAATATACAGACAAATAATATGAAAAATATTAAATCATCCCAGAAAGGGATGTTGATAATTTCTGTTATAGAAGGGATGCCTGCTGAAGATGCAGGACTTATTCCCGCTATCATTACTTATAATGATGATGGTTCAATTAATCAGATAGATGCACAAGATATCATATTGGCAATCGATAATCACACGATTATTGATGATATAGACTGGCAAGTGTATGTGGCAGAACATGTATCACCCGGTCAAGATGTAATCTTAACTATATTGAGATCTGGTGAAATCATTTACATTGAAGTTACTCCAACAGTTAGAGAACAGTACCAAGAATAATCTATTACTATCTTGAGTTATGTATTAGACTCATTAAAGATATGTATGGGAACATTATGTTGAACTATGCGAATACATTAAACGAGCCCCTTTTTAATCAATAATACTATTCAAAAACAGCTAATCAGCATCGATTTTTCTGTTTGTTAAGGTATAGTCTGAAAAATTCAGTGATGAAATATTTTTTGTGTTTTTGAACATACTTGCCATTTCATTTATTAACATTCGCTCAATTGCTATTCTAACCTCTTTTTGTTTAGATTTATTGCCAATATTTGATAATGCACTATATTTGTAGTGGGTCCAATTTTTTATAGATTGATGACTATCACCTTTCAGGCGTGACTGTAAATTCTCGGCTTCGCCAACATATACAAGTTTGTTTTTACGGTCTGCAAGAATATACACAACATTTACTATATTGGGCAATTCACTCTTAAGATTTTTGCGAACTTTCCATTTTGACTTGTATATCCTTAACTCTTTCTTTCCAAAAAGATCATCCCCAATTCTTTTCAAGGTTGGAGACCCAATAATATTTTGAAACAAAGATGTAAAACTTGCTTGCTGCGTATAATATGCTGTCAAGTAACAAATACGTGAGACAGAATCATATTCTAAATCCAAGAACTCCCAGAAAGGAATCTCTTTTTCAATATATCCTCTATCTCTAACTTTCATGTGTCTAAGTCTACCTTCAAGATCTCTCATATAGCTCATTCGAAAAACTGTCTTCAGAACATCAGTAACATCTTCTTCATAATAGAAACGAAATGCCTTAGATTTACGTTTCTCTGGCTTAGTGGATGTTATCCAACCACAATACTGTTTACCCTCAAACATAACAGAAATCTGATTTCGCTTAATCTTGCCACCTAACTGCAAAAAATCTTTTCCTAAATTCCATTCTTTACATACCCAATTAGGGATAGTAGTACCATTATTCTGAAATAAAGATGAATCAACCTTTTTCCGCCAAAGAGGATGTTTAACATCCGAACGTTCAGTCTTCATTTTCAAGATAGTAATTATTATCTGTCCTAATAAACCCCATTAGTAATTTGAGTTTCAGAAACGTAAAAAAATATAAATGTAGTTTGTATTTGTGGCCCTTAACTGTCTTTATTCTCTCCCATCCAAGGAGACCACATTTTATACAAACCATTTTGTTACCTTTCATTTCGCTCCAGAGTTATTCCAAATAATTATTGAATAAGATCTTAAGTGAATATAGTTATCAATGAAAGAAACTTAATAACATATTTCAGAGACATTAAGATGCTCATTAACTAATTTGCTGATAAACATGTCAAAACAAGGTTCAAAAACTACAGATATTCAAAGAATCAGAGATGAAATGTTAGATGGTGTAATCTGTGGAGACGTTTTAGATGTAATGCCCAAGTTGATAAAAAAAGGTGAGAAATTTGATTGTATTTTTGCAGATCCAGACTACAATGTTGGAGTAAAATATGGTACATCAAAATATTCTAAGGAATACAAGGAATATATTAAATGGTGCAGAAATTGGTCTGAACTTGCTCATAAGCTACTTGATGATGGAGGAAGTTTCTTCATAATAAATTACCCAAAGAATAATTCATATTTGCGGGTAGATTATTTGGATGAAGCATTCTATGATGTGACCGAATATGTTTGGGTTTATAATGTGAATATTGGGCAATCATCAAAGAAACTTACAACTGCGCATCGAACAATTCTTCATTGTCGAAAATCCAAGGACAACAAATTCTATAAGAATAATATAGCAGAACCATACCAGAATCCGACTGATAAACGAATAAAGGCTAACATTAGGAACGGTTCAAAAGGAAGAATGCCATATTCATGGCTAAATTATAATTTGGTGAAGAATGTTTCAAAAGATAAAACATTTCATCCGTGTCAAATACCCCAAAAATTATCTAAACTATTTATCAAAGCTTGCACACAACCAAAAGATAAGGTACTGATTCTATTTGCAGGTTCAGGAAATGATGTAATGTCAGCTCTTGAAACAAGAAGAAAAGCTACAGCCATCGATATTGATGAGAAATACTGTAATTTAATCAAGGAACGAATAAGAAATATGGATAGCTCGCTGATTGACTTTGTAAATGAAGAAAAGAGTATTAAAACCAAAAAAAAATCGATACGTCCTTTTGTAAAATGGGCAGGTGGAAAGACACAATTAGTGGAAAAGATAAGTGAACATATACCAGAACAGTTTAACAGATATTTTGAGCCATTTCTTGGAGGTGGAGCAATATTTTTCCATCTTACAAATACAAGAATAGAATTTCCAGCTACGTTATCAGATATTAATCATGATTTAATCAATGCTTACGAAATTATTCGTGATGATGCGGAAAATTTAATGAAACGTCTTATGATTTATCAAAATGAATTTCGAGAAATATCTGATAAAAGTGGAAAAAAGAATTATTTCATGAATGTTCGCAAACATCCTCCTAATATTCTAAGAGAACCACTAGAAAGATCTGCTTGGTTTATTTTTTTAAATAAAACTGCGTTTAATGGTTTATACAGGGTGAATAGTAAAGGTGGATTTAATGTTCCTTATGGTGATTATCCAAATGTTACATTATTCGATAAAAATAATTTATTGGCAATACAAAATATTTTGAAACAAAAAAGAATCAAAATTTGTCGTGAAGATTATACATCTATTCTTTTGCGTGAAGCTAAAAAAGACGATTTCTGTTATGTAGATCCACCATACTACTCAAAGGGGAACAAAGGATTCACATCTTATAATGCATCCACATTCACTGAAGATGATCAAAAGAAATTAGCTGAAACATTCAAAATTCTCTCTGAAAGAGGAGTTAAAGTTCTCTTGAGCAATTCTGAGTCAGAGTTTATACGCGATTTATTCAAGGATAAAGAAAAAGAATCAAAAAAAATACAATACACATACCAGTCGCTTGATGCATTCAGGATGATCAATTGCAAAGGTTCTGAACGCAAGGGCGCTAAAGAAATATTGATTAAGAACTTTTGAGATTTCTTTGATTAAAAAGTTGAACGTTTTTAGTGAAAGATGGAAGAATATTGTTGAGAATTGTAATTTAGATCTTAACAGGCAGATAAATTATGTGAATTCAGCGGATATCCGAAAATATAGCGGGAAAGATACTCGTTTAATGATATCAATGAGAAAGGAATCAGAACTGCCTGATATCTTCAAGAGATATGGAGTTTTCATTATTCCAATATCAACAAAGAATTTTGCAGTAGTTAAAGGAAATAGTTTCCATGCACTTGAAAATATTGAAGGTTCTGCTACAGAATACAAAACAGATTTTGCATTCCCAGTTTCTCTAAAAGGTTCGCAAGGAGAAATTGGATTTCTTAATTACGCGTATAGCTGCGGATTGATAAGTGAATTTACCAATAGGCCATTATTGAAGATGGGGTTCTCAGGTAAACGTAGAGTTAATTTTACTTTTTGTATTGATGGAATAAAAGATTTGGAAGTAAAGGGAGCTCAAATTGAGGTAGATGCTTCATTTGAAGATAATGATAATTATTTTCTTGCAGAATCTAAATACAAAA
>Ga0187827_10003153_pt1 | contig 21700 bp, 16 predicted proteins | sample ETNtaG_39_FD_167969 | JGI IMG/M metagenome (GOLD analysis project Ga0187827, IMG submission 167969) | Marine microbial and viral communities from oxygen minimum zone, Eastern Pacific Ocean - ETNP2014_SV_150_PacBio MetaG (Illumina Assembly) | ecosystem: Environmental > Aquatic > Marine > Hypoxic... | reverse complement strand
ATTTTTATCTGTTCTGTTTGAGGAATATCAAAAGTTTCAATTTCTTCAACAACGCTAAAGTTTGTTCTCTCGCCCTCACCTAAAAACCGCGGGAAAAAATAAAATGTGAAGGTTAAAAAAAGAATGACCCCAATGGTAACTTCCCGAATGCGTACTGGATAGTGGACTAATAATGAATCGGTTCGTATCATAAATCAGGGTGTTTTAGTTAGGGCTGAGTAGCTGAGTTTCAGAGCATTTGCAGTCCTTAATTGACTGTGGATATCAGTTATAAGTTTCATTGTTGTTTTTTCGTCTGACTTTAATGATACTGTGATTTTGGGATCTTTTGCAATTTTATTATACATTAGACCGGACAAATTATTAATATTAATTATTCGATCATCAACAGATACAAGGCCATCCTTTGTTGCCCATATATAAGAGGTATGTCGTTTGCTCTCAAGCTTTTCAATCATTTTTGCCCGCGGTATAATAACATCCAGCCCTTCATATTCTCGCATAACTGTCGTTACCATGAAGAAAATAAGCAACATAAATATAATATCTGGCATTGAAGAAGTAGATATTTCTTTGCTTGTGTGTGTTTTCCGTTCAATCTTCATTTTATATTAAAAGGCGGGCGGATTTGCTATTGATATTTTGGTTGCCTTTGCCTCTTTTAATTGATCTAATATCTTTAGATAGTCCTGATATTTGGTGCGGGGATGTGTTTGAACAGAAAAAATTAGGTTTTGGTTGCCTGCAAGCTTTCCTTCAACGACTCCTCGGATAGCTTTCACTTTTATAGGCTTGTCGTCCAAAAGAACTTTCCCGCTTTCGTTCATGAGGATGTTAACAATGTTTTTCCTGTTTACTTCAAGCTCGTTCCCCTCCGAAGGCAGGACTAGGCTGATTCCTTTATCCATGGAAATGGTGGTTGTTACCAGAAAAAATACCAGCAACAGGAAAGCAATATCTGCCATTGATGAGGAATTAATCTCCTGCATAGGCCTTCTTTGTTTCTTGATCATAACCCGTTACCTGCTAAGAAAATTACTTTTTTCCCGTATCTTTAATTGCATGTAGTAGGGTTGTTGTACTTTTTTGAAGGGTGACTATTTGATTATCAATAATATACAAGACGGCGTTTTGGAAAATCTGTAGAATAACCGCCACCACCAAACCAAATGCTGTGGTAAGCAGGGCCACGGAAATACCTCCCGCAACAACGGCAGGTGAAATGTCATTTGCCATTTTTATATCATTAAATGCCTGAATCATTCCCCAGACTGTTCCCAAAAATCCCAACATTGGAGCCGTGGCAATACAAAGAGAAATCCAAGTCATGTTTTTTTCCATGGACGCCATTTCTATGCTACCAGAATGATCAAGTGCATGCTCTGCTTCTTCCGCTCCCAGATTTCCACGATCAAGTGCTGCTAAACATAGGTTTGCAACGGGTCCTTTTGCTCCCTCACATTTTATTTTTGCAGATTCTATGCCTGATTGTTTTACCTCTTCTGCAATATCGTAGGCAAATTCTTCGTTGCTTGACAGGCCTTTAAACAGGTGGTAAAGACGTTCCAGCACAAAAACCAGGCCTATAATAAAAATTACTAAAATCGGCCACATAAATCCACCACCATCTAAAAATAATTGAACCATTATTTTATCCTTTTGTTAATTTAATAAATTGAAATTATTTTCTGCAAATTAGCTTGTAATATTAGGTGCTTTTTTTCATTTCATAAAGAATTATTATTCAGATGTTTGGGGTGGGGAGTTAAACGAACTTATTAGTTCGCGTGCTTTTATAAAATTATCAAGTGCTTCCTGCGCCTGTTTGTCTGTTTTCAAAAGCTGTTTAAACAGATATTCCTTTCCCCATATGCTGCTGGCCACATTAGATAATATTCTATTTTGTATGTCGCTCCAGTGTTCTTCTAACTCTTCTTCCTTAAATTCTATTTCTTGTTTCTCTAGCCATTTGAAAAATTTGGTTTTCTTTTTATTGTTTAAAAAATAATTATTTGTGAAATCATTAAATGTTTCATATTTGTTTTGAACATCATTTTTTAGTTCTTCTGCGAATTTAAATGTAAGTCTATCTTGGTGAAATAAAACTGTACCTGTGCTTTTATTGACTTTTAAATTTTGTTCGGAATATATGTCAGGTGAAATGCCTCCGCCACCATATACTATTCTGCCTCCCTTGGTGATAAACTCCGGTTTATCAGCAAGGGTTGAGTCTGTTGGTTCGCGGTTGTCCTTTCCGATATCTTCATAATAATCACCAATATCTTTATAAGGTCTTTGTATCAGCCGACCTGAAGGTGTGTAGTAGCGCGCTATAGTAATGCGTGCGGCAGAACCATCTAATAATTCATATTGGCGCTGGACTAATCCCTTTCCAAAACTTGTTTCTCCAACAATAAGGCCCCTATCTAGATCTTGTAGCGCCCCAGAAACTATTTCGCTTGCACTGGCAGACCCTCTATTAATCAATACAATAATCGGGTAGTTTTTATCATTTCTATTCTTTTTTGCCCTGTACACTTCGCTTGATCCTGGGATTTTTCCTTTTGTAAATAAAATTGTATCTTTAGATGAAATGAACATGTCTACAATGCTGATCGCTTGATCCATCATGCCCCCTCCATTGTTTCTAAGATCTAAAAGAAGTTGTTGCATACCTTTACCTTCAAGGCTTGAAAGTGATTCTTTCACTTCTTTTGCTGTTGTTTTTGAAAACCGATTTACTTTTATATAACCTGTTTGTTCATCTATCATAAATGCTGCTAAAACACTAACAATGGGAATTTTATCTCTAATAAGAGTAACGTCAAAATTTTCGTCAAAACCGGGCCTTGAAATTGTTACTTTAACCAACGAATCCTTGGGTCCTCGTAGCTTTTGAAGTACATCTTTTTGAGTGATTTTATATGCGGAAACATCATTTATTCGAACAATTTTATCACCCGTTTGAAGACCCGCCCTATCTGAAGGAGTGCCGGGTATTGGGGAAATTACAGTAATATATCCATCCAGTATGCTGAATTCTATTCCTATTCCTTCAAATTCTCCAGCAAATTGTTCATTTATTGCTTCAAACTGCTCTGTTGAAATATAGCTTGAGTGGGGATCTAGTTTATCCAATAGCCCAATTATTGCCCCTTCTAAGACATTGTTCATATCGACATCTTCTACGTAATTATCATTTATAAGTCTAATTACCTGGGTAAGGGTTTTCATTTTCTGGAACTGGTCCCTGGCAATGTCTGATTTAAAGCCATAAACGAGTACAATTCCCAAAAATATATAGGGTAAATATTTTGAGTATTTCATATGATATAAAAATAGGGCTATTCGCTGATTGGTTGAAACGATTGAATCGTTTTGCTCCGCGTGTTAGATAAGAACCGCTTCTATGTTTCCAATATGAATTTGTCGGTGATTAAAAAGTTTTTTAGTTATATATTTGTCTAATTTTTTATTTTCGTTTGGCAGTAAGAGATTTAAGTGGTTACATATTTTCATTATGGCGGGCTCATTTGCTCGCTGGTTTCCATCAAGAACTTTTTGTGCTATGCCTATGGGACCATATTGTTCGGTTTTAATTACTGCCCCGCGGATTGCTTCTCCTCCAACTTTCGTTATCCCCCTTCCATTAAGGGCTTCAATAAAATCTGTATCAAATCTATTTTTTCCCGCCACTAAGTAAGGATACTCTATCATTGCATCGTAAGTTGTTGTGAGTTCGCAATATTTTTTTGCAACTAATAATTGAAATAATTTCCCTATTTGAATTAATGACAGAAAAGGAGTCGGCGCGCTACATCCATCAATGCCAAGTGAGTTTTCTTCACTACCGGTCAACTTGGCAATCTGATCGAAAATTACCCTCTGCACTGGGTGGTTTTTTGACGTATAGTTTTTAGGGTTTTGCCCTAGTTTCTTTGCAATTGCCAACATGCCAGAATGTTTTCCTGAACAGTTGTTATGGAAAGCCGTATATCCTGTATGGCGTGCTTTTTTACTAGACATTTTATCATATGGTGCATGGTTTCCACATTCGTAATGAGATTCATCAAACCCCAGTTTGTTTGCCATGCTTTTTGCTGTCTGCACATGTATCTCTTCTCCATTATGAGACGCACACATAAGGGCTATTTCTTTTTTAGTAAAACCGGCTGATTTTGTTGCATCCAGCAAAATTGCAGCTGATGCTTGAAAAGGTTTTAAGGAAGACCTTATACACGTGATGTGTTCCGGTTCTCCTGATGAAAAAATTATTTTTCCATCACCATCAATAACAACGGCGTAAACCATGTGTTGGCTTTCAATGTTTTTTTTCCTTGTTACATTACATACAAGCTTCATTTTACGTTTAATATTTTTCCCGAACATTATATAAATATCCTGTTATTATGTTAATTTGCATCGCCCGAGCAAGGATGGCGGGGTGGCACAGGTAGTAGCTTGGATTTTTTTTTTCAATATTAAGTTTTTTTCCACAACAGGTTGTGATAACGCCCTTTTGATCTTGTGAGTAAAAATTTGTTGCATCTGGAAAATCTATTTTTAGGGTTTTTTGTGAACCAATAAGAATGTTTGTGCCCGTATTATTAATGTGGTCTCTTATTCTAACTATTTGACCACATTTTAGATTCTTTGAATTTGTTGCATCATATATGCACAGTTCCCTGTCTGTTGATGTTTTAAATAAATTATACATCGCCTGAAAATTTGTAGGGTCAATGGATAAATAGTTTTGAAGTTTGTGATCAATGGGAAGAAATTCTGATAGCTGTTTTGTTATTATGGTCATCATTGCTGATTTCTTTTTCCAAATAGAGCTGTGCCAATGCGAATGTGGGTGGCGCCTTCCTGGATGGCCCAAATATAATCACTGCTCATTCCCATAGATAAATATTTACATTCTCTTTCTATAGATTGTTGAATTTTGTCCCTTGTTTTTCGTGTTTTTTCATAAATTTTACATAGTTTTTTTTCTTGAAGGTTTTGTGGTGGTATTGTCATAATTCCTCTAAGGGATATGTGTGGAAGTTTTTTTGTTCGCTCTGCTGCAGTAAAAATATCTTTTTCTGTAAAACCGTATTTCTTTGGGTCTTGTCCTGTATTAACTTGAAGAAATATTTTTTGTTGTTTATTTTCTTCATTAGATATTTGGTTAATTCGTTCTAGAAGTTTAATTGTATCTACGGTTTGAATAATGTCAAAATATTTTATGGCTTTTCTGATCTTATTGCTTTGTAGGTGCCCGATAAGATGAAGCTCTAATTGTTGTCTACTGTGTTTAAACTCTTTTAATTTATGTTCTGTTTCTTGTACGCGGCTTTCACCAAGCTTGAAGAGATTGTTTTCCTGTGTATAATTCCAGATTTCTGAGGGGAGTTCCTTTGTTACTGCAATAATTTTTATATCGTCTGTTTTTCTTCCTGACCAATGTGCTACATTTTTTACCTTAGTGCGAATAAGTGACAGGTTTTGAGCAAGAAGGGTGGAAGAAATCATTCCTGTTCTTTTTGCGGATCTTCTTCCTCATCTTTTTCTTCTTCCCTTATTACGCGTTCTGCAGACGATATATAGGTTTTATCATCCAATTTGGCAAGGCGGACCCCTTGAGTATTTCTGCCAATTTTCCGGATGTTTTCTACGGGTTGTCGAATCATAATGCCCTTGTCGGTGATAAGCATTAAATCATCAGTATCAATGGCTTCCATAATTGAAATAAGATTGCCGACTTTCTTTGTTGTTTTTATTGTAATAACTCCTTTGCCGCCCCTGTTTTGACAGCGGTATTCTGTAAGCTCGCTACGTTTTCCGTATCCCTTGTCTGTTGCCACTAAGATAGATCCCTCTCTTTTTACAATAAGCATTCCTATAACCCTGTCATCTTTTGAACTTAAGGTTATTCCTTTGACTCCCATTGTTTTTCTGCCCGTTGCACGAACATTATTTTCACTGAAACGAATTGATTTCCCCTTGAAGGTTGCAAGAATAATATCTTGATCTCCATGTGAAACTTTTGCTTGTATTAGTTCGTCATTTTCTCTTATTTCAATTGCATAGATGCCACCTTTTCTTGGTCGGCTGTACATAGATAGTGAGGTCCGTTTAATTATGCCATTTCGGGTGGCCATTACAATGTAGTCTGTTTCATTAAATTCTTTTACAGAGACAAATGCTTTTACTTTTTCGCCTGGTTCGCATATTATTAGGTTAACTATTGCTCTGCCTTGAGACGTTCTTTGTCCGGGGGGAATTTCATGAACCTTCATCCAGTAGCATTTCCCCCTGTCCGTAAAGAAAAGCATTGTGTCGTGGGTTGATGCTGTAAAAAGATGTTCAATAAAATCATCTTCTTTTGTATGTGCGCCCTTCATGCCCCTTCCGCCGCGCCTTTGGCTGCGCCACGTGGAAGAGGGAAGTCTTTTTATATATCCATTGTGAGTTATAGTAACTACCATTTCTTCTTCAGCAATAATGTCTTCTATTGAAAGGTTTCCTGAAACTGGTATAATTTCAGAGCGTCGATCATCATAATATCTTTCTTCAATTTCAGAAAATTCTTTTTGTATAATGTTGCTTTGCAGTTTGTGGTTTTCTAAAATTTCCATAAGATTTTTTATTGTCTTTTGCAGTTCTTTTAGCTCATTAACAATTTTATCAACCTCTAGGGCTGTTAATCGTTGCAGTCGCATATCAAGAATTGCTTTTGCCTGTATTTCCGTTAAAGAATATTTGAGAACTAACCCGCTTTTTGCTTCTTCTGGATTTTTAGATTTTTTAATCAGGGCAATTACTTCATCAATGTTTTCCTGTGCAATCTTTAAGCCTTTAAGAATATGGGACCTTGCTTCTGCTTCTTTAAGTTCAAATTGTGTTCTTTTAACTATAACATTTCTTCTGAAATCTAAAAAGTGCTGAAGTATTTGTTTTATGTTCATCACCTGTGGAACGCCGTTAACGAGTGCCAACATAATAACTCCATAACTATCTTGAAGCTGTGTGTACTTAAATAAGTTGTTTAATACTATTGTTGCAATTGCATCTCTCTTACACTCTATAACAATTCGAATTCCATCTTTATCTGATTCATCTCGAAGATCTGAAATTCCTTCTACTTTTTTCTCTCTTACTAAGTCGGCAATTTTCTCCACTAATGAAGATTTATTTACTTGATATGGTATTTCTTTTACAATAATTACTTCTTTTCCGCTGGGCAGTTCTTCTATTTCCGTTTTGGCTCGCATAATTATACGTCCGCGACCCGTTTCATATGCAGATTTTATTCCATCTATGCCAAACAAAAATCCTCCTGTTGGAAAATCTGGACCTTTTATATGATTTGTATAAAGTTCTTCAATTGTTGTTTCTGGTCTGATTAAGAGAGCATTTAATCCAGATAATATTTCTCCTAAATTGTGTGGTGGAATTTTGGTTGCCATGCCAACAGCTATTCCATCTGCGCCGTTCATAAGAAGGTTGGGGATTATTGTTGGTAAAACCTCGGGTTCTTCTAGGGTATCATCGAAGTTTGGAGAAAAGTTTACTGTTTCTTTTTCTAAATCTTTCAACATTTCAGATGAAATGCGATCCATTCTTGCTTCAGTATATCTCATCGCCGCCGCTCTATCTCCATCTATTGATCCAAAGTTTCCTTGGCCATCCATTAGCGGATATCTAAGAGACCAGGGCTGTGCCATTCTTACAAGCGAATCATAGACAGAAGAATCTCCATGGGGATGATATTTACCCATTACCTCTCCCACAATTCTTGCACATTTCTTATATCCCCTATTCCAAGTTGCTCCCAAATCTGATGTTCCATAAAGAACCCTTCGATGTACGGGTTTAAGGCCATCTCGAACATCTGGCAATGCTCTGCTTACTATCACAGACATTGAATAATTTAAATATGATTCTGACATCTCTTGAACGATGTCTCTATCTTGAATGGCCCCCTCTATAAATTCTTCCGGCATCATTAATTCCTATATGTCTAAATTAACTACAAATTGAGCATTTGATTGTATAAATTCTCTTCTTCCCTCTACTTCTTCGCCCATTAGTTTAGAAAATATTCTATTTGCTTCAACCGCATCGTTTATAGTTACTTTTAATAGTGTTCTATTTTCGGGAGACATTGTTGTGTCCCACAGTTGATCTGCGTTCATTTCACCAAGACCCTTATATCGTGAAACATCTATTTTGCTGCCCTCTGTCTTTAGTTCTGCCAACATCAAATCTTTTTGTTCATCGGTATATGCATAATGTATTTTTTTACTTTTTGTTAATTTATATAAAGGTGGTTGAGCTATATATATGTAGCCACCAATAATTAATTCTGGCATTTTTCTGTATAAAAAGGTTAACAACAATGTTCGAATATGGCTTCCATCCACATCTGCATCTGTCATTATAATAACTTTATGATATCTAAGTTTGTTTATATCAAATCCGCCAACAGAAGTTTCTTCAATATCTTCGCCAAGATTTTCATTGCCTCCAAAACCCGTTCCAAGGGCTGTAATTATTGTTTGAATTTCATTGTTTTCAAGCAATTTATCAATACGCGCCTTTTCTGCGTTTATTACTTTTCCTCTGAGAGGTAAAATTGCTTGAAACTTGCGATCCCTTCCCTGTTTTGCAGATCCACCCGCCGAGTCTCCCTCTACCAAATAAAGTTCACATAGAGACGGGTCTTTTTCGGAACAGTCAGCAAGTTTCCCTGGGAGTGCAGAAATGTCTAATACATTTTTTCTTCGAACCAGCTCTCTGGCTTTTCGTGCGGCCTCTCTTGCTCTTGCCGCATTTTCTGCTTTCGTTATAATGGTTTTTGCAATACCTGGATTTTGTTCAAAATATTCCATTAAACCTTCCATTATAATTGAATCGCAAACACCTTTTGCTTCACTGTTTCCCAGCTTTGTTTTTGTCTGTCCCTCAAATTGCGGTTCTGAAATTTTTATTGAAATTACTGCCGTTAATCCTTCGCGGGTGTCGTCACCAGAGAAAGAAAGTGACTTTCCTTTCACTGGCTTTATTAGTTTATTTTTTAGGGCATACTGATTTAATGATCTTGTAAGGGCCGTTTTGAAACCAGAAAGATGTGTTCCCCCTTCAATGGTGTTAATATTATTTACAAAGGCAAGTATTGTTTCATTGTAGCTGTCATTATATCTTAATGCAATGTCAACGGGTATATTGTCTTTTTCACTCTTAATGTGAATTGGTTCATCAAAAATAGGTTTATGCCCTTCGTCAAGATGAACAATAAACTCTCCAAGTCCGCCTTCATAGTGGTGTTCTGTGCTTTTGTTGTTTTGTCTTTCATCAATCAGCTGTATTCTAATTCCGCTATTTAAATATGCAAGCTCACGAAGCCGTTCATCTATAATATCAAATTTATATTCTGTTTCCTGAAAAATGCTGTCATCCGGATAAAATATAACTTTCGTTCCTGTTTTTTCTGTCTTGCCTTTTTTTTCAACACCTGAAAAGACTTTGCCCTTTTTATATGATTGAGTGGTGGTGTGGCCCTCCCTGTTTACATATACGCTGCAATCTTTTGAAAGGGCGTTGACTACTGACACTCCAACACCATGAAGACCGCCAGAAACCTTATATGAATCCTTATCAAATTTTCCCCCTGCATGCAATACCGTCATTACAAGTTCAAGCCCTGATTTTCCTTCTTTTTTGTTTATATCTACTGGAATTCCTCTTCCGTCATCTTCAACAGAGATTCCTTTATTATTTAATATTTTTACTGTTATGTTTTTACAATGGCCAGCCATTGCTTCATCAATGGAGTTATCTACAACTTCCCAAACGAGATGATGAAGGCCTTTGGTGCTGACATCACCAATATACATGGCTGGTCTTTTTCTTACAGCTTCTAGTCCCTTTAATACAGTTATTTTATCAGCGCTATAAGAAGGAGTTCTTTTTGTTTCTATCATCTAAATATTATTTCTTTGATATTAAATCTTGTTTCTATGTTATTTATTTTATCTATTAAACCTTTTTTTTGTAGAGACAGTTCGTTTCGCCAAATGGGGTTTGATGCTTTTATTGTTAAAACTCCTTTTTTTAAATAAACTATTTCCGTGTTGTTAGATATGGTTTTTCCAACCACAGCGCACCATGTCTGTTCAATGTTGATAGTGGTGTTAATTTCTTGAAGGCTGCTACCTTTCATATAGTCTGAAAGAATGTCCTTTATTGATTTAGCATTCAATGGTTATTAGTCGTTTAATCGAATTGGCATTAATAAGGTTGTTTTGTCATTATTTTCATTTTGGTCAATGGGCATAAACAATCCAGCATTTAATGGAGTATTTAACATTATTTTTATTTTGTCCGAATTTTGATGTTGTAATACTTCTTTTAAATACAGGGCATTATAACCAATTGTCATTGGTTCTCCATCATAATTACATTCTACAGTTTCTCTTCCTGTTGTTATGTTTTCTGGATCTTCCGTTGTTATTGTAATCTGATTATCAGAAATTTCAAGCGCTACTTGACGGCTTGATTTATTTGAAAAAATAGAAATTCTTTTTATGGCATTAGCAAAAGCCTCTTTATTTATTACAAGGGTTTTTGTATTTTCCTTTGGTATTACTCCTTCGTAATCCGGATATGGATCTTTAATAATTCTAGTTGTAATAATAACATCCTCAATTTGCACCTGTATATGGTTGTCTCCTATCAACATAGAAACATCAATATCATTCTTTAGTTGAGAATTTAATAAAGAAAGAAATTTTATTGGCACAACAACGCTTCCTGTATAATCAAGTGCGTGCAATTTTTTCTTTTCTAATTTAACTAAACGATGTCCATCCGTTGCAACAGAAACAATTCCTTCATTTTCAATTTGAAATAAAACACCTTGAAGTACTGGTTTTAAATCGTCTTTGCTTGCAGCATAGGAGGTATTGTTAATAATATCTTTTAATTCTTCTCCTAAAACAGTTAGTGTTTTGCTGTTTTCTATTTTTTGCTCCGTTGGAAATTCATCGTTTGATTGTCCCATAATTGTATATTGACCAGCATTACATTCTATGTTGATTTTTCCAATATCTGAAACAGTAAAATTCATAATAACATCTGGCATTGCGCCTGTTATTTCAAGAAGCTTTGAAAGAGGTATTGCCACGCTTCCATTTTCTCCATTTTCTATTTTACATGATATATTAATTGATATTTCTAAGTCTGTCGCTCTTACATTTAAAACATTGTTTTTTATTATAAATAAAGCACTACTAATAATGGGTAGTGTTGATCTTGTCGGGGTTGCTTTAGACAATAATTGTAATTTTGTTAATAGTAGATTTTTTTCTATTGAAAATTTCATATTATTTTCCTGTATATTTGTTTAATATTTTATTCTGAAGCAGTGAAGTTTATATCTATTTAACCCTTTATTCATAAAATAATTAATAATTAATAGATTTATTTTTATTTTATTGACCATGTATATATGTTAATACAATAAAAATAATATCAAAATAAAACAATAAAATAAAATAATGATAAAGTTTAATTAAATTATTACTTTATGTTTATAACCATGTTTATAACTATTGATATAATTTAATTATCAACATCAATTATATAGTTTTTTAATAAAGGTTTTATTTTTAATATTTTCAACCCATAGATTAAACAATTTATTTTGTTTATTCTGTTTGGCATAATTATAAATAAGGTTCCACGAATTATTAAGGTTGGGTTTTATTTCTTCAAGATGATTATAATAAAAAATCAAGGCAACACCTTTTTCAGTTTCAATAATTGATGAAATATTTGGAAAATTACTAAAATTAACCAATTCTACCAGCAATAAAGCAGGAATATTAGAAATAGCAACACTATTATAAACACCGGAGAAATTACTATATTTTTTTGAATAAATATTTGCCAGAGAATCAAAAATAAAAGAGTTTTTTTCTACAATAGACAATACATTTTCAAGCGTACTAATAGATAAATTTTTATCTTCAGAGGAAATTTCAATTGTCCTAAGAATATGTTGTGTTGAAATTTTTTCACCCTGTTTATCAATTAGTCGAATAATATGGTAACCAAATGGGGTTTTAATGGGGCCACCAATATCACCGGGAAATAAAGAATATGCAACCTCTTCATATTCTTTAACAAGAGAACCTCTTGTAGTAAAACCAAGAAAACCGCCAGATAGAGAAGTTCCAGGATCATGAGAATAAATATTTGCCAGAGAATCAAAAGATGCCCCAGAAAATTCAACACTATTTTTTAAATTACTTAAAAAATCAAATGTTTTTTGTTCAGAAACACTTCCAGAAACGAAGGGAATTTCAATAACGCTGAAACTGTATTGTTCAGAAACACTAGGAATAGAGTCCTTATAAGCATCAAAAAAACTGTTTACTTCAATACGGCTTACATCAATATTCTGAATTTTTGAAAACTGAAGTCTTTCCACATACATCATATCTCTAATATCTTTCCAGTATTCTGACCTTATTTGATGCATTGACATGCCAGCCATTTCTAAAAAATTTTTTTCAGATCCAGATTGAAGAATAAAATTATCAATTTGTTGATTAAGAGCCCTTTCAATCTCATCATTTGAAACAATAATATTGCTATCCTTTTCTGCAACACCAAGAACAACATACTGATTAATAATATTATTTAAAGTTGATACATATATTTCTTCAAAAAGATAGGGACTTGTTGAGGGATTAACGCCCTGTTCTAGGGCAACAAACTGGGCGCGCTGAAGAACATCGCTATGAAGAATAATATTGTCGCCAACGATAGCCGCTGCTCCATCTACCTTGCCTTGAGCAAAAAGACTACCACAGCAGAACAAAACAATAAAAATAAAAACCCGAACCATTATTTTTTGTAAAGCAAAGAAGTGTTTCGGCTAATATTATATTTATCTGTTAAACCGCCAATACCGCGCTCTTTTGAACTTTCTTGTGCCTCTTTTATCAAAAGAGATTCGATTTGAACATAAACATTATCTAAACTAATAGGTTCTTCAGAAAATTTTTCTACAAGCTGGACAATTGCAAAATTACTATTAGTTGAAGCAATAACTGGACTTATTTCGTTAATTTTAAGCAAAGAGGCGGCATCAAAATATTTAGCATTTTGTTTTTTGGTAAAAGGACCATACAAGCCCCCCGTCCCCAGCCCCAGCTCGAGCTGCCTTTTGGCAAGAGAAGAAAAAGCCACACCACTATTTATTTCAACCAAAAGACTATCTGCAACATCCCTATCAAAAACCTTTATTTCGCGCACAGTATATTTTTCATCTTCCAAATAGTTTTTATTTTTATTTTTATTATAATATTTTTTCACAGACAGGGAATCAGGTTTTTGAGCAATATTTACTAGATGTTTCAAATAAGCATCATATAAAAGGCCAGAAACGACATCATTAACTTTCCAGCGATACGAAAACAAACTGTCTACGCCCGCCTTCGCCCCCTTTTTTATGGCAATGTCCTGGAGAATAAAAGTTTTAAAGATGGCCAACACGTCATCTTCAGAGCTGAATTTCGGACGGCGGGAAGAAGGAGTTCTTTTTAATCTTTGGGCAAACCATTTTGGCCCATAACCCTTCTTGTTGTAGACACAAACAACAACAGGTGTCGCAAATAGTTCTAAAAAAGAAAAAGAAGCTAACCCGCCAGAAAGAGAGCCCTCTGCTTGAGAGCGATTATAGGATTTTAATATATCCTGAATGGCATCCATATTAAAAACAACATTATTTTCTTCAATAATATTTTGATCATATTCTATTGCAGCTGGGCGAAGCCTATCGCGAAGAGAATTTTTTGTAATATTGATTATAAGGTTCTCATATGCAGAAGCATCCATAAATTGATTATCTGAAGGGCGAACATCAGAAACATAAATGACATGACAACCAAAATCTGTTAACACGGGGGGAGAAACAGCCCCTTTTTCTAAAGCAAAGGCGGCCGCTTGAAACTCGGGCACCGTAGCGCCCCAAGGAACCCATCCAACCGCTCCCAAATTTTCCTTAACGCCCGGATCATCAGAATACTTTTCTGCTAAAACAGCAAAATCCTCACCTGCGCCATATTCCTCTATAATTTTTTGACCAAGAACCAGCGCATCGTCAACAGTTCTTTTTGGCGGACGGGTAAGATAAGATTCTGAGTGTCCAACCAGAATATGGTTTACAAATACTTCCCTCCGGGCATTATTGCGCGCTAGAACTAAATCTTCTTCAGCAATAAGGGGCCTTGCAACAAAATATTCATAACTCTCGTTTACTAATATTTGTAAAGATCGATTGTAAATTTTAACAGCAATCTCAGGGTCATTATGAAACCCAAGCTTTTTAGACTCAAGAACACAAAGCTCGCGATTTATATAATCATTCAAAACCTTTTCCTTTTGAAGGCTGTCTGCGCGCTCCCATTGTTTTTTTGGATAACGAGAATAAAAATCATGCACAGAATGTGGCCGGCCCTCAATTATTAAAATTGTACCATCTGAAGAAAGGGCCAAAGAAAATAAAAACAACAAAAATTTCAACATACACTAATCCTATTAATTAATTTTTTTCCAAGTCGTAAATTTATCAACAAATTTAGACAACTGAGAAAAACTATCTTCATCGTCTTCCAGGTGAACACACGTCGACAAGGAAGAGCCCCCCCCCGGAAGAACATGACAGCGAATGCTGGCCTCATTCCAAAAATCGGCAATATATTCAACAACGGCCACACCAAGCAGCTTATTATTTACAGCGCCTAAGCGAAAAACAACACCACAACCACTCCTTAAAATAGATGAAATGCCGGCGGCGGCCAAACCAGAACGAAGCCCCGATTCTTTTATGATATTTTTTACAGACTGGGGCAGGGGGCCAAACCGATCAACAAGACCAAGCGCAAGCCCCTCTAAGGCCTTTTTATCAAAAGACAGGGAAAGAGTATTATATATAGACATTCTAGCCTCCTCTGCCTCAACATACTTTTCAGGAATATAGCGCTGACCAAAAAAACGAACATCAACACTTTCTGCGCCAACCGAACTGCCATTTCCTTCCATAGTATTAAACATTGCATTTCGCACCAGACGGGCATACATTTCATAACCAACAGCCCCAGTACCACCAGACTGTTTATATCCAAACAAGGCGCCGGAACCGCGAATTTCCATATCGGATAAAGCAACATTATATCCAGAGCCCAGGCTTGTATTTTCTTCTATGGTTTTAATTCTCTTATATGCTTTTTCTGACAATAAAGTGTTTTTTGGTATTAATAAATAAGCATATGCCTGCAGCCCTCCCCTTCCAACGCGCCCCCTCATTTGATAAAGCTGTGAAAGACCAAACAGGTGAGAGTTGTTTATTATTATACAGTTAGCAGAAGGAACATCTATGCCAGACTCAATAATAGACGTACATACAAGTACATCTATTTTTCCAGAAAGAAAAAGTGACATTTTATACTCTATTTTATTTGAAGGCTCTTGTCCATGAATATATTCTACCGAAAAGTCAGGAAAAAAAGACCTAAGACGAATAACCACATTTTCTATTGTTCGAATATCGTTGTGAATAAAATACACCTGTCCGCCTCTACCCACCTCAAAATCAATTACAGATCTAATTAAATTATCATTATAAAACTCTACGCGCGTATAAATTGGCCTTCGCAGCAATGGAGGCGTTTGTAACATTGATATAGAATATATATTGGATAATACAAGATTAATAGATCGAGGTATGGGCGTTGCCGACATAGAAAGAACATCCACACCTGCCCGACAGCCCTTTATCGCATCTTTCTGCTTAACACCAAAACGATGTTCTTCATCAATAACCAGCAAACCTATATTATTAAGGTAGATATCATCATTTAATATGGCATGTGTTCCAATTAATACGTCATTAGTGCCGGAAAGAATGTCCTTTTTGATTTTTGCGATATCCTTTATTGCCTTAAATCGAGAAACCATGTCTACAGATATGGCAAAAGAGTCCAAACGAGAAGAAAATGAAGAAAAAAGTTGACTGGCCAGGATAGTAGTGGGAGCAAGAACTACCGCCCGCCTGCCAGAAGCAACAACCCTAAATGCGGCCCTAATGGCCAGCTCTGTTTTTCCAAACCCCACATCGCCACAAAGAAGCCTGTCCATAGGAACATCAGAATCAAAATCTTTTAAAATTTCATTCCAGGCAGAAAACTGGTCGGGAGTATCTTCATAAGGAAATCTTGATAAAAAATCCGCCTCAAGGGACAAATCGGCAACATATGGCGGACGAGTACAATTCCGGCGATTTACATATAGCCGCAGCAAACTCTCAACGGCTGCCTCAGCTTGTTTTTTTGCTGCTGATTTTTTTCTTAGCCAAGCCCCCGATCTTGAAAGAGAATCCAAAATCACACCCTCTGTTTCAGAAGAAGCATAAAAAGACACCAAATCCAGCCGCCCAACGTCAACTGAAACCAGCCCACCGTCCGCATATTTTATTATAAGAAGGTCCTGTTCTTTACCGTGTTCGCCCTTTAGGGCTAGACCAACACACTTTCCAACACCATGGTTTTGATGAACAAGGAAATCCCCGCGGGAAACATCAGGGACCCCCATTGTAACATGATTATAAATGTTCTCAAGCGGAACATCAGACCGCGCTTTACCTAAAAACCAATCAGGAACAAAGAAAGAGCACCCTTCATTTATAGCAACCGAAGAAAGCCCATCCAGCCTTTCAACCAACCTAGAAGAACCAGTCCTTTGCACTAAAAATTCACGAAACGTTACAGTTTTAATATTAATTTTATCAACACAAACACCCTCCTCCCCAATAATCAGGATGTTATCGGGATTAAAACGTAATAATAAAAAATCATCAAGAGAGATGTCGCCCAAGGCCAATCTTTTGTCAACAGAAACAGAGGCAATGCTAAAATCATTAACCTTATGTCGCGAAAGCTGAGTATCAACATCAAACCGATAAACAGACGGAACACTATCAAGAAAATTAATTCTAAAGGGATAGAAAGAGGCACAGGGAAACACGTCCACCAATCCGCCTCGCAGACAAAACTCACCAGGAGCAGAAACCAGATCAACACAAGAATAATTTTCGCGCTCTAAGAAATCACAACAAAGGTCAAAATCAACATTTTCATCAAACATAAGAGAGCCCGTGTTTCCAGAACCCAAAACAGGAACAGAAACACCAGAATCTGAACAGACAATAACCTGACACGACCCCAACCCACCTGACAATAACCCCCTTGCCCTGTCGGCAAAACGATCAGAATCTGATATAAAACCATCAGGCGCCCTGCCTTCATTTGAACGATCAACAAAAACAACAGAGTCATTGTCCCACAACTTCGAAAGATGTTTAACTACAAGCGAAAAACACCCATCTGAAACGCGCAGAAAAAGTTTTGGTGTCAGAAGGCCAAAAAGAGGCAAGAAAAGGTCGGGGTGAAAGCCTAAAATCTTAATATTTTCTTCTGGCGATAAAGAGGAGGCGCGCGAAGAGACAGCTTCTAAGGAAGCGGGATGTTTCACGTGAAACAATTATGCAGATGTAGTTAAATAAATAGCAAGCACACCAACATCTGAAGGGCGCACACCAGCAATTCTACTCGCCTGTCCCAGAGTTTCGGGTAAGACGCGTAACAATTTTTCTTTTGATTCTAAGGAAATATTGTTGATTGATTTGTAGTCGAAGTTGTCTGGTATTTTTATGTTTTCCATCTTTTTTACTTTTTCGATTCGTTTTGCTTCTATTTTAACATATCCCTCATATTTGATATCTGTTTCTGCTGAAAAAATAGATTCATAAGAAAAATCACTAAAAAGATGTTTAGGAACAACACTAGAGCACATATTTGATCCGGGCCTTTTTAGAAAATCTTTTAGCAATAATTTTCCACCTCCATTCGAAATCCTGGTGTTTTCACAACATGATTTTATTTTATTAACGGCAGCCCCATGTTCTCTAAATAGGCCATATTGTTTGTCGGAAACAAGTCCGATCTGAAAACCCCTTTCTGTCAACCTCTGCGCCGCATTATCCGGCCGGAGAAAAAGTCGGTGTTCGGCACTGGATGTGAACATACGATAAGGCTCATTAATATCCTTGGTTATTAAATCATCGATGAGAACCCCAATATACGCTTCGTTTCTATTTAAAATAAAAGGTGGTTTTTTAAAAACCTTTAAAGCAGCATTTATGCCCGCGATAATTCCCTGGGCGGCAGCCTCTTCATATCCAGAGGTGCCATTTAACTGCCCGGCAAAATAAAGCCCAGAAATTTTTTTTGATTCAAGGGTATTTTTCAGTTGTGACGTTGGGAAATAATCATATTCTATTGCATAACCATATCGAATAAACTCCGCCTCTTGTAGGCCATTTATTTTTCGTATAGAGGCCTTTTGAACCGATCGTGACATGCTGGTAGAAAAACCATTTACGTATATTTGATCAGAGTCCATCCACTCTGGCTCTAGAAATAATAGATGGCTGTCTTTTTTGCTAAAGCGAACCATTTTATCTTCTATGCTAGGGCAATATCTTGGACCAGCGCCAACAATTTTTCCAGAAAACATTGCCGATTCAGATAAATTTTTCTTTAAGATCTGATGTGCGCTCGGGTTAGTTTCCACAATATGACACGGTATGTTTTTGGGCAGAAAAGGGCGGCGGGTTAAAATAGAAAATGGCACAGGGTTTTTGTCTCCAACAACAGACCTTAGTTTGTCCCAATCAATAGAAGCGGACAGCAAACGAGGGGGCGTTCCTGTTTTTAATCTAGAAAAAGAAAATCCCCTATTTATCAGCGACTTAGACAGATCAAAGCAGGGTCTTTCTCCAAGTCTTCCCGCAGAATATTTTTCATTTCCAATATATATCCGCCCTGCCATAAAAGTGCCAGAGCAAACAATAAGACCGGCGACAGGAAGATGTCCAGAATGGCGAAGAAAAACACCGTCTACGGTAGAGTTATCAACAGAAAAATCAACAACCTCATCCTCAACAATTTTAATATTTTTCTGCCTAGAAATAAAATCCCGTATAAACAGTGAATATTGTTTTTTATCAATCTGTGCTCTAGGAGACCAGACGGCCCGACCCTTTGATGTGTTGAGAGTTTTAAATTGAATTCCACACAGGTCTGCGGCAAAACCCATAATACCGCCAAGAGCATCAATTTCCTTTACAAGATGTCCTTTGCCAAGCCCGCCGATTGCAGGATTACAGCTCATTCGTCCAATTGAATCCCTGTCCATTGTCACTAAAACAACCTCAACCCCAATGTGTGAAGCCGCAAGAGCAGCCTCTACCCCGGCGTGTCCTCCTCCAACTACAACAATCTTATTATTGCTCATTTTCCTACACAGAAATTATTAAAAATATTTTCGATAATTTCTTTATTTTGAAACTCGCCAACAATTTCTTTTATAGATATTATAAAGCCACGCAATGTTGATGCAACAATATCCATACCAACATCAGATTCAAGCTGTTCAATGGCTGCATCTAAATGCGTCGAAGACTGCTCCAGAAGCCCCCTCTGCCTGTCCGTAATTAAAACACCAACACTAGCATCATATGAATAATTATTAACAATATATGTGGACAACAATGTTAATAGTCTGTCAATTCCGATGTTTTTTATGGAGGATATTAACAGATGTTCAGTTGAAGCTATTGTCGATGAAGATACAAGATCAGACTTTGATTTAATAAAGATATTATAATGTTGATATGTTTTCTTAAAACTGTCTTTAAAAAATTTATAGGGGTCGTTCGTATCTATAATTAAACACATATCCGCTCGGCTAACTTCAAAAAATGTTTTCTCAACCCCCAGACTATCCAGTTCATTTTTAGCATCCCAAATTCCAGCGGTATCAACAAGACAAACAGGAACACCTTCCAATTCAAACCATGCTTCAATAGAATCGCGCGTAGTTCCCGGGGCAGAGGATGTAATGGTACGATTATGTCCCAGAATAGCATTAAATAGTGTTGACTTTCCAGAATTAGGCTTTCCACATAGCACCACCCTAATACCATCAAAAATATTTTTTCCGATTACGGAAGAGTGCAAAAGATCAAGAATTTTGGTTTTGATAGTTTTAATTTCTAAAAGAATTTTAGATGTTTTTGTGGGAATAATTTCATCATCAGAAAAATTTAATTCATTCTCTACAATTGATAGCAAATCAAGAACCCTTAACTTAAGCGACTTTAATGTGCGCGAGGCCTTCCCGCTTAAATGTTCTAGGCTTATTTCAGAAGAGAGGCGGCCCCTAGAAGAAATTAATGCCGCCACAGCCTCTGCCTGCACCAAATCCACTTTACCATTTAAAAATGAACGAAGCGAAAACTCTCCTGGATCAGCAATGCGGGCACCCCCTTCAATGGCTGCGCTGATAATAGATCTTTTAACAGCGCGTCCTCCATGACAAGAGATTTCAATCACATCCTCTCCAGTAAAGCTGTTTGGAGACCCATAAAAGGTAATAATTGCCTCATCAAGAAGGACGTTTTTTTTATTTGGATGATAAATTTTTGAATATAGCGCATATCTGTTTTTGGGAGATTTATGTGTAAAATCCTTATACATTTCCACTAAACTTTTTCCCGAAAGCCTTACAATGGCAAGCGCCCCCTTACCAGGGGGGGTGGCAACAGCAACTATATTATCTTGTATATAGGGATGCATTTCTCCAAAACATCAGCTGTTTTCTGCTTTAAAGCGGATGCTGCGCTGCTGGAAAAAACTAAGCACATTATAAGCAGTGTAATATAGATTTAAACCGGAAGGAAACGTGTTGAACAAAAGAACAAAAAAACCATTCATAAAATACATAACAGGTTTCTGACTTTTATCCATAGTAGCAGAAGACATGCGCATGGTTAGCATAAGGGTTGCGCCCATAACAAGAGGCAGGACAGCAACACCGCTTCCATAAATTGGTATTGAAAAAGGAAGGTTAAAGATAACATCCGGCTTTGAAAGATCGTTTATCCAGAATATAAATGGCGCACCCCGAAACTCAATAGTAGTTCTAAAGACAATAAAGAGAGCCCACAATAAGGGCATTTGTAATAAAACAGGGAGACAGCCACCCAAAGGGTTCACCTTGTGTTTTTTATAAAGCGCCATCGTTTCGCGGTTCAGGCCCTGCGCATCACCCTTAAATTTGGATTGAATTTTTTTCAGTTCAGGCTGAATTTTTTGCATGTTTTGGCTGGACTCAAAACTCTTTTTGGTTAGTGGCCCCGTTATAAGTCGTATAAAAACAGCAAACAACAAAAGAACAATTCCATAGTTTATATGAAAAGTTTTATGAACAAATTTCAAAACCCACAATATCCCCTTGCTGATTGGCCGTATTACAGCAAAACCCCAATTCATAGTTGCGTCTAGACTGGAAGAAGCTTTTGAAACATGATCCACATCAAGCGGCCCCAAATATATGTTTGATTTAATAGAAGAAATATCAAAAGGATATCCTACACCAGCGCTGTATAGGGGCGTGAGTTCGCGGCTTCCAAAAGAAGCGTTTTTAGCCGACAACATGGCAAAGCTCCCAGGAACATCTACAAGAAGGGCAGAGATAAAATATTTTGTTCTAATGGCAACCCACTCAGTCTGACCATTATAAA
>Ga0187827_10003152_pt1 | contig 21706 bp, 26 predicted proteins | sample ETNtaG_39_FD_167969 | JGI IMG/M metagenome (GOLD analysis project Ga0187827, IMG submission 167969) | Marine microbial and viral communities from oxygen minimum zone, Eastern Pacific Ocean - ETNP2014_SV_150_PacBio MetaG (Illumina Assembly) | ecosystem: Environmental > Aquatic > Marine > Hypoxic... | reverse complement strand
AGGATCTAATCGAAAAACATAAACTAGGCGAACCATATATAAGAACTGCTGATCAAAAAAATATATCTAAATATGGATTGGGCCTAGGAACTTTTATTGGAAAAACTCTTTTAGAAAAAAATTATGCAAATATAGTTTTTAAAAACTCTGCAGACAAAGAAGGAGCTGAAGTGATAATCAAATGGAAAAGTAAGAGTTTAAAAATAATTTAGTGAAGTTTATTTTTGTTTTCAAATAAACCACTTAATTGACCAATCATTACGTCACCCAATTCTTGAACATCAGTAATTTTTATTGCTTTGTTATAATATCTTGAAACATCATGTCCTATTCCTATTGCTAAAATTTCAATGTCACTCTTATTTTCAATATATTTTACAATTTTCTTAAGATGTTTTTCTAAAAAATCACCTGAATTAACTGAAAGAGTTGAATCGTCTACTGGTGCACCATCTGAAATAACCATTAAAATTTTTCTTTCTTCTTTTCTTTTTATTAACCTATTAAACGCCCAAGATATTGCCTCTCCATCAATATTTTCTTTTAATAACCCTTCTTTAAGCATAAGACCTAAATTCTTTTTTGATTGTCTCCATTGTGTATCAGCACTTTTATAAATTATATGTCTTAAATCGTTTAGTCTTCCAGGGTTTTTTGGTTTATTGTTTTTATTCCATTCTTCTCTACTTTTGCCTCCTTTCCAATTTTTTGTAGTAAAGCCTAATATCTCGACTTTTACAGAACATCTTTCCAAAGTTCTTGATAATATGTCGGCACAAATAGCAGCAATTGTTATTGGTCTTCCTCTCATTGATCCTGAGTTGTCAATCAAGAGTGTAACTATAGTGTCTTTAAATTCTAAATCTTTTTCTTTTTTAAAAGATAGTGAATTGTATGGATTAATTATAATTCTAGTTAATTTTGAGCTATCCAACAAACCTTCTTCCAAATCAAATTCCCAAGCTCTATTTTGTTTTGCAAGTAGCTGCCTTTGAAGTTTATTTGCTAGTTTTTTTATTAAATCTTGGAAACTAGTAAGTTGTTGATCCAAAGTTTTTCTTAATTTTGAAATTTCTTCGTTGCTTTCAAGCGTTTCAGCTTTTGCTATTTCATCAAATTGACTAGTATAAATATTATATTCTTTGTTTCCAATATTTGAATTTATTTTTTGAATAATTTTTTCAGAGCTTTGTTCGTCAGAATCTGTATCTACTAATTGTTCATCTATTTTAGAATCATTTAAATCATAGTCTGCTTCGATCCCATTTTGATCTTCTTCTTTTCTTTTTTCTTGTTCATCTTGTGATTGATTTTGATTATCTTTGTTATTATTTTCATCATTTGAATTTTCATTTTTATTATTTTCTTTGCTTTCCTCATCATTTTCTGATTCAAAAATTTCCATTTGTTGTAAAATTTTTGATAATTTTGAATTATAATTTTCTTGATTTTCAATATTTTCGTTTAAATAAGACAAGTGCTTTTCAAAAGAAAATTTAAAATCTTTCTCCCAATAACTTAAAATTTTTTCTGATAATGAATTCAACTTAATACCCAAGAAATTTTTTAGCATATAAAGCTCAAAAGCTTCCGCTATTTGCACATCATCTTTTGATTTAAGCTGATCTTTTCTCTTAAGTATAATTTTGTTAGAATAATTGTCCTTTAAATTTTTTGAAATTCCTTTTAATATTTTTGTACCAAGAATCTCATATCTTATTTTTTCAGAAATGTCATAAAGTAATCTACAAGAAGGTTTGTTTGGTAAATTTTTTTGATAAATTTTACTATTTGAAAATTTTCTTTTTAAGGCCTCTGAGTCAGTTTCTGCTCTTAGTTTTATATAATCCTCTTTAGTATTTAGATTATCAAGTTCAAAAAAATTATAGTTTTTAGAGCTTAAGTTTTTATTTACTTCTTTTTCTAATTTATACTCTTCAGAGATTACTTTTACTGTTGAGATTAAAGCTTGTTTAAATCTTTCTTTTAAATTATCTTCTTTGTTCATTATTTCTGACTATTTATCAAAGATTCTGGTAAATCTTCTCCAAAACATCTTTGATAATATTCAGCAATTGTATTTTTTTCAACTTCATCACACTTATTCAGGAATGTGATTCGAAAAGCATAGCCATCATCTTTAAATATTTCAGAATTTTCAGCCCAATGAAGTACAGTTCTAGGACTCATAACGGTTGATATGTCGCCTGCCATAAATCCTTTTCTAGTTAATGTTGCTACTTTAATCATATTTGCAACTTTTTCTTTTCCTTTGGCATTATATAAATTTTTATTTTTTCCCAAAATTATTTCCATTTCTTTTTCCATCGCCAAGTAATTTAAAGTAGCGACTATATTCCATCTATCCATTTGTCCCTGGTTTATTTGCTGTGTGCCATGATATAGTCCTGAAGTGTCACCAAGCCCAACGGTGTTTGAAGTTGCAAAAAGTCTAAAATATTTATTTTGCTTAATTACTTTATTTTTATCTAATAAAGTAAAATTTCCTTCTGCCTCCAAAATTCTTTGAATAACAAACATAACATCAGGCCTTCCAGCATCATATTCATCAAATACCAGAGCAACTGGATTTTGTATTGACCAAGGCAATATTCCTTCTCTAAATTCTGTAATTTGTTTTCCATCTTTAATAACAATTGCATCTTTACCAATAAGATCAATTCTACTTATATGACTATCCAGATTTACTCTTATACATGGCCAATTAAGTCTAGCAGCAACCTGCTCTATATGTGTAGATTTTCCTGTTCCATGATAGCCAGAAATCAAACATCTTTTGTTGAAAGAAAATCCAGATAATATTGCTAAAGTTGTCTCTTTATCAAATTTATAATTCTTATCTATATTAGGAACATACTCATTTTTTTTTGAAAAAGCTTCGATTTGCATATCACTTTCAATACCAAAAGTTTGATTTACAGAAATTTTTATATCAGGCTCTATGTTTAAGTTTGTTGTCAATTTTTTCCTCTATATGTGCTCTTTAATTGAGTATAAGCTAATGTAATAATTTTTAATTTATCTTCAAATTTTTTATTTCCATCATTCATATCAGGGTGGAATTTTTTGACAAGTTTTTTAAATTTTTCTTGGACCTTTTCCCATTTAATTCCAATAGATATTCCAAGAATACCAAATGCTTCTACATCGTTATTATTAAATTTAAATTTATCCATATGATTAGATTGTGCATTTAATTTATTATTTTTTAACTCTTCTTTTAGAGCATTATTCCATAATATTTTAAAAAAATTATCAGAGGAACTAAAACTTTGAGTTTGTTTGTGCCAGGTCATATCAGATTTTACAAATTCATAAATTTGATCATCGTTCATTCCTTCAAAATAGTTCCAATTTTTATTGAATTCCTTAACATGATTTAAGCAAAGCATTCTGTACTTTTTACTATTATCTTTTTCTACAGGTGCCTTATAAGTACCTTCTTCTAAACATCTATTCCAATCACAAATATTTTTCATTATATATATTATTATAAATTATGAATATAAATCAACTAATTGAAATAGTAAAAAGAAAATTAAATAATAATTTTGATTGTGATAAAATAAAAATAGAAGATAAAACTTTTTTACATAAAAAACATATTACAAATGAGAAAAAAAAAATTCAAATTAAGCTAATAATTACTTCAGGATATTTAAAAAAAAAAAACAAAATTGAATCTACCAAGGAAATTTATAGAATTTTAAATGAAGAATTAAAAAACAATATTCATTCCATACAAATACTAATTGATTAATTCATCAATAAGAAATCTCTTAATTTTTATTTCTTTAAAAGTTAATCCTAATACTATTCTTCCAATTTTCTTAATTAAAATTAAATTAATTTTTGAAGAATTATTTTTTTTATCTGATTTCATATACTTTAAAATTAATTTTAAATCTTTTTTATTAAAATAATAATTTAATTTTGTAATTATTTTTAAATTATTAATATGATTTAATATTCTTTTATAATCTGGTTTTTTTAATATTTTATTTTGAAAACTAAATTTTACACAACTTGCTATTCCTAATATTACAGCTTCACCATGATTAAGTTTCCTCGAATAATTTAATGTAGCCTCATAAGCATGTGCAAATGTATGTCCTAAATTTAAAATTTTTCTTAGATTTTTTTCTTTTTCATCTTTTTCAACAATATTTTTTTTAATTTTACAGCTATCAGCAATAGCCTTTTCGATAAATGGAGATTTTAAATTTAATATTTTTAAAAGATTTTTATTTAAATAATTGAATGTATTATTATTATTAATTATTGAATGTTTGAAAATTTCTCCATAACCGCAAATTATTTCTCTTTTTGGTAGAGAATTTAGAAAATTAATATCAGTTAAAACTAAATCTGGTTGCTTAAAAGAACCAATTAAATTTTTCCCAAATTTGTTGTTAACACCTGTTTTCCCTCCTATCGAAGAATCTACTTGTGATAAAAGTGTTGTAGGGATATTTATAAATTTTAATCCTCTTTTGTAAATACTGGCAGCAAAACCAGATACGTCCCCAGTTATTCCACCACCTAGAGATATAATACAATCATTTCTATTAAAGTTAAACCTGAATAATTTATTTAAAATTGGATTTATACTTTTTAAACTTTTATTTTTCTCACTTGCAAAAAAATAATGTACAAAATTTTTCTTTGACTTAATTTTTTTTTTTATAATTTCTAACTTCTTTTTAGGGACTTTTGTATCGTAAATTATTAAACTTTTTTCAAAAGAAATATTATTTGATTTTAATAAACTAGCTATATTATTTATAATGTTTGGACCGATTATTATTGGATATTTTTTTGATTTTGTTTTAACAATTAACCTAATTTTTTTCATATAATTTTACTATTTGATTAACTATCATATTTTTTGTTAAAGTTTCACAATTAATCTTATATTTAGCTTCGCAGTATATTTTAGATCTATCTATGATCAAATTTTTTAAATCATTTTTACTTAGCGAAAAAGTCATTGGTCTCTTTTTACTTCTAAATATTCTTTTTATTATTGTTGGACTTTTCCAGCTTAAATAAAATGATAAATTATTATTGAGAACTTCTTTTCTAATATTCTTATTAAGAAAACCTCCACCTCCTAGCGCTACAATTTTTCCTTTATTTTTTAATAATTTTAAAGTTATTTCTTCTTCCAAATTTCTAAAATATGTTTCTCCTTTTTTTTCAAAAATATTTATTATTTTAAGTCCAGTTTCTTTTTCAATAATTTTATCAACATCTGCAAACTTCAAACCAATAGATTTAGATAAAAGATAACCCAAAGTAGATTTTCCTGACCCCATCATACCTATTAAAACTATATTTTTATTTAAATTCATAATTCTTTATTGAAAAACCACAAATATGTCTTATTTTGAAAATACTTAACAATATATGCAATTCGAGAAAAAAACAAGAATAGGGAGCCCAAAAGGCATTTTTGGAATACTAATTAAAATTATTTTAATAATAGTGATTTTAATTGTTGTTGTAGTTTTAATTGATCGAATAAATTTTCCTACACCTATAAAAAAAATTGAAAAAATAATTTCTAATGAAAATTTTAAAATTGTTAAATAGAAAAAGTTTATCAATTTTTATAGTAACAATTTTATTATTTTCAAGCAATCTTTTTGCAGAAGATGAGCCAGTTGATATTTGGAATTTAGAAAAAAAATCAGAAGAAAGCTCATCAGAGATAATTTTAGAAAATGAAGATTCTAATGGCGTTAATATTGAAGTTAAAAAAAGTGATTTAAATAATTCTATAAATATAATTGAGAGCAATCAGTTAAAAGAAAATAAAATTACTATAGTTGGTATATACGATCCAGAAGACAATGGATTAAAAATAGATATGTGGTCAACTTCGAATGGAAACGAAATAAAATTAATTTTAAATAAATTAAAAAGCATTAAACTTTCAAAAGATGCTAAAGAAATTTTAGATATTGCTTTACTGACCAATTCTTACTTTCCAAAAGAAAATATTACAGAAGAAGAATTTATTAATTTTAAATCTGAGTATTTAATAAATAATAATGAAAAAAATTTAATTAAGAAATATCTAATAAAAAATGAAAATAATATCTACAATTCAAAATTAATTAAATTTTATATAAATAGTTATCTTGAAAATGCAGACTTAGAAAATGCTTGCAAAATTTTTGATGAAATAAATTATTTTAGCGATGATTATATTAATAAATTTAAAATTTATTGTTTAATTAATCAAGACAAAATAGATGAAGCACAACTTCTTTTTGATTTAGATAAAGAAAATGGTTTAGAAGATCAATTTTTCGAAAATAAATTTAATTTTTTAGTTGGATATGTCGATGAATCCAATAAAAAAATCTCTGACAAAAATATATTAAATTTTCATTTATCACATAGAACAAATTCTGAATTTTTTTATCAGCCAAATAAAAATACTCCAAAATTTATATGGAAATATTTATCAGCATCTAATTTATTAGAAAATATAGACGCAATTGATTTAGAGGATGAAGAAAAAATTTCTTTGATTGAAAAAGCAACACATGAAAAAAATTATGATGAAAAAGAACTATTTGAATTATATAGAAGATTTCAATTTAATATTAATCAATTATTAAATGTTAAAGAATCTTATAAACTTCTCAAAAGTTATGAAGGTAGGGCTTTACTTTATCAAAGATTAATTTTGACAAAAGATACGAATGAAGTTTTAGATTTATCTTTTAAGTTAAAAGACTCTTTTATAAAAGATAATAAAGGGAATGCTTTTAACAAAGAATTAAAGAAAATTTTACTTACATTAAACGAAGAAGAAATACCATCTAATTATTCTTCATTTTATTTTCATAATTTGAAAATTCAGACTTTGAAAGAAAAAAATATTAAAATTAATAATAAAATTATTCATCAATCTAAATTACTTAAATATTTTGAGAAAAATTACGAAGTTAATAAAGTTGAAGATGATCTAAACAAATTGTTAAAATCCATTAAAAAAAATAAAGATTACATAGTATCAACAAAAGATTTAATTTTATTAGATTCTTTAATTTCTGATGGCGTAGAGATATCAAAAAAATATAATAAAATGTTCAAATTTGATGAATCAAATATACCTACAGATATTCAGCTATTGTTAAATAACAACGAAGTTGGAATGGTTTTGCTTAGATTTGTAGAAATAATTGGAGAAGATGATTTAAAAAGTCTAGATCCAGATACATTATATTTTATGACAAGTATTTTGAATAAGTTAGACCTAGATTCAATTAGAAATAATTTGATTTTAGAAGTTCTCCCTTTAAAAATATAAAAATTATATTAAAATTAATTGATGGCAATTAAAAAAATACTTACAGAACCAGACTCAATATTAAAAAAAATATCTGATTCAGTTGAGAAAGTTGGAATAGAAGAACAGAGGCTTATGGATGATATGCTTGAAACTATGTATGAAGCCAAAGGAATTGGTTTAGCTGCAATTCAAATAGGTGTACCAAAAAAAATTATTGTTATGGACTTATCAAAAGAAGGAGAAAAAAAAGAACCAATATATTTTGTTAACCCGGTGATTAAAAACAAAAATCAAGTTTTGTCTAAATATGAAGAAGGCTGTTTAAGTGTCCCAAATCAATTTGTAGAAGTAAATCGCCCAAGCACGTGCGAAGTTGAATATTTAGATTATAATGGAGAAAAAAGAAATCTTAAGTGCGATGGTTTATTAGCAACTTGCATACAGCACGAAATGGAACACTTGCAAGGAATTACAATTTTAAAATATGTTTCAAAGTTAAAAAGATCAATGATTATAAAAAAACTATCAAAACAGAAAACCAATGAAGACAGAATTGTTCTTTAGTCAATGAGTAAAAAGATAGTTTTTTTGGGAACGCCAAACTTTGCTGTTCCTATTTTAAAAAATATTTATCAAAATGGATTTGAAATTGCTGCAGTATATACACAAAAACCAAAAAAATCTGATAGGGGCCAAAGAATAAATAAGTCACCAATTCATATATTAGCCGAAACTTTAAATTTGGAGGTAAGAACACCAGAAAAAATTAAAGATAATAAAGAGGAATATGAATATTTAAAAAAAATTAATGTAAACCTAGGATTAGTGGTTGCTTACGGTCAAATCTTAACAAAAGATATTCTAAACTTAAGCAAAAATGGTTTCATAAATCTACATGCATCTATATTACCATTAAATAGAGGCTCATCCCCTATACAAAGATCAATAATGAATTTAGATAAAGAAACAGGAATAAGTGTAATGAAAATAAATGAAAAATTAGATGCTGGAGATGTTTCTAATATATTTAAAATAGATATTTTAGAAAATGAAAATGCTCAAAGCTTAAATGAAAGACTTTCAATGTTAGGCGCAGAGAAGATTTCAGATGTTATTGATAATATTTTTAATGGAACCACAATCTATAAAGAGCAAGACCATAAAAATGCTACTTATGCAAAAAAAATTGATAAATCTGAAGGAAAGATTAATTGGAATGATGATGCAAAAAAAGTAATAGGACAGATTAATGGTTTATTTCCTTATTGTTATTTTATATTTAATGGGGCGAGATATCGAATTTTAAAAGCTTTATTTTCTGGTTCTAGTGGTAAGCATGGACATGTATTAAGTGAAAATCTTGAAATAGCGTGCGGAAATAATTCTATAAAAATTCTAGAAATTCAAAGAGAAGGTAAAAGGGCTCAAAAAGTAAATGAATTTATATTAGGTACAAAAATTAAAATAGGTTCAAATTTGAATAATGTATAGGTATCAGATTTTAGTTGAATATGTTGGAACAAAATTTGTAGGGTGGCAAAAACAATTAAAAGGAAAAAGTATTCAAAAAGAAATAGAAAATAAGCTTTCAAAATTATTAAAGCAAAAAATTATAATTTATGGATCAGGAAGAACTGATGCAGGAGTACACGCAATAGAACAATCGGCACATTTTGATGTAAAATTAAAAATTAAAGAAATTAAAAAATTAATTAAATCTTTAAATTTTTTTTTAAATCCAAAAAAAATTTCAATAATTAATATTTATAAAAAAAACAAACAATTTCATGCAAGGTATTCTGCAAAAGAAAGAGTATATAGATATTTTATTATAAATCGTTTAGCAGCTTCTACCTTGGAAAATGAAAGGGCTTGGCACATAAGAAAGAAATTAGATATTAAATTATTAAAAGAAGGAGCAAAAAAATTAACTGGTAGTCATGATTTTTCTACGATGAGGGCTAAAAATTGCTATGCTAAAAGTCCTTTAAAAAAAATTAATAAAATAACTATCAAAAATATTGAAAAAAAAATTCAAATTGAATTTAGATCAAAATCTTTTTTAAGAAACCAAGTTAGATCAATGGTGGGTTGTTTAAAATATTTAGCAGAAAAAAAATGGGATATTAAAAAATTTGAGCGTATTTTTAAATCAAAAAAGAGAATTATGTGTGCTCCTCCTGCGCCTGCTCATGGTTTATTTTTGGCTAAAGTTATTTATTAATTCTAAAATTATTTTTTTTAAATTTTTTATTAATTCTCCACCTGGAGCCTTCCCGAACAATGTATCCAACACAATTTTGTGATCTACATTTACATGGGAATTGTTTATAATCGACATCATAACCGAAACCATAATCATAAGACAATTCCTCACCTTTTTTAATATCTTTAATTGCTGTGATCCAAAGCTTAAGTTTTTTTTGCTCTACCTCACAGTTTGGGTTGCATGAATGATTAATTAATCTAGCTGTATTCCAGCTGTAATCACCATCGAGATCATATTTGCTACTGAGATTGAAAAGATAAATATCTTTTTCGTTATCAAATTTTGGATTGGTTTCTGTTTGTTTTTTACTTATTAGTTTTCCAATATAGTCAATTATTTTTGAACCAGATTTTATATTTTTTGAAGCATAAAGACCTCTTTTATCAATGTTTGATTTTTTTACTTTGTATAATTTCACAGAAAGGTGTTTATAATATTAATTTAATTAATCAATTATATTCTAAAAGTGCGTTAACATGCTCATTAGTGCTCTCAGCTAATGCATTAAGATCATAACCACCTTCTAAAATTGACACTACTTTGCTGTTACAATTTATTTTTGCATATTCTAAAGTTCTCTTTGTTATCTCATAAAAATCTCCTGAAGTAAGATGAAGTTGCGCCAAAGGGTCATCTTTATGTGCATCAAAGCCAGCAGAAAATAAAATAAATTCAGGTCTAAAATTTTTTATTTTTTTTAATACATGTTCGTATGCATTTAAATATTCCTGGGAATTTGTTCCAGCTGGCAGCGGAATATTAAAAATATTATTGTATAAACCTTTTTCTTTATCACTTCCGCTGCCGGGGTAATAAGGGTATTGGTGAGTTGATATATAAAGTATTTTTTCGTTATCATAGAATATATTTTGAGTTCCATTGCCATGATGCACGTCAAAATCAATTATTGCTACTTTTTTATAACCATATTTTTCAACTAAATAATTAGCTCCAACAGCTACGTTATTATAAATGCAAAAACCCATTGATTTTTCTTTTTCACTATGATGTCCCGGGGGTCTTACGGCACAGAAGGCATTATTAAAGTCTTTATTCTCTACCCCATCAATAGCAGATATTATTGATCCAACAGCATCATAGGTTGCATCCTTACTTCCTGGAGAAATAATTGTATCCGCATCTAAAAAGGCCAGTCCTTTTTTAGGAAATGATTTTTCTACTTGTTCAACATATTTAAGAGTATGAGTAAAATCTAATATTTTACGATCAAATTTTTTATTTTTTTTCCATATTAAGTTTTTATTTTTTTTTAAATTTTTTATTATTGCAGTTACTCGGTCAGGCTTTTCAGGATGACCCAGACCAGTCTCATGATTGATTGATGTGTCTGATGTTATAATTGCTGTACTCATTCAAAATAATTTTCTAAAATATTGTAATATATTTTAGTCAATTTTTTCATATCTGAAACTGAAGTTTTTTCATCAACCATATGTATAGTGTTATTTTTTAAACCTAGTTCTAGCCTTGGAATTGAGCCAAAAAATCTCGAGTCACTAGTTCCTCCTCCACAATTAAATTTTGCAGATATATTTGTAATTTTTTTAATTACTTTTTTAACCATATAAATTTCTTTATTTGGTTTTGTATAAAAAGCTTCCCCAGAGACTTTATAATCAATTTTATATTTACATTTTTCTTTTTTAACAATATTTGAAATAATTCTATTTAATTTCTTCTTTAGAGATGACGATTTATATTTTGAGTTAAATCTTACATTAAAAAAAGCCTCAGCTGATTGTGGCACTACATTTTCTGATAAATTATCTACATTCATTTTAGTTATTTCTAAATGAGATGGCGGCATGTATTTAGTTCCAGAATCTAATTTTGTTGCTTTCAATTTTGAAATTATTTTTGCTAAAGTGGTACAAGGATTTATATATGAACCATAAAAAGCTGAATGACCACTTTTTCCAACTACTGTAAGTTTTCCATTCATTGATCCCCTTCTTCCAATTCTAATTTCATCACCTACTTTTTTATTTGAAGATGGTTCACCAACTATTGCAAAATCTATTTTTTCTTTTTTATTTCTTAAGTATTTAATTACAGCAGGCGTACCCAAACCACTCGTTTCCTCATCAGCTGCTATAATTATTGAGATACATCCCTTAAATTTTTTATTTTTAATAAACTTGTTAACTGCGCTTATCCAACAAGCTATGCCGCCTTTCATATCTTGAGTCCCTCTTCCATGCAGGTAATCTTTTTTAACAAGACCTTTAAAAGGAGAAATATTCCAGTTATTCAGGTTTAAAACAACATCACTATGACCTAAAAAATTTATATGTGGCCTAGAATTTCCAAATTTTGCAAAAAGATTTAAAGCAGGTTTAGAGTTCAAACCTTTTGACTTTATAATTCTGCATTTAAATCCTATAGAAGATAGTTTTTTAGATAAAAATTTCATTATACCTTTATCTTCTGTTTTAATTGTACGGAACCTAATTAGCTCCTGAGCTAAACGTATTTCATTTAAAGATTTCATTGTTAATCTCTTAATAGATCATTAAGGCTAGTTTTTGATCTGGTCTTCTCATCTACGGTCTTTATTATATACACGGCATAAAGATTTTTGTAATTTCCGGGAACCACTACTGAGTAAGGTGGTATATGACCTTTAATTATTTCTCCAGTTGCTTTATTTATTATTTTTGTGCTTTGACCAATATAACATCCCATTGATAAAACGCTTCCCTTTTCCACAATTACTCCCTCAACTATTTCTGACATCGCTCCGACAAAAACATTATCTTCAATTATAGTTGGTAAAGCTTGAGCAGGTTCCAAGACTCCTCCAATACCTGTTCCTGCACTTATATGACAATTTTTTCCTATTTGAGCACAACTTCCAGCTCGAGAATTCGTATCCATCATTGTACCTTCATCAATATACGCACCAATATTTACAAAACACGGCATAAGAACAACATTCTTAGCAACATAAGATCCTCTTCTGACTGGAGAATTAGGAACCATTCTAAATCCTGCTTTTTCAAAATTTTCTTTTGTCCATCCAGCTGTTTTTCCTTTTAAAAGATGAGACTTATCATACCATGAGCTATAAGGACCAATCAAAGCTTCCATTTCATAGATTCTAAAACTTAACATTACAGCTTTCTTTATGTATTGATGAGTTTTCCATTCACCATCAATTTTTTCTGCAACTCTTAATTTTCCTTGGTCAAGACTATCTATAATTTTATTTATTGAACTAATTATTGATTTATCAGAATTTTTATTTATCTGATCTTTAATTTCCCAAGCATCATTAATAATTTTTTCGATATCACTCATACAGGTTATGTTACTTTTAATATATTAATTTCTTTTAAAAAACTAGATAGTTTTTTAATTTTTAAATCAATAAAATTTTTGTCGGAATGTTTTTTCCCCCAGGCTTCTTCATTTTCCAGCCAAACTGTTTTCATTCCTAATTCTTTTGGAGATTTTAAATTTTGAGCTATATCTTCTACAAAAACAGCCTCTTCTGGGTTTATAGTAAATTTTTTAACAAATATTTTGTAAGGTTCCATTACTGGTTTTGGAACATAATTAGCATCAACTATATCAAATATGCCATCAAATTGATCTATTATACCTAGTCGTCCCAAGACGTTTAATGCGTGGCTTCTAGATCCGTTAGTATAGCAATATTTTTTTGCCTTTAGTTTTGTTAATTCATTATTTAATTCTAGGTCTTCTTTTATCACGTTTAGATTTATGTCATGAACATAATTCAAAAAGTTTTCTGGATCAATTTTATGATGAATCATTAGTCCATTTAAACTTGTATTATATTTATGAAAGTAATTCGCTTGTAATTCTTTTGCTTTTTTTAAATTTAAATTTAATTTTTTTGAAATATATTGAGTCATTCTATTACTTACTTGACCAAATACATCTTCTAGATTTTGATAACAAACACCATCAAGATCTAGACACAAGTATTTTATATCTTTAAAATCTTTCATTTTCTAATTAATGTTCCAGCGCCTTTATCAGAAAATAATTCAAATAATATTGAATGAGGTTTTCTTCCATCAACGATTACAACACCTGTTACTCCATTATTTACTGCATCTAAACAAGTATTGATTTTTGGAATCATGCCTCCAGAAATATTACCGTCTTTAAGCATTTTTTCTGCAACTGCAGAATTAATTTCAGAAATTAAATTTTTATTTTTATCAAGGACTCCCTCAACATCGGTCATCAACAACAATCTTCTTGAATTAAGTTCTTTAGCAACTGAACCAGCGGCAATGTCAGCATTTATATTGTAAATTTTATTATCATCTCCAACACCCATGGGTACCATTATTGGAATTTTTTTCTCATCTATTATTTTTAAAAGAGTGTTTGAATTTATTTCTTTTGGAGAGCCAACATAGCCAAGTTCTTGTCCTTCAGGCTTAATCTTAATTACATTATTTTTTTGAGGTGTAACTGATTGTGCATTAGCTTGCAAATTGCTCAAATCATTTATAATTTCAGTATTTAATTCTAAAAGCGCTTTCTCAACAATTTTAATAGTTCTTTCATCAGTAACTCTTAAACCATCAATAAATTTTGATTTTATATTTAAATTATCTAATTTTTTTTTTATATTTTTTCCACCACCATGAACAACTATTGCTGATAAACCCAATTTATTTATTACCGATATATCTTCAATAAATTGTTTAAATAAATTTTCATCAAGCAGTACCGATCCACCACACTTAATTACTATTATTTCGTCTGAATATTTATCAATATACTTTTTAACTTCATTGATCGAAGGACCGCTGGCAGGTAAAATTTTTTCCAAATTCATTTATTGTACTGTTTTAACAGTTGTTCTTTTCATGATAACAACCTGTTGTGCCATTGTTAGAATGTTATTAACTGTCCAATAAATAACCAGTCCAGATGGGAATGGAGCTAATATAACTGTTAAAAAAAGTGGAAAGAACATAAATATTTTTGCCTGTATAGGATCTGGGGGAGCAGGATTAAGTTTTTGCTGCAAAAACATTGAAATCCCCATAAGGCAAGGCCAAGCACCAATTAATAAAAATGATGGAGGATCCCAAGGTATTAAACCAAATAAATTGAAAATTGAAGTAGGATCTCTTTCTGATAAATCGTGTATCCATCCAAAAAAAGGCTGATGTCTCATTTCTATAGTTACAAATAACATTTTATAGATTGCAAAAAAGAATGGTATTTGAATTAAAATTGGCAAACAACCTGAAACAGGGTTAACCTTTTCTTTTTTATATAAAGCCATTATTTCTTGCTGTAATTTTACCTTATCTTCTTTATGAAGTTCTTTTAATCTTGTCATTTCTGGTTGAAGAACTTTCATTTTTGCCATTGATCTAAAAGAGTAATTTGCAAGTGGAAAAAATGCTAATCTTATACAAATGGTAATCAAAACAATTGCTATTCCAAAATTACCTGAAAATTTAAAAAAATAATCAATTGCAAAGAATAATGGTTTAACTATGAAATAAAACCATCCCCAGTCTATAGCCAAATCAAATTTATCTATTCCTAATTTTTCTGCATATCCATCAATAACACTAACTTCTTTAGCTGCTACAATAATTTTAATATTATTTGTTTTGGTTTCATTTGCTCTAACTTCAGTAGGCTCTGTTTCAATAAAATTAGCCTTGAATTTATTTTTGAATTCAAAATCTGCTTTAAATTCCTTATTTTTTTCAGGAATCAAGCTAGTAATCCAATACTTGTCAGTAATTCCAAGCCACCCTTTTCCTGCATTTACTGAATATTTTTTTTCTTCTATATCATCATAATCTTGTTCTACTAATTGGTCATCAAATACTCCCAGAAGACCTTCATGAAGAATATAAAAGTTTGTTACTTCAGGAGCAGAATTTCTTACAATTTGACCATATGAATAAAAATTATATTTTTTTTCTGTTGTGTTTTTTATGGATTGATTAACTGTAAATAAATATTCATCATCTATACTTATTCTTTTTTCAAATATTATTCCTTGATCATTTTTCCATCTAAGATTGATAGGATTATTTGGTGTCAGTTTATTATTTCCTATCACTTTCCATATTGTTTTACTATTTGGGACATCGATATTTTCACTATTTGTTGCCCATCCAGTTTCAACATAATAACCGTTATTTAAATTTCTTGGATTTAATAAAACTACCTGATCATTTCCATTTAATGTTTTGGTATATTTTTTAAATATTAAATCATCAATTGTACTTCCCTTTAAAGATACTGATCCTTTTATACTAATATTTTCAAATTCTATTCTTTGATTATTAGATTTTGCTTCGGTTCTAGAAATTTCTAATACTTTTTCTTCAACTTCTAAACTTGGTGCTTCTGTCGTTTGTGTGATTTTATTTTTTTGTTGTATATTTTCTTTTAGTTCTTGGGGACCTGGAGGAAAGAAAAGACTATAAAGAATAATTACAGCCGCACTGAGAGATATCGCTGCAATGACATTTTTTGTATCCATTTAATTTCTTTTCTTTTTTACAGGTTCAAATCCACTACCACCACCCAACATTTTAATTGGATGGCAAGATAAAATTCTTTTTGTACCTAGCATGCAGCCTTTTAGAAGCCCAAATTCTTTTAAGCAATCAGCAAAATACTGAGAGCATGTAGGAAGATATCTACAATTATTTCCTAAGATAGGCGATAAAACCAATTGATAAAGTTTTATTAACATAATTAAAGTTATTGAAAAAATTTTCATTATTTTATTTTTTTATAATCTTTAAATATAACTTCTTTAATATTAAAATAATTTGCATCGATAATATTTTTTTTTGCAATAAGTAGATAAGAGTAATTTAAATTTATTTTTGATATTTTTAAAATTTGGTTCATTATACTTCTAAGTCTTCTTTTTATTTTATTTCTTTTAACGGCATTTCCTAATTTTTTTTGTGCAACAAAACTAATATTTAAGTTTTTATTATTTTTATCAGAAAGATTTTTGAAGAAAATAGTTAGATATTTATTTGACATTTTTTTACCTGTTAGTAGTGATTTAAAATCTTTATTTTTTGAAAGACTCAATAATTTTATGCTCATTAAACAGTCAGTTTTTTTCTTCCCTTAGCTCTTCTTCTGGCTAACAATTTTCTTCCACCCTTCGTTCTCATTCTTTTTCGAAAGCCTGTAGATCTAGCTTTCTTGATCCGGCTTGGCTGATATGTTCTTTTCATAATAACTTAATATAATGTATTTAAAATTTCGGTAGTTATAAGAAATAAGTGTAATAAAGTACAGTTAATTTTAGAACGTAAATGTATGAAAAAAGATAATAAAATTAAAATATATTTAGGTATTATTTATTTATTGATATTAATATTATCTTTATCCTTCATTTTTAATAATTTTACTTTAAGTGAAATATTAAGTTATGAATTTATAAAAAATAATAGAAATTATTTAATTTCAGCAAAAGAAAGCAATTTTTTTTTAGTCTCAATAATTTTCTTTATTTTTACAATTGTATGGGTATTGTTTTTAGGCTTTGGTAGTCCAATTTTTTTAGTTGGTGGATTTATATTTGGAAAATGGGCTGGTACAATTTTAGTTGTCCTTGGTCTATCCACTGGAGCTACACTGCTATATATTTTTGCAAATTACTTTTTTAAAGATTTTATTAAAGAAAAATTTTCAAAAAAATTTATTAAACTTAATAAAAAATTTAAAAATAACGAATTTTTATTTTTTTTAATATACAGATTTATAGGAGGTATTCCTTTTGCTTTATCAAATATTTTGCCAACATTGTTTAACGTAAAAGTCAAAAATTTCTTTTTTGGATCATTAATTGGAATGGCTCCACAACTTTTTGTGGGAACAAGTATTGGAGAGGGAATTGAAAAAGTTATAAATATAAATCAAGACACTCCAAGCATTATTGAATTATTAAGCACTAAAGATATATATATTCCAATTATTGTTTTTATTGTTCTTATAATTTTATGCTATTTTTTGAGAAATAAATTTTACAAAAATTAATTTTGATGGTGCCCCCACCAAGAATCGAACTTGAAATTTAACCTTACCATGGTCACGTTATACCATTTAACTATAGGGGCAATTTAATAAGAGATTAGTGTATAAAATTAAATTTTTCAAATTATTGCCTTAATTTTTCATAATTTTATAATATATTATAATCATTAAGCAAGGCTTGGATTCATCATGAAAGTATATAGAAAAATAATATTAGACAAAAAAAACAAAGTTATTTTTGAAGACTCTTACGACTACAAGGGTAGATGGTCTTATCTTGGTATACATTATGACTACAAAAGTACCCGTGGTGCTAAGGCTATGGAAAAACAGGCAAAGAGAGAAAAAAAACTTGCAGAAAAAAGAGCTAAGAAACAGGCCAAAATTGGTTTTGTAAAAGAAAAAGAGAAAGAGAAAACTATTCCTTTAGATCAAATAATTACTTTAGATCATCTTACTAATCCAGATAAAAAATAAATGATTAGGACTAAGAAAGAAAAACTTAGCAAGTTAGAAATTGCTTTAAAGAAAAATTTAAAAAAAAGAAAAACATTCCAAAAAAAATTAACAAATAAAAAGAGAACATAAAATGGTAATGAGTGATAAATGGATAAAGAAGATGGCAAAAGAGCATGGCATGATCACCCCTTTTGAAGAAAATCAGGTTAGGGGAAATAGTATTTCATTTGGCACTTCTAGCTTTGGTTATGATTCAAAAATTTCAGACGAGTTTAAAGTATTTACAAACGTTAATACAGAAATTGTTGATCCTAAGAATTTTAAACCAACTAATTTTGTTACAAAAAAAGGACCTGAATGTATAATTCCACCGAATTCATTTGCTTTAGCAAGCACAGTTGAAAAGTTTAAAATTCCAGAGGATATTCTTGTTATTTGTTTGGGTAAATCAACATATGCTAGGTGTGGTATAATTGTTAATGTGACACCATTAGAACCTGGATGGACAGGGCATGTGACTTTAGAGTTGTCAAATTCTACTCCTCTTCCTGCAAAAATTTATGCTAATGAAGGCTGTTGCCAATTCATATTTTTAAAGGGAAATGAAAGACCAGAAATTACCTACTCTGATCGTAAAGGGAAATATATGAATCAAGAAAATAAGGTTACATTACCAAAAGTTTAGCTATGGACAAACTAGAAGTCTTTGGAGCAAAAAAGCTCGAAGGAAGTGTTCGTATCTCGGGTTCTAAGAATGCCGCATTACCAATTTTAGCAGCAACTATTTTATCAAATAAAAAAATTATTCTCAACAATCTTCCAGATGTAAAAGATATTAAGACAATGATCAAATTATTAGAATCTATTGGGTCAATCGTAAAATTTTCAGAAAAAAAAAATTCAATTTCAATACATAATAAAAAAAAACTTAAAACTTTTGCATCTTACAATCTAGTTAAAACAATGAGAGCTGGTATTTTGGTACTAGGACCAATGCTAGCAAAATACGGAAATGCGAAAGTCTCAACACCAGGAGGTTGTAGTATTGGTGTCAGGCCTATTGATATACACTTGAAAGCATTATCTAAGTTAGGAGCAAACTACAAGATAGTTGACGGTTATGTCTATGCCTATTCAAGAAAAAAATTAAAGGGTGCAAATATTAGATTTCCAAAAATATCTGTTGGTGCTACAGAAAATTTAATTATTGCATCATCAATGGCTGAAGGAACAACGATTTTATCAAATTGTGCAATAGAACCAGAGATAAAAGATTTGGTAAATTTTATTAATTGCATAGGAGGAAAAATAAAATGGACTGGAAAAAGAACTTTGAAAATTAAGGGAGTAAACAATTTTAAAGAAAAAAATTATACTATTATGCCTGACAGAATTGAAGCTGGAACTTACTTAATAGCTGGCGCAGTAACCGAAGGTGATTTAAAAATTATTGGTATAGATCCTAAAATTATAAGAACTGAAATAAATATACTAAAAAAAATAGGCTTAAATATAAAAACTGAAAAAGAAATAATAAAAATTTCTGGAACAAAAAATATAAAAAACATAAATATAAAAACTTCACCGTATCCTGGGTTTCCAACAGACTTGCAGGCACAATTAATGGTGTTGCTTTGCAAAAGCAAAAAACGTTCAGTAATTAGTGAACAAATATTTGAAAATAGATTTATGCATGTAGCAGAATTAAACCGAATGGGAGCAAAAATAAAAACAAAAGGAAATAAAGCTTTTATTGAAGGAAATATAAATTTTAAAGCAGCTGAATTGATGGCAACTGATTTGAGAGCATCAGTTTCATTAATTCTTGCAGCTTTAATGGCAAAAGGAAAAACAACGATTAATAGAATATACCATTTGGACAGAGGGTATGAACAAATTGAAAAAAAACTAAGAAACGTAGGCGCCAAAATTAAAAGAATTTCTTAGATGACAAAAAAAATATACTTTACAAAAATTATTGCAAAAGATCCAAAGGGGCTTCAAGTTATTTCGGCCTGCTGCTCAGAAGCAAAGGTTAACGTGGAAGAGATTAAATTTCTTAAAAAAAATAAAATTTTTTTACTATTACTTGAAAGGCTTAATAAGGAAAAAGATAAAAAAGAAAAAATTAAGAGTATTTGTAAATTTGAATTTGTTGATAATGTAAAGTCAAAAAATATCGATCAAAATGATAAAAATAGTATTTTAGAATTGTTAGCTATTGATCTTTTTAGAGATGGAGAAAATTATGAGATAAGACTTTTATTTAAAAATAATGCATTTATAACTTTATCAACAGAAGTTTTGGAGATCACACTAGAAGATCAAAATAAAATAAATGATTAAAATATTAGATTGTAGAAATTCGAATTATTTATCAAAATTAAGAAAAATTCTCGAAAAAAGAAGAGCTGGAAATAAACTTAATTTGGACATAGCAACCAAAATTGTAAAAGATGTTAAAAAAAACAAGAAAAAAGCATTGTTAAAATATGAAAAAAAATTTAGCAAAAATAAAAAAATAAAAATATCAAAAAATGAGTTTTTAGATTCAATTAAAAAATTAGATCCAAAAGTTAAGAAAGCAATAGATTTTGCATATAATCGAATATTAAAATTTCACAAAAACCAAAAAGTAAAAAATTTAAAGTTCAAAGATAATTTGAAAAACTTAATTGAATATAAATTTTTACCAATTGAAGCTGTTGGAATATATGTTCCTGCAAATTTACCTAGTACTTTATTGCACAACGCTATTCCTGCAAAATTAGCAAATGTAAAAAGAATTGTATTGGCAAATCCAAAATTAAATGGAAAACTTAATTCCGCAGTTCTTTATGCTGCAAAAAAATTAAATATTAAAGAAATATATTCAATGGGAGGAGCTCAAGCAATTGCAAGTTTAGCTTATATTCAAAAAGTGAATAAAATTGTTGGGCCAGGAAATGATTATGTAGCAAGAGCTAAAAGAGAAGTTTTTGGAGATGTTGGAATTGAAGGAATAGCAGGACCAAGTGAAATTACGGTCGTAGCAGATAAAAATACGAATTTTAACGAAGTCATTACTTCTATGGTGGGCCAAGCTGAACACGACACTAACTCACAATGCATATTAATTACAAATAATCTAAAATTAATCAAATCACTAAATAAATTATTAAATAAAGAGTTAAATAGAATACATAGAAAGACGATCGCAAGAAAAAGCCTTTTGAAAAATGGATTAATAATTAGAATTTATAATAACAGACAAATTATAGACTCAATTAACGAAATAGCACCAGAACATATAGAGTTAAATTTAAAAAATTATAAAAAATTTATTAATAAAATAAATAATGCAGGAAGTATTTGTATTGGAAAATACTCTGCAATGGCTGTTACAGATTATAATGCTGGAACAAACCATGTTTTGCCAACACTTGGATCAGCAAAATTTTCTTCAGGATTAAATGTTGGCGAATTTTATAAAAAAACTAGCTACATAAAATTATCAAAAAAAGGCATTGAAGTTATTGGTAAGAAAGCTATAACTCTTGCCGAGTATGAAGGTTTAATTGGTCATGCTCAAAGTATAAAATCTAGAATAAGGAGAAGTTAGATTT
>Ga0187827_10003151_pt1 | contig 21707 bp, 27 predicted proteins | sample ETNtaG_39_FD_167969 | JGI IMG/M metagenome (GOLD analysis project Ga0187827, IMG submission 167969) | Marine microbial and viral communities from oxygen minimum zone, Eastern Pacific Ocean - ETNP2014_SV_150_PacBio MetaG (Illumina Assembly) | ecosystem: Environmental > Aquatic > Marine > Hypoxic... | reverse complement strand
ACAAGAAATGTTTTCTTGAAGATGAATTTTTTATAAGGAGAAAATCGAATGAAAAATGACATACCATATCTCAACGACGGGAGGGACTGCTTCGGATTTTACTCGGTAGAGGAAACGGTTCAACAACTGAAAGATCACGCAAAAAACGGCAAGGTGTGGGTTGAAATTTTTAACAGAGCCATTGCCATAATCGATGCGCCAGTAATTCGGAAGAAAGAAGTTGAGGCAACTCTCGATGCACTGTTCACCTTGCAAGAACAAGTCCATCTGGAAGCAGAGGGGGTTTGTCGCATACGAATTTTGACTCAAGCAGAGGCGAACACTGAAAAGGAGAAAAAGATGAATAGATCGAATTGGATCGTAATGGCAAGATTGAAAGATAAAGGGAAGCATGGAGTGACCTATAAAGACTTTGGTCGCGGGTTTCGTCTTTCGTCCCGAATTCACGAATTGCGGAATTCTGGCAATGAGATTTTGACCAAAACAGAGTCTCATGCGGGTGGCCATCACGCACGTTATATCTTGATCAGGGAGAATCAAAATGGTTAACAAGGTGATTATTGTTGGGAACTTGGGGCACGATCCACAGTTGCGGCAGATGGAGAATGGTACAGAAATCGCAACCTTTTCAGTGGCAACCAGTGAGAAATGGAAGGATAAAAACGGTGAAAAGCAGAGCAAAACTGAATGGCATAAGATCGTTGCCTTTGGCAAGGTTGCAGAAATCATCGGGAAGTATTTGGCTAAAGGGTCAAAGGTGTATATCGAAGGAAAACTCCAAACGCGATCATGGGAAGATGATTCAGGGAATAAAAAGTACATGACAGAAATTGTGATGAACGGCTTTGACTCAAAATTGGAGATGCTGGGCGAGACGAAAAAGGCGGAAACCTCTCCCCCTGCCAAGGAACTCAATGACGATATCCCTTGGTGATAAGAGAGCAAATTTGAATATCTTTTAATTGATGTTGCTTTTAATGGTATAATTTTTTAATCTTTGCAAACAAAAGGAGAATCAAATGAATGAAACATTGAAAAAACCCGTGAAGATGCGAGGGGTTCGCATTTCAGATGAGCTTTGGAATCTGGTCAAAAGGCAAGCAGAATCACAGCATCGTTCTGTGGGGATGCACGTTGTATATCTGCTGGAAAATTCGGTCAAGTGCGATGATAAGTTGCGTCGAGCGTGAAATGGTTCAAACACGATTCCAACGCTCATCGTGATGCGAAATTAAAACGGCTGATCATGGCGTATGGGATGGAGGGTTATGGCCTCTACTGGTACTGTCTGGAGGAAATTGCCAATCAGGTATCCACCGAAAAATATACCTTTGAACTGGAGCATGATGCAGAGATCATTGCATTTGATTCAGGGATGAGCGTGACAAAAGTCGAAGAGATCATGAAAAAGATGGTTGACCTCAATCTGTTTCAAAGCAGTAACGGAATTGTCACTTGCTTAAAATTGGCAAAGCGTATTGATCAGTCGATGACCGGTAATAGACAAATGCGGAAGATAATCACATCCTATAAAAATCAAGAGGTTAAAGTAAAAAATCATGACTCTGACATGACTGAGTCAAGAGTGGGTCATGTGATAGTCAGCCCAGAAGAGAAGAGAAGAGAAGAGAAGAGAATAGATGAGAAGAGAAAAGAGGAGAAAAAAACGCCCGTTGGGCTTAATGTGGACGCATGGAATGGATATCTTGAATTCCGCAAACGCATAAAACTGAAAAAGTTGACAAAGGCAAGCTGTCAAAAGCAAATGAAGTGGCTGATTGAACAGGGTGATTTTGAAGTACAAGCACAGATCATTGATAACTCAATACGCAATGGCTGGCAGGGATTGTTCTCCCTAAAAAAGCAACATTTCAAAACAGGGACTGCTTCGGATTTCAAGGAGTGGGTTGAAGGAATGTGAAAAAGAGCGAGGCATCAGAATTTCGTGAGATCGTCAATGCCATATTTGAGGTTTTTGACAAGCAGTTGTCTGCAACAGCATTGAAGATTTGGTGGCAAACGCTTAAAAAGCATGACCTGCTCACGATCAAGCACGCCATGAGGTTTCATGTGGAACACTCAAAATTCTCACCAAAGCCTGCTGACATTCTGGAGGCCATCAAGCAATCAGATGGAAGGCCAAATGCAGATGAGGCTTGGTCAATTGCTATAAAGGCCAGTGATGAGGCAGAAACAGTGATATGGAATGATGATATAGCTGAAGCATGGGGCGTTGCTCTTACGCTCATTCAGGAAGGCGATAAGGTTGCAGGCAGGATGGCGTTCAAATCTGCTTATGATCGGATTGTTGAAAAGCACAGGGATCAGGGAATCCCGGTAAACTGGATGCCATCAATCGGGCATGATTCTGAGGCAAGAAAGGACGTGATTAATAGTGCTGTAACAAAGGGATTGCTGACACAAGCCCACCCATTACCACAATTGGAAGATATTGACGAAGAGAAGCGACAGGAAAACATCCAGAGAATTAAGGATATGGTAAAGGGAATTGGAGAGATTAAATGAGCGAGATAACATGGAAGCTGGATGACATGGTGGGGTCGGGTACATCACTCAGAGGAAAAGTGGTTACCACATATGAGAAATTAGTCGAGGTCTTTGGTAATCCCAATATAGGGGCTTCCGATAAGGTTTTTAACAATTGGGGGTTGCAGTTTGAAATAGGTGACCCTGTATTGGATGATTGGGACATCATTAACGCCACAATATACGACTGGAAAGAACCACATGGGAGTGCCAGTCACTATGGCGAATATGAATGGCATATCGGCGGTGATAATTATCAAAGTGTTGAACTCGTATATGAGGCATTAGGAAAATGATGAACATTATTTCACTGGGTGCTGGTGTGCAGTCCACCACGATGGCACTCATGGCAGCAGAGGGAGAACTAACCCCAATGCCTGACTGCGCGATCTTCGCCGACACAGGTGCTGAACCAAAACACATTATGGACTTCTTGGATTACGTCGAATCCCTAGTGCCGTTCCCGGTGTATCGGGTGATGGAGGGTGAGGGGTTGGAGGTGTCCACAATCGACTCAGTGAAAGGGGGTAGGTTTGCTGGCCCGCCGTTCTTCACTGAGTCAAAAGGTGGGGGGGGGATGCTCAGACGGCAATGCACTCGCGAATTTAAGATCACGCCTATTGAGAGAAAGGTGCGTGAGTTGGTGGGATTGAAGAAGGGTCAGCGTGGGCCTAAAGAGATCGCAGTGCGTCAATGGATCGGCATCTCAATGGATGAGCGTACTCGGATGAAACCGAGTAGAGTGAAATGGATCGAACATACTTGGCCTTTGATTGATGTGCAGATGCATCGCCACCACTGCATCAACTGGATGCGGGAGCACGGATACCGAGAGCCAAGCAAATCGGCTTGTTATTTTTGCCCTTATCACGACAATGCCACTTGGCAGAACATGAAAGACCACGACCCTGATTCTTGGGAACGTGCCGTCAAGATGGATGAGTCAATCCGTAACGGTGTCAGAGGCACACCCGAAAAACTGTATCTCCACCAATCCATGCAACCACTTACCGAATGTGATTTCGACCCTGCGCGAGACCAGATCGATATGTTCGGAAACGAATGTGAAGGAATTTGCGGGATTTGATGTCACCCACTCAACTGATATTGGGGTGATATGAGCGTAACAGATGTGAAAAAAGTTAGACTCACACAGTTAGATGGCACATTGCCTAACCTTGCCCTAATGAAATTATCTCATTACCACAAGGCTAAAGGCGATGAAGTCCACTTCTATAAAACAGCAACAAAAGATATGTTTGAGCCAGACTATGATGTTGTTTATGGATCGTCAATTTTTACTTATGAAGATAAGAGAGATAGGTTTCTTAATTCATTTCCTGATGCTGTTGTGGGTGGTACTGGTTTTGGTAGTAAAACAACTGTTGAACATTTAATAGGTAGTCCAGTTTACGAAAATTATGATTATGAAATTTATCCTGAGTTTGAAAATAGTATTGGATTTTCTCAGAGAGGGTGTCGATTAAAATGTAAGTTTTGTGTTGTTGGCGGAAAAGAGGGGAAGAATTCACATAGCAATTGGATAGATGAAATATGGCGAGGCAATCCCCACCCGAAAAACATTCTATTGCTTGATAATGACTTCTTTGGTCAGCCCGATTGGGAGGTTAAAAGTAAACAAATAATCGAAGGAAAGTACAAGGTGAATTTTAATCAAGGAATTAACATACGCTTAATTACCGATGAGGTTGCTGAAACACTACCAAGCATTAAATATTATGATGTAGATTTCAAAACGAGAAGGCTTTACACAGCTTGGGATAATCTTGGAGATGAGAAAATTTTTTTGAGAGGTGTAGATAAGCTGTTAAAAAATGACATTCCACCTAGACACCTTATGGTTTATATGTTGATAGGCTATAAGAAAAACGAGACTATGGAAGACATTATGTATCGTTTCGATATGCTGAATGATCTAGGTTGTGTTCCATATCCGATGGTTTACAATAACGAAAGCAAAGAATTAAAGAGATTTCAACGATGGGTGATCAGACATTACTATGAGTTTATTGATTGGCAAGACTACACAACAACAAGATCATCCTTTTACAAAGATGATGCACAAGAGGAAATATTATTTGCAGGGCAATAATATCCCTTGATGAGCATAAAGACTGAAAATGGTCGGCGCGGGTTTCCATGTCAGATGTTCAATACACCAGTTTCAATTACGATGTGGTTGTATGGGAGAGAATCATTGGTGACAAAAGACGAGCGCACAAGATATGAAAGATTGTCAGATTTGGGTTGTGCAGTCTGTAGAAAACCAGCGCAAATTCATCATCTGATAGGACTGCGTTATCGTGGAATTGGCCAAAGAGCGCACTGGACAAACACAATCGCGCTTTGCGAGGAGCATCACACTGGTGAATACGGTATCCACGCGATCGGCCAGAAAACATGGGAGACACAATTCGGTAAGCAAGAGCGTTTTCTCGCACAACAAGATAGATTGATTACATTTTTGAAATAGCAGCGACCAGCACCGGGCGTTTTTTGTGCTAAACTTGATTCTTCCTTACCCTCCATCAGTCAATCAATACTACCGGATGTGGCGCGGGCGAATGGTTAAATCGCCAAAAGGCACAAGTTATGCAAAAGATGTGGCATATTCCTGTCGGAATGAGGGGATAAGGGTGGAGTTGGACTGTCGATTGAAAGTGGATATACTTGTTTTCCCGCCGGATAACAGGCGCAGGGATTTGGACAATGTTCTAAAAGCCATATTGGATTCGTTGGAAGATGCAAAGGTGTTCAAGGATGATTCGTTGATAGATGATCTCAGGGTGAGAAGAATGAACACATTCAAGGATGGCAAAATAGAAATTGGAATAGAGATCATAGAGTTATGTGACGAGGAAGGCACAGCAGATGGCAAGACCGAAAAAGTATAACATCGACAAAAAACAAGTTCAAAATCTAGCGAGATTTGGCTGTACCAATGTCGAAATAGCAGATTTTTATGGGTGTGATGAAAGCTTAATCCGGCACAGTTATTCCGAATACCTGACAAAAGGGAGATCAGAGCAGAAATTACGATTAAGGCAACTTCAATGGGCATCTGCTGAAAAGGGAAATATCGTAATGCAGATATTTCTGGGTAAGAACATTCTGGGCCAAACCGACAAGATTGAAACAACTAATTCAGAAATACCTTTGCCTTGGTCTTATGATTAATGGGTTTGACATCACCTCAACAGCAAGTCGTAGACAGCAAGGCTAGGTTTAGGGTTCTCATCAGTGGAAGAAGATTTGGTAAGACATATGTTGCGATCAATGAATTGGCAAGATATGCAAGATACCCGAACAAACAATGCTGGTATGTTGCGCCCAGCTATCGACAGGCAAAGCAAATAGTCTGGAATGATCTGAAAGAAAAGATTATCAAGCACAGGTGGCATAGCAAAATAAATGATAGCGATTTATCCATTCTGTTGAAAAATAATTCAACCATCGCTTTACGGGGGGCGGATAACGAGCAATCCTTGAGGGGTGTTGGTTTGGATTTTCTTGTGATGGACGAGTTCGCTGACATCAAATCTTATGCGTGGCAAGAAGTGCTACGACCGACATTGAGTGATACGCAAGGACACGCATTATTCTGCGGAAGTCCAAAAGGCTATAACTGGGCCTATGATCTTTATGTCAAAGGAACACAGGACAAGGAGTGGGAGAACTTCAAGTTTACAACGGTAGATGGTGGTCAAGTCACGAAGCATGAAATTGAACAAGCGAAGAATGATTTGGATGAACGAACATTCCAGCAGGAATATCTAGCGAGTTTTGTCAGTTATGCTGGAATCATTTATTACAATTTCGACAGGAAAAAAAATATCATAGACAAATTTGATAAAACAAGCGATACAGTTCATATCGGAATGGATTTTAACATCGACCCGATGTGTGCTGTCATTGCACAAATACAAGAAAACAAAATATTCATCATAGATGAGATTCAGATTTGGAGTTCAAATACAACCGAAATGGTTGAAGAAATTAAAAGACGTTACCAGCAAAAAGTCATCATCTATCCCGACCCAAGTGCAAGACAAAGAAAAACTTCTGCTGCTGGTTTTACAGATATCACGATATTAAAGAACGCTGGTTTTGAAGTTTGTTGCAGAAGATCATCGCCATTGGTCAGGGACAGGATTAACGCAGTTAATACGAAACTTAAAAATGCCAATGGTATGTCAACTCTTTTCGTGTTAAATACTTGCAAGACAATGATCAAGTGTATTGAAAGACAGGTGTACAAAGAGAATACGAATGTTCCAGACAAGGAAAGTGGCTATGATCACTTCAACGATGCAATCGGCTATCTTGTCGAATATTTGTATCCCCTTAAAAGGGAATTCAAACCAACCGAACCGAAAAGGTGGACGTAATGAAAAAGCAGGAATTGATGAAAACAAGCCCGGATTATGATGCAAATGTCAGTAGATGGCAGTTTTATCTGCGCTCATATCTGGGTGGTGAGGATTATGCAGACGGGAACTATTTGACCGCGTATATTGCGGAAGATCAAAAAGAATATCAGAAGCGCATCAACTCGACGCCGTGTGATAACCATTGTAAAAACATCGTTCAAATCTATAATTCCTTCATCTGGAGAATTCCGCCAGCACGGGTTTTACCGCGGCAGAACAAGCACATTGATAATTTCATCAAAGATGCAGACATGGATGGACGCTCGTTCAATGCGTTTATGAGAGAAGCCGGGGCGTGGGCATCGGTCTATGGTCATTGTTGGGTAATCGTTGATAAGCCAAGTTCAACCGCTGAGACAGTACAGGATGAACTTGACCAAGAGATCAGGCCATATGTGACAGCGATCACACCAGAAAACATCATGGACTGGCGATATGAGCGCAAGAGGTCAGGGCGATATGAACTGAGTTTGCTAAAGGTGCGTGAATTGGCCGATGGTGATATGCAATTAATCCGGGTATGGACGCGCGAAACCATCACGCTGTACAAGCTGGATAGTGAGAAGTTGACCATTGTTGAAGAAATGGATAATCCGATCAAAACAATTCCAGCAGTTATTCTTTATTCGGCAAGATCACCTGTTCGGGGAGTGGGTATATCAGACATTACTGATATAGCTGATTTCCAGAAAGCCATTTATTCTGAGCTATCGGAAGTTGAACAACTCATCCGAATCACTAACCACCCATCGCTGGCCAAAACAGAAAGCACTGATGCAAGTGCGGGTGCTGGTGGGATTGTCACAATGAGTGATGACATGGACGCAGGATTAAGGCCATTTCTGCTTCAGCCATCCTCTGGATCACTTCAAGGTGTTCAACAATCAATTGATTCAAAGGTTGAGAGCATTAACAAGATTTCACATATGGGCGGGGTTCGTGCTACGGAAAAACAGGCAAAATCAGGGGTGGCCCTCCAGACAGAGTTCCAGTTGTTGAATACCCGATTGAGTGAGAAAGCAGACCTGCTTGAATTGGCAGAAGAACAGATTTGGAAGTTGTTCAATATCTGGCAGAATACAAATGACGAAATAATAGTTGATTACCCGGATTCATTTGATATTCGGGATCATGAAGCAGACTTGATGTTTTTGCAAACAGCCAAGGCAAGTGGAGTGCCAAGTCAATTATTCATCAAGGAGATTGATTCACAGATAGCTCGATTGGTCATTGATGATGGAAAGATTGAGCCGATTATTAAAGAGATAGCGGAAGGAGAGTTTAGTACGCAATCAACAAAAGAGATATTTGGATATCATATGGATGGTGGAGTGGTTACGAAGAATGAGGTCAGAACACAACTGGGGTTGGAGTTGACACCAGATGGTGATACGTTCATGGAACCCGAAAACACAAAGGTTGATAGCTCAGTTTGAACTTAGAAAAAATCAGCACTCAACGAGAGCAGACAGTTGAAAGGCTGATGGAGCTTAATGACAGAAATCTTGATCATGCCCTGCAATCGTTGGAAGATGATGTTGTTAAAAAAGTTCGGGAAGGGAATGTCGTCGATGCAAGGGCGGCAATTGAAATGCGCCGTGAGCTAAAGCAGACCATTGATGAGCACTATGTGGCATGGGCGCGTCAAACAACTAAAGGTTATGACAAGGCGGCAGGAGCAATTCTTAAATCATTCGGTCAGCTACCGCTTCCAGCAGACATTGCAAGCCTAACAGATGTCGACAGGGATGTTATATCTGGACTGCAAAAAATGACATTCTCAGGGTATGAGGAGATTGGGGCTACTTTTCTTGAGGATATATCAAAAAATGTCTACCAAAATGCGCTGGCTGGCAGATCATTTGAGGATTATGAGCGGGAGTTAAGGCAGAAAATCAATGGGGTTTATATCCGTTCTGATGATTCAGAAATAGAAAAGCTAGTCAATATTGCTCAAAATGGAACACCAAGTCAGGCAAAGTCGGCAATAAATCGTTTGCACATTGTTTATGCGAGAGATAAAGTCGGGGGCAATCTCAGGAAATACGCCAAGGCATACGCGCATGATTCGCTGATGGAGTTTGATGCGGCTTTCAATGCACACAAAGCAGAGGCGGCAGGATTGAGTCACTACAAATATTATGGATCATTGATGGCAGACTCCCGGCCAATCTGTCGTGCGATGGTTGGCAAGGTCTTTACCAAAGAAGAAATGCGTTCAAGATGGTCAACATTTTCAAATCGTGCCGGTATGAAGCCCGGTGATCCTCTAATCGTCAAGGGCGGCTATAACTGTCGTCATCACTGGCAAGCCGTTAAGCCCGAATGGGTGGGAGAAACATCATGACAGAAGAACTGGAACTAAGTGAGAGCAAAACTCAGGAAGAAGAAAAAGAGCAGGAGAAGGAATTTACGCAGGAGGAGATGAAGAAACAACTAGATGCTCAAGGCGGGAGGATGCGGAAAAAATACGAAAAGATGTACGCTGGGATTGACATAGAGCAATATTCTCAGTGGAAAAAAGATGCTGAAGAACGAGAAGCGGAGGAGATGAAGAAAAAAGGCGAGTTTGAAAAGATATTGAAATCCACGGTAGAAAAGAAAGATGCTGAGATAGCTGATCTACTGAACCGCATCATCTTGAAAGAAATTGATGAGGCTTTGATCACATCAGCATCCAAATTGGGGGCTATTGCTCCAGATCAGGTTTCTACGCTTTTGCGCTCTCAGGTTCGCTTGGGCGAAGATGGGAAGGCAGAGGTCGTTGACGGAAATGGAAACGCCCGCTATACTGACAACGGAGACTCAATGAAACCTAGTGATTTGGTCTCAGAATTTCTCACTGCATCACCGCACTTTGTAAAAGCAAGTGGAGGTGGAACCGGATCAACCGGAAATGCAGGTGGCTCGACGCTGAAGCAAAAATCGGTGGCTGATATGACTATAGAAGAGTACCGTGAGCATCGTCAGTCGATAGGTCGAGGCACGGTTGGCAAAACCCATATTGGGTAAATCTAATTTGAGGAATAAAAGTAATGGCTAACGAAACGACAACCACTTCCCTAAATGATTTGTTCGCAAACATTGTAAAGGAAGCAATCTACACCGCTCAAGAAAAGTCATTGGTACGAAATCTCGTCACCACATATGACATGAGCAATGACCCCTCCACAACACTGCAAGTTCCTGTCTATTCAGAACCATCTGCCGCCGCACTGACTGAGGGTACGGATATGTCGGCAACAGAGGTAACAAGTTCTGTCAAGACAATCACTGTTGCTGAAGCTGGTGTTCAGGCAGTTCTGACCGACTTGATGGCGAAGTCAACTTCCAGAGATGTTGCAGGTGATCTTGGCAGGGTGATCGGTGAAGCAGTAGCAAAAAAGATGGATACAGACCTGATCGCACTGTTTGATGGTTTTTCAACATCACTCGGCAGTGCAGGAACAGAAATCACAGCAGCATACGTTGCACAGGGTGCGGCTACCTTACGGGCGAATAAGTTCACCGGAACGCCGACAATGGTAATCCATCCGTATCAGGCATATCAGCTAAAGGCCAATCTGACAAATACATTTGTCAATCCCAATGCCGGTGTTGTGCAAAACGAAACCATGCAAAACGGATACGTTGGTCAAATCACTGGCGTTAATGTTTTCGAGTCGGCTAATATCACGATTGATGGGTCAGACGACGCAAAAGGGGCGATATTCGTTCCCGAAGCATTAGGTCTTGCAATCAAGTGGGATATCAAGATCGAGCCGGAAAGGAACGCATCACTCCGCGCATGGGAACTCAATGCAACAGCCTGTTATGGCGTAAGCGAGTTGCAGGACGGTGCTGGCGTTGAGATGTTGTTTGACGCAGCCCTCTAAAAGCTAACCTGACAAGGGTAGGGGTATTTAGCCCCTACCTTTAGGGGGAAATGATATGGCTATGTCATCTGATAGTGATCTTACGACCTATCAACCGGATATCCTTGGCTACGGGATATCAGCCTTCACCTCTTATCACGCAAAAGCTCAAGCGGATATTGAGCGTGAACTGCGTAGTGTCTGGTATCCGAAAACAGGGTATTCAGCAGAGGAGATGGATAAAGACCTCTTGACAGAAAGTCAATTTGCAAGAGCTTGTGCCTTTCGGGTGCTTGGGTGGTATGCACTGCCACAGCTTACCAAGTGGAATACCTCTACCGACCAAGACAAATTCCAGAACATGATGGATCACTACCGCTCTGCTTACTTTGATGAGCTTGATTCTGTCATCCGTGATGGCGTTGAATATGATGCTAATGAGGATTCAAGTATTTCTGTATCGGAAAAACGGCCTGTGCATCATGGTCGGTTATTCAGATGAGGGGGTCATGTACGCTTCTGTCAATATTGTAGACCGTTCTGGCCTGCGTGAAACCGTTAAAAAGTTCCCTGAAGCAACGGAAAAGGCGATGGGTGTTGCAACCATCTTGGGGATGTTTCTCATCAAGGAGCGCACAAGCAAGGGGATATCGGTTGATGGCAAACTATTCAAGCCTTACTCTCCACGCTATAAGCAATGGAAAACAGAACATGGCCATCCGTCACATCCAAATTTGAATTTGCACGGGCGGATGCTTGGGAGTATGACAACAGGCTACAGAAAACAAGTCGGCAGGATTTATTTTGCCCGCAAAGAGGAGACAAACAAGGCGATCTGGAATGAGAAGTCCAGACCTTTCTTCACTTTGAATGAGAAAGAAAGGGAACAGGTCGCACTTGAATTTGAAAATGAGTTTTTTGACTTGATATGAGCAGAAGAGAGAACATTGCAGCGGATGTTATCACTCAGCTAACAGCTATGAGTAGTCCGACACTGAAGAAGATTACGAGAGAGCCATTTGATGTCGAAGAACTTTCAGATGCACAATTCCCTGCACTGTGGATTTCAACAGGATCGGAGAGCAGGGAGGATACGTCTTGTGGCGGGAGTACAGCACAGCGATCAGGAACGATTGATTATGTGATAATTGGATATGTCAAAGGAACATCGTTAAATGTTGATACCAAGCGCAATGAATTGATCACAGGCGTCGAAACGACATTAGATGACGACAGAACTCGGAATGGATATGCTTCAAACACACAAGTGATTTCAGTCGAAACGGATGAGGGAGAGGCTTATCCTCATGGGGCAATCAGGTTGGTTGTCCGTATTTTTTACACTTTTGAACGAGGTACACCTTAAAAACAGGAGATTAACATGACAGTTGTACAAGGGTATGAAGGATCATTGCGTGATGGCAGTGGAAATATGGTTGGTGAGATTACTGGCTTTACTTTAACCATCGAGCAGAACACAGAACAACATAATGCTTTCGGGAGCGCGTGGGTGACAACAACAGCGACGAACAAAAGCTGGAATGTGGATGGAACGGGATTTCACGATCCAAATGACGCATATCAGGACAACATTATCACCGATATTATATCCGGTGATAGTAAATATGATATTGAATTGCGGGTTGAGGGGGATACTGCTGGTGATAAAAAATACACTGGTGAAGTCGTTTTGGGGAATGTTGCTCTTGAGGGCGTAGCAGATGGAGTGATTGGATTTTCCTTTTCTGGACAAGGCAATGGTTCAACGACACAAGGCGCGGTTACTTAATGTTTAAGGCGGTTGACCGGAACGATACTATCCGAATTGCGGTCAGCAATGATCCTGCAATAGATGATTCATCAGATTTTGATGCGTATGCAGAAGCATACGATAAAAAGCATCTTGTATTGATCGGTGATGAAGAGCCAACATGGTTCACACTAGGTACGATCAGCTATCTCAAATTCAGCGAGATTAAAGACCGGCATATAACTTTTGGAATGGGGGACAGTGGGCAAGAGATCAAGACACATTTGTTTGGATTGATCACAGACACCTTGCGCTTATCGCTCAGGAAGATTGAAAACGCCCCGTTTGAGTTAAAGTTTGAGCATGGTCGGGTATCCGATAAAACAATGACGAAGTTATCACATATTGGTGTTGTGGAAGAGCTTGGAAACCTTGCTCTCGATCTGAATGGATTCTCCGGTGAAGATGAAAAAAAATAACGGGCGCAATTCTGCAAGCATATCTCCTGTGGGATTGCGCCAAATGCAGTGATCGGAGTAAGGATGTTCGGGGCTGTCAGGAGAAGGCAATAGCCCCGATTGTTGCAAAAGATGTAAAAGGGTATGTGACAAGGTGTCCGGTGATCCTGTCGGCTGGCACTGAGGATTACATTCGGGCGTATGGATTTTGGAAACAGGGGTTGTTTCCCAACAAAGGAAGTTGGGGTGAACAGCCAAGCAAATTAGTTCTTGCAATGGAGCATATAGATGGCCTTATCAAATCGGACAATTGAAATCCTGCTCAAAGTCAACGATAAGGCTACAAAATCTGTAAGACGTCTGCAAAAAAGTTTTGTCAAACTTAGAAAAGTTGCTAAAAGATCACTCAAAGGAATCAGTAAAACCTTTGGTTTTCTTTTAGGAAAAATCAAGACTGTAGCGAAGGCAATAGCTTTTGCCACTACTGCGGCGGCGGTGGGGTTTATTGCATTAGCTAAATCAATTGTCAGTACTGGGGCGCAGTTTGAGACCTATAACGCAACGCTGAAAGTTATCATGGGTTCTCAAGAGAAAGCGACAAAGGCAATGGGGTGGCTCAGAGAGATGGCAAAGAAAACACCCTATACAATTGATAAACTGACAGAAGCCTTTGTCAAATTGACAGCATATGGCATTGAGCCGACAAAGGTAATGACAACGCTGGGTGATACAGCCTCGGCAATGGGGAAAGACATAGAGCTTGCGGTACTTGCTCTTGCTAATGCCCAAACAGGAGAATTTGAGACATTAAAAACATTTGGTATTAAGGCTGTTGAGCTAACGAATAGAAATGCAAAGGCGATGGGGGCAACTCTTGAGGATGTTGGGAGAACTGCACTGGCCTTTACTGACAGCATGGGCAAAGAACAAATCAAGATAATTGACCGTACCAATCGTGCACTTATTACAAGCACAATTATGTCGATCTGGAATGAGAAGTATGAAGGGGCGATGAAGGAAAGAGTTGCAACATTTGTTGGGTTGACCTCAAACATTGAGGACGCATGGATTCAGTTCAAAGGAGCAGTTGGAAAGTCGTTATTACCACATATTAACAAATGGCTTGATATTTTATTAAAAAAGCTGGATGCATGGGCAGAAGATGGGACGTTGAAAGGTTGGGGAGATATGATTGCAGCGGTACTGCACAACACAATTGCATGGCTTGCTGGTTTTGTCGCTTCTTTCAAAGAAGCGTTTGAAAAAATTGGGATGAATTTTTTCGGGTTTCAGTCCGATATCGTCGATTCAGAGGAGGCAGGTCGGAAATTCGGAGTAAGGATGCAGGAAATTTTTACTGAAGTAAGAAAAGTTATCACTGAATGGTGGGTTGTTGGTGTAAAACCGATATGGGATAAGTTTGTTACAGCGATGAAGGACGAAAAGTTCTGGGCAGAAGTTAAACTAAATCTCGAAAAAGTTGGAAATGCTTTCATCACGCTGGCAAATGCTATTAAAACTGTTCATGGATGGTGGCAGAAAGTTGCGTCACTGAAAGGGAGTGTGACGTTGGAGGATCGAATGGGTAAAGAATATGCCGAACGAGTCCAAGACAAAAATGCCAAACTAGCCCAAGACACAAATGACAAGCGAACTCACGCACAAAGGAACGAAAAGGCATCTGGTGGTGGGGTTTATGGCAACAAGCCTATTCTGGTAGGTGAGCGAGGGCCGGAGATATTTACACCGTCAACAGCAGGGCGTGTAACAGCTAATGATCAAATTGGAGGTGGGCAGACGGTCAACATCTTCACAAATGCAACAGCACACGGTATAAACAATGCATTAGGCTCAAGGATGGATGTAGCCAAAAGAGGGCAAAGGATTGGACTGAGGGTTTCACACGGATTAGGGCAGGGGCAGTTCAGTAACGCAAGCGGATTGAGAACAAGGGGTGCGTGGTGAGATTTGACTATCCGACAGTTGGGAGTGCTACCTCATCAATTGCTTTTACTTATAACCCAGAAGTGCCGTATGAACGGCAGGTAATCAAACACAATACGCCGCTTCAGATGGAGGACGGGACGTACTATATTTATTCAAGATCGGTTACAAATTATCGTTATATGATTTCAGTTGTATTGGGTTCAGAAGTAGAGCGTGATTCACTTGAGACATTTTATGATACAACCGTCAACGGGATGGAGAAAACATTTGAATACACTGATCCGTATTCAGATGTTTATACGGTTCGTTTTGAAAGTGATGTCAAACTTTCAGAAATCCACAAAGACCGGCTCTATCGCGCAACATTTACATTATTGCAGACAGCATGAGAGACTTCAGCACAGACTTCAAAACTAAACTGGCTAGTACCACTTACTACCCAGTTGTCTTTGTTGATTACACCTTGATAACCTATGTCTCAGGAAATACGCCGGGAACAGGTCAAGCCAACTCAACAGTTTATTTTTGGTCGGAGCGTGACATACGGATTGGCACTCCTCCAGAGCATCAAGAATATGAAGCACGGATCGTAAATACAGCCCCATTAGAATCTGGATTGGATAATTTGCAGGGGCTTTCTGAGATGGGATTGCAGTTAAGCAATCACGCCCCAAGCATAGCATCGGCCATTATGGCTGGGATGCAGTGTACTGTTTGGATGGGTTTTGAAGATTCGGTTGGCTCAGGAACAGTAACAGATGCGGAAATTATATTTGTTGGGGTTGTCGATGGGGATATTGAGATAACGGAAGATTCCGTATCGTTTCAACTTACAGATATTGCAAATTCTTATGATCGGCAAATTCCCCCGCTGATTTCAAGAGATGAGTTTCCGTTGGCTGATCCTGATGCAATCGGGGATACAATGCCGATTATCATGGGTCGGACGAGCGATCTTGAATGTCGTCCTGTTGCTGTAACTCCAACTGCAACTCTGGTTGAGGATTATGAAGAGGTTTGGCCGGGTTGGGGTGTGGAAAAAACAGCAGGGGGAAGTTTGGGGAGCATAACAAAAACAGATGATTTGAAAAAGCAGGGTGTTGGTCATTTATATGTTACTGACCCCTATCATCCTGAAACTGTCAAGTGGAACAACGCTGGTGGAATTGACGTTTATCCTGCGGGGGGGGATCGTACAGTACGCATCGACTGGACGACTAATACCGCTATGTATTATGGATTTACGACTGGAGATAGATATTGGTTGTCCGTCTGCATTGACGATAATTCAAAAACCTCAAGGCGCGTAGGATCAATATTTGCACGTTCTACTTCTGCAAATCAGCAGTATGGGTTTTCTTACGGCATCGCTCCAAGAGGAAATGTTGCAAATTTAGGCACTGGGTCAGGAGGACATAGAGCGTCGACTTCAGGCGTTTATTATGGTGTTGATTTTACTATAGGACAACACTCGATGGGCCTTTGGGAGATCGAGCTTGTACTTTCTCCGGGTTCTGACTTTCAAATATTAGGGGTATGGGTTCATGAAATAGAATCTGCATTGACAACCGAAGATCGTGTCTATGTTTCTGAAGATATCGGCTGGTGGAGGGGCGCGTACTCAGGCATAAGTTATCCTGAACTCAAGATGGTTAGTTATGGAACTTGGGAAAATTATAAGGAAGATGCTGACGTTCAATCAGCCTATACCAACAAGCCCCATCTCTCTTATAGCGAATCAATCGCTGTATCGGCAATAGGGTATGAAGCATCTATTGGAAGTTGGTATATTGATTTGGCAGAAAAGATGAAATATACCCACAGGGCGGGGGAGGTAGTTTATCTGGATGACAAGCGGTTAGGGCCAGACCCGACACTTAACAACCCCGACCCCAGCGCAGAATATCAGATTTTTTTGGTTGCCGATCACCCGGTTAAGCAGATTTCAAATGTCAAGGTGAACGGATCACCAGTGGGTAGTGGTAGTTCAAAATATGAGGCATATCTTTATAATTATTGTCCATATATTGATGGCTCTTCCACACAGTCAAACCCAATAGAATATCCATACGACAAGGCATATATCGCCATCTCTCTGCCAAAAGTGCGTCATAAATCAAATGTTGTTGCTGGGTCAAGTGGTGGTGGTGGTGGTGGCTCAATTGTGGACACAATTGATGTTGATGACACAATTGATGTTGATGACACAATTGTTGTCGCAGATCAAACCCATGACCATATATCAGCACCAACCTCACATTGGAATTATCAAATAAATGGAACATGGCAAGCAGTCAAACCCGGTTTGTTCAGCAATAATACATTTTCTGGTGTGAAATTAGAGCTACATAATGCGCTTGGGCCGGGTAGCTCGATGACAGTTGTTCTGGATGGCAATTCAAACTTTATGAGTAAAATGGGTACTCCTCCCTTTTACAATCCAATTGCTTTGACGATGCCGTGGTCTTTTACTTCATCGGCACTTAATATTTGGTTAAGCATCACTGAGTACGGTCTCGCCTATTTCACTCAATTATCATTAAATGCTAGTCGGACAGACCCCCTTGGTAGTGGTGGTTCAACATATGCAATGGGTGTGCGGAGCGGGAATCGAATGTATTTTACGTTTCCTGCTCCTCCGGGGGCATCAAGGACAGGTAAAGACCCGGCAATGGTTTTTAAGCTCGGTGGTGCAAAAAAGGCAGGAGAGGCGAAAAAAGTAGGAACAGTGACCCTTACTAATCAAACGGGTTCATCATCGAGTGCAGGCAATGCTGTTGTTGAAATTCAGGACGGGAGCACTGAAACAATAACAGCAAGTGATTACATTGATGTGCGGAGTAAAAATGTCGTAACGTGTGATGTTGTTGGTTATGCCGATCCAACATTTGTATCTAACCCTATTTTGTATCATCAGAACATCCTCGATGCGGTTCATCCAACACCGCAAAACATGATTAAAAATCTTATCAACTTGTATGCGCGTAATCCCCTGTCTGGATATGAGCGTGATGCAGATATTGTGAGGTTTTCCGACTACAGCACAGCGGAGACTTATTTCGGTCTCAGGTATAATTCAATTTCTGGTGATGGGGCTTCAACTGATGCAACCAATGATTCAAGTTATCACCCAATTGTTCCGAATTATGAAGAAGGGGAAGCACCCCCTCCGACCTCGCCGGTAGTCGGTTATTATCAATCCCCGTATGTGCAATTAGGCAATTCCCATGTTGATTCAGTTCAAGGGGCGCACGTTTTGGATTTTGCTGTGACTGAGCCTCAACGATTAAGGGATGTTGTGAGTGATATGCTTTTTCACTCAAACATGACGCTCTTCTGGCGTAATGGGATTGCCCAACTAAAGCATCACCCAAAAACTCCGGTCATTGATCAATACCTCTATGAATCTGATGCTGTAATGGGGTTGACAACAGTATCACGTTCATCAGATGCGGAGTTGGCAACGGAAATTGAAGTCCGTTATGACTATTCACCGGAAAAGGACTACCGCCGCAATTATGAACATTTAATCAAAACCGGCACTGGAGCGAACCTTTCAAAGATTAAACTGGATGCAACCATAAGATTTGGCAGTAAATCCTCTGAGCGTCTTTATGACTTCCCAATGATACGCGATCAGGTTGCCACTGAACTGGTCGCAGAACGTCTTTTTGACGATTACGGCTCAAGCAAATATCGCGTTGGACTTACAACGGCATTAAAACATTTGGCCTTAGAGCCGGGTGATGATCTTGAGGTAGTCATCCCAATGTTTGATGGTTCTGTAATTGGCGGTGTTTTGCAAAACCGGACATTATCTATCGGCTCGGCAATTGATAGACAGCCGGATTTAATTGCTGTGGATATCAGGGAAAATCATGTTGCTGAAGGGGCATATCGTCATCGCGTGATGAGTCCTGACACGGTTTCAATATCCGATTCCATTTCAGTTGTCCTCAACGATGCAAACCGGCTTTTCTCGACGCTTTCTGATTCATTCTCTTTGTCCGATTCAATTCATATCCATCCCTTTTGCTCGTTTTCAGAGTCGGTTGGAATTACGGAATCAGTGGCATTTGAATATCAGGCGGTTGAAACCGACTTGGTATCATTGGATGATTCATCCATTGGGTTTACGGGGATACTTTTTTGGGCGCAACAGCCATCTGATGCTTTTGGCCTGTCTGACAATGCAATCACTGCATTGCAGGATGGTGTTTATGTACCATTGGTTTATACTGACACCGATACGGTTAATGTGGGCGTTTTCATATGACAGATGAAGTTTTTATTAGCGGCGGCATCCCAATACCTGAAAAGGGTGTTTATATTGAATATGTCTTAATGAATCCTGATCAAATGATCATCAAGGCAAAAGGAACGCTCAAGGGGAAGAAAGCACACATTAAAGCGGTGGTTGATGTTGGCTACACCGGCACATTGGAATATGATGAGAAAGTTACATTGGCAGATGGCGATTATATTGTAGCAGAGCCGGATGGCTTGGCTATTCTCAGGACGGGAGCGAGTATTGACAATGTCGAGCCAATTGAAGGACAACACGTTGTCATTGGGTTTTATTTTCAAGGTCTGCTAACTTTGAGACAGACGGTTGAGCCAAATGCGAATTATAACCGGCACTGAAGAAGAACAAAAGATTCCAAAACGTGATGGATTGAAGGCAATAATCCGCGCATTGTATGATCTTGATGAAGAGTTTAGGCTTATAAATTTAGGGATTGAAAACGCAAAAGACCCGGACTATTTGGAATACCGGCAAACCATTAACGAACTTGTTAAAGAGTACAGAGCAACAACCATGAGGAAAACAGATGAAAGACACACTAAAGTTAAAAGGCAGCTTGACAGTTCAACTGGTAAGAAACGGGCGAATCGTCGAAGAAAGAAAAGCTGATAACACAATCGTAACGGTCGGCAAGAATCTTGTCGCTACTTTGGTTTCCGGTTCAGGCACAGCTTACACACACATGGCGATTGGTACTGGAACAACTGCCGCCGCAGTTGGAGATACCACTCTTGTGACAGAAGCAGGAAGGGTTGTTTTTACTTCCTCGGCTGTGACCACCAATGCCATTGCATATGTTGGTGATTTCCCTGCTGGCACTGGAACTGGATCAATCACAGAAGCCGGGATATTGAATGCCGCTTCAGCAGGAACATTGTTGAATCGGACAACATTTTCTGCGGTCAACAAGACAGCGAGTGATGCGTTAAAAATCACTTGGACTGTCACTTTCGGATAAAGTCATGGTTGCCGTAACAACAAGAGCCGGGAAAGGAACTCCAATCACTGCAACGGAGCATGACAATAATTTGTCATACATCCTTTCGTTTCATAAAGGGGCAACAGAACCTTCAACGACTTATTCGTGTATGTTGTGGGCCGACACAACCGCATCGGTGATCAAGCAAAGGAATGTTGCTGATGATGCTTGGGTAACACTTGGAGCAGTCGATTCAGTCTTTGCCTTTGTTCCGATCAAAGATGAAGATAGCATGGCTAGTGCTTCTGCATCTCATCTATCAACACAATCATCAATTAAAGCCTATGTCGATGCACAAATTGGTGGTGAGAATACCCTTGCTGAAGATGATGACGTAAATATCACCACCCCCGGAGATGCTGCGCTTTTGCTTTACGACACGGGTACATCAACTTGGAGAGATGCGGCTTTATCTGGTGATGCAACCATTAGCGATACGGGTGTTATCACCATCGAAGCAGGTGCTATTGATATAGCGCATCTATCAGCTACAGGTACACCCGGGACTGATTTTCTTAGAGGGGATAATACTTGGGCAACACCAACAGATACTAATACTACTTATTCTGTTCAAGATGGCGAGTTATCAGAAATTAATTTCACTAGTGCTGACCATACAAAACTTAATGCTATTGAAGCTGGTGCTGATGTAACAGATGCTACCAATGTTACTGCTGCTGGTGCTTTGATGGATAGTGAGTTAGCTGGCATTGCCGCGATTAAAGCAACTACAGGTACATTCTTAACTGCTGACCAAACTAAATTAGATGGAATAGAAACTAGTGCTACAGCAGACCAAACTGGTGCAGAGATTAAGACGGCATACGAAGCAGAAGCTAATGCCTATACAGATACAAAAAATACGAAACTCGCTGGTATAGAAACTAGTGCTACAGCAGACCAAACTGCTGGGGAAATACTAACTCTTATAGAAGATGGAATTGATAGTGTTCACTATGTGGACGCAAGTATAGATAACGTACATTTAGCCGATGATGCAGTAGACTCAGATGAGTTGGCATCAGGTGCTGTTGATATAGCGCATCTATCAGCTACAGGTACACCCGGTACTAATTTTCTTAGGGGGGATAATACTTGGGCAGCAGTAGATGCTTTGCCGTCACAATCAGGTAATGCAGGGAAGTATTTAACAACCAATGCTACAACTGCAAGTTGGGCAACCTTGGATACTGACGCCAACACAACAACCAAAGGCTTGTATGAACACGAACACACGATTGATGCAAACTACAGTATAGCAAGTGGATCAAACGCTTTAAGTGCAGGCCCAATAACAATTGACACCGGGAATAGTGTTACAGTGCCAACAGGTTCAACTTGGGTAATCGTATAGGGGATATAGATGGCTAAAGTAAAAATTCAAGGACACGCTTCGGGAACAGGTATTCTGACTG
>Ga0187827_10003150_pt1 | contig 21712 bp, 24 predicted proteins | sample ETNtaG_39_FD_167969 | JGI IMG/M metagenome (GOLD analysis project Ga0187827, IMG submission 167969) | Marine microbial and viral communities from oxygen minimum zone, Eastern Pacific Ocean - ETNP2014_SV_150_PacBio MetaG (Illumina Assembly) | ecosystem: Environmental > Aquatic > Marine > Hypoxic... | reverse complement strand
ATAGGCTCCAGCAATCGTGGGACAGGCATGCCCCGCCATCTTTACCACATCAATAAAGGTGTATTCTAAAATAGCACCCTCTCCTTTGACCGCTCCCAGAGTCTCTGCCAACGGTTCCTTAAATCTGATTGGCCTAACTTCCTTAAGAAACTCGCGAAAAATATCACCCATATGCCCCACTCATCGATATGCTTTTGTTAATTAATAAAGCGGCTTCTCTCAGAGCCGGCCTCATTTTATCCAAAGTTATTCCACCTTGTCTCTCATTTTCTACCTCTTTAGTTAGTTTAATACTATATTGCTAGGTCTTAGCCCGATTACCTCCTGGAACACCAAGGGATTTCCATTTACTAGAAATTTCCGCAAGCTCCTTTTCGCCGAGCAGACTCCTAGCCAGCGGCAAGAGGGACTCGTTCTCTTTCTTGATGTGCTCCCGCAGGAGACGCTCAATGTGGCTACTAATCTCCTGAACTTGAGCCGAGACAGCCTCAGAGGGTTCCCTTCCGCCTCCCTGTAATTCCACCAGTCTATCCTTTAGCCGGTCGTACCATTGCCCTACCTGAGTGTGTTCCTCCAGCAATAGCCGTATCGGGCTTTTCTCCATTCCAAAGTGCTTCTCCAGAGACGGGAAGAGCACTTCCGCTTCACGCTGAAAATGTAATCCGACATCTTTATCAAAAAAGTCGAGCACTTTGGTTAGATGGTCGATCCCCTTGTCCCAAACCGGTGAGTCAGGGGTAAAGGTCCCTAGCTTGAGACAAAGGCTAGCAGCACGTAATAGACCGATATTCTCAAGGATCCTCTCGTGTTCTCGTTTGAGAACATCTAGAGGAGTCCCGGCAGCAGATACATCTTCCTCGATTCCTGGTCTCAGCCTTTCGTAAACCTCGGGACCCACGCATTCCTTAGCATGAGGGCACCAGTCAATACACGAGGCCTGCTGTGCCCGAAATACCTTACTACCACAGCCAAGACAGGTTGCCTTTAGTTCGTCAGTCCAGATTTCTACTTCTCTGCCGCAGTCAGGACAGTTGATATTTTCAGGTCTCGGCTCGCGGATAGCCCGAGACCCCGGACAAGATTTATCAAAGACCATACTCACATCCCTTTTGTCTGACTTCAATTTTGCATGACACTTTAAACATATCATCGCCCTACTTTAGGAGATACGACTTTTGTCGTAAAAAGACTTCACCTATGCAATGGTCGTGTGGGTATGATAGGATTTAAGAGGGAGGCTGTATTAGAAAAGGTAATGAGTATACTTTCGTTAGCTGATTTCTTGCACTCTATTCCTTACTTCAGAGCGCTTGGCTCTGAAGAGATAAAGAGAACCGTAAAAGAGACATTAGAACACTCTTTTGCCAAGGGCGAAGTGTTGTTTCTGGAAGGAGAGCCGTGCCGTGGCCTATATATAGTTAAGACGGGATGGATCCGAATCTTTAAGAGTTCGCCGGAGGGAAGGGAGCAAGTACTACTCACGGCTGGTGAAGGGACTACTTTCAATGATGTCCCTGTCTTTGATGGTGGTCCTAATCCAGCCAGTGCTTCGGCGCTTGAGCCTAGTACCGTCTATATCATACCCAGAGAGACGTTACTTTCTCTTGTGGCTGACTCTCCGGTAGCACGGTCTATCATTGAACTGTTTGCCGCACGGCTGCGCCATTTGACCACGGTGGTTGAGGACCTCTCCTTCCGTAGTGTCGTCAGCCGGCTTGCCAAGATGCTGCTGGACTTAGCCGTAGCCGAGGGAGGACGATCACCGATACCACGCCTGACTCAAGACGAGATGGCAACTATAGTCGGATCAGTTCGGGATGTGGTAGGTAGAGCGCTTAAGGCTCTGGAGAAGACGAATGCTATCAAGATTGAAGGGCAGCACATCCTAGTGACAGACCCGGAGAAGCTCAAGGAAATGGGAAAATAATGTGGATTTACGACAAATATCGTATCCACCAATCTCAGGAGTGTTTAGAATTATAGCAGATAAGAACCTCGGGAAGACAGGGGGTATATATTAAGAATGGCGATACCTGAAGTTGATCTCGATATCTGTACTGGATGTGGAGATTGTGTTGAGTTTTGTTCCCCCGGCATAGTAGGGTTGGTAAACGATAAGGCCACCATAGTTAGTCCTGAAGACTGTAACTATTGCACAGATTGTGAGACTTTCTGCTCCTTAGGAGCAATCAGGTGTCCTTTCGAGATAATTTTGAAGACCGAGATCCCCTGAAAAGTGCTGGGCAAACGATGAGGGAAAGAGCCCACAAACTACCCTGTTATTGCCTCCCTTCCGAGTTAGGAAAGATAATGGACTCTATCAAGATAAATTCGACCTCAGACATCTGGCGGAAAACCGCTAAGAGCCGTCTCCGTTTCGAGCTGGCTGGACTGGCCTTTGCTTGTCACAGAGAATCCAATGCTGAGGATTATGCTCGACATCTATGGGCTAAAGGGTCAGTACACTGGATGGGGAAGGCTAATCCGAATGCGGCGGAGTACCTACTCAAAGAGGCTAAGGCTTTCAGAGAGTTTTACCCGGAGATGTCATTTGAGGTAGTGGAGTCAGGAGATGCAAGGGCAGAACTCGTTTTCACTGATGGCTGTCTCGGGGGTTGGGGGCGAGATCCATGGGCTATAGCCAGGAATCTTAGCTTGTCTAAAAAAGATATATGTACCTACTGCCGGGAGGCCTTCCGAATCTGGACACAACCGCTAGGCCTCCGCACAGACATTGGTCCAAAGAAGGACGAGAATTGCCGACTCTGCGTAACAAAACCCTAAGCCTGTCCGCAGCTTATAATCTGCAGCGGCTCGTTCTGTCACCCATTTGAACAGAAGTCCGGATTGTTTACTCCTTATTGAGAATCTCTCGTTGCTACTACCGTCGCCACAGTCCTGGCAATTGTTAACTCGGCACACCATTAGAGACGATTATGGCTCCCTATGTGACGCCTCTCGGTTATCTCCGCGTCCTATGTGGGACTGTTATACTGATATTTATGGTACAGCTACTGGTCAATGTTGCCCGAAAGACACGCTGATCCAGAGAGGATAAAGGGAGTGAAATTTCCACAACTAGGACTATAATTTACAATCCCGGTAACTATGCTATAATCCAACCAGTCTATATTTTCGCCGGAGGCCCGAATCTTGGAAGCGATAGCATTAGCCCGTAAAGCCATAGAAGCCGCCAATGACCGACAGGCCAGTGATATTACGCTGCTGGATGCCCGAACGATATGTAGTTTTGCCGATTATTTTGTCCTATGCACCGGTGAGTCCGGAAGACAAGTCCGAGCCATCTATGAGGAAATCGAGCACCGCTTGAAGAAAGAGGGGATTTTACCCCACCACCACGAAGGTACAGTGGACTCCGGCTGGCTCCTGATAGATTACGGCGACGTTATCGTGCATATCTTTGCCGTCCTAGAGCGGGAATATTACGAACTAGACAAGCTGTGGCACCAGGCCAGTCCAGTACTCCGGATGCAATAACCCGGCTACCGCTTTTCCTCGGGAAATATTTCGTCACCAGTAAAGAAAAGACTGATTTCCTTTTTCGCCGTGGCCACGGAATCGGAGCCATGCACAGTGTTACGCTGAATATTAAAGCCGAAGTCGCACCGGATAGTCCCTTTTTCCGCTGTGGTCGGGTCAGTAGCCCCTATCTCCTTCCTGATGGCCTCCACCACTCCCTCTCCCTCAAAGACGGCGGCAATTATCGGCAACGAGATAATAAAATCCACCAGATCAGTAAAGAAGGGTTTGTCCCGGTGGATACCATAGTGCCGCTCCGCCAAGGCTTTATCTAGATGGAGCATCTTGAGCGCCACCAGCTTCCGCCCCCGCCCTTCCAAGCGGCCGAGGATAGTACCGCCGAGTCCCTTCTGCATGGCATCAGGTTTAATCAAAACCAGAGACCTTTCCATTTTAAGCTCCTTAGTGTTGAAGACTAACCTTTCTCAGAGGTAACGAACAGGGCACTTAAGTCAGCGACACTTACTGTTTCCAGCGAATCAACGATAAGGTCAGCCTGACTCAGGCTTTCCCAGGAATGATTGTTGGTCACCGCCAAGCATTTCATCTCCGCCCTCCTAGCGGCGGCCACCCCGGCCACGGCGTCCTCGATAACGACACAATCTTCGGGCGCCACCAACAGCTTCTGAGCCGCGAGCAAAAAGACCAGTGGGCTGGGCTTTCCCTCGGCCACCTCACGTCCCCAGACAATTACTTGAAAGTAACTTCCTATCTCTAACCTGGCGGTAATCAGTTCAATATTCTCAATAGGTGCCGAGGAAGCAATGGCCATTTTCACCCTGCGCTTGTAGAGCAGCTTTATCAGCGCGACAGCCCCTGGCAGCGCCTTTACTTTCGGCGCCGCCTCACGGCGGAAGGCCGCCTCTTTCTCATCGGCAATGGCATAGACCTCCTCGTCCGTCAGGCCGCTAATGGTATCCCGGATGATGGTGTCATCTCTTTGGCCGAAGTGGTGCCGAAAGTCGGCTATAGTGAACGTTGCCCCTCTCCTAGGAAAGACCGTCTGCCAGGCTTGGAAGTGATAGGAGGCAGTATCGGCAATCACCCCGTCCATATCCCAGATTACCGCTGCCAGCTTGCTTCCGGACATGGTGCTAGGATTTTCCTTTCTGGCGGCGGTCAGGTCTGACCACGGCAACATATGTGGCGATGCCTTCCGCCATCAGGGTGCCGCCCGGCAAGGAAACTTTCGCCTCCGTCTCAACAAACTTACCATTACTCCTGACGGCCGTACCGGTAACCACCAAGAAGCCATCAACCGAAATCGGGCGCCGGAAGTATACCTCCATTCGAGCGGTAATATCATTCAGTTCGTAGAAACGAACGGCCCAGCCCATCGCTTCATCAAGCAAGCTGGCGATAACGCCGCCGTGGAGAATCTTGAGCCAGCCCTGATAAAACCTAGCCGGAGTAAACTCGGCGCGGACGGTACCACCGTCCCGACGGAAGTTCAGTTTCAGGCCAAGTGGGTTATTCTGGCCGCAGCCGAAGCGCAGGCCACCACTAATATCAAATTCCATCGGTACGCGTCGATTTACCATTATATCTCCGTTCTCGCGGTCTACGCCGCTTTAAAGTGCTCCCATCCAGTTTTGTCGGTCGGGACAGGCCGGCCACTGGCATCCATTACGGTAATTTTATTTTCTTTATCAGCCACCATCTCACCAATGACCGTTACTGGGCAAGTAGCCGCCTCTTTCACTTCAGCCATAGTCCTAGCCCCAGCGGTAAACAACAGCTCGTAGTCCTCTCCACCTCCCATGGCCAGCTCCAGAGACCGGTCACCAAAGCTGACTTTGACCGCCGGATGAATCGGCAGGTGTTCAACTTCCACTCGGGCGCCCACCCGGCTGGCCCGACAGATATGAGAAAGGTCAGCAATCAACCCGTCGCTGATATCTATGGCTGCTTTTACTTCCTGCCCGACCAGCCATTGTCCCTCGGCGAGGCGTGGGACGGGACGCAGAAAGGCATCTCTCAATTGCGTCGCCGCACCAAGATCAAACCGAAGCCTCCTAGTCAGCATTTCCATACCGGCGGCGGCCGCCCCCAGGTGCCCGGTAACAGCCACCATGTCACCAGGCCGGGCCGCCGAGCGAGTAAGTATTTTTTTCTCCTGATTCACAGTTCTCCCCAAGACGGTCATGGTAATTGACACTAGAGGCGCGCGGCAGGTATCGCCACCGATTATCGCCACCCCGAACTGTCCGGCCAGTCCAATCAGACCGTGGTATAGAGCGGTAACGCCGGCCACTTCCGTATTTCCGGGTAAAGCCAGTGAGACAACGGCGTATTCGGGCACGCCGCCCATGGCGGCGATATCGCTTAAATTAACCGCCAGGGCTTTGGCGCCCAGTACTTCCCAAGGAGTCGTGCTCAATGAGAAGTGGACGTCCTGGAAGAAGGAATCGGTGGTTACCAGCTGCAAGGTAGTCTCAATATCCCACGCCGCCGCGTCATCGCCGATACCGAGAATGAGTTTTTTATTCTGCGGCGCGGGAATCATTTTCGCCAAGAGATCAATCAGGCCGAATTCTCCCAGCTCCGAGACTTTCATAGCTAAAATTATAGCACGCCATAGCTAGGGGGGCAAATCAGAGCCTGTTACGAAACTCCGATTCCAAAGAGAACAAGAGGTTCCAATAAATCGTGATAGTATTAGGTAGTATTAAGATTAACTACGAATTAACTTTGGGAAGAGTTTCGCACATCCCTAAGAGCTATACAAGGCTTGTACCTGGACACTCCTCTTTTCTGATCCCCTAAAACCTGCTATATTCTTAACAAATGCGTTACGCCATTATCGCCGATATTCACGCCAATCTAGCGGCTTTTACCGCCGTACTGGAGGACATTGAGAAGCAGGGCGGGGTAAATGAAATATGGTGCCTGGGGGATGTCGTCGGCTACGGACCGGATCCCCACCAGTGCCTCGAGCTATTGCGCCAGAAGAACCATATCTGTATCGCCGGGAACCATGACTGGGCGGCCGTCGGCAAGATAGACACGGCTTACTTCAACCCGGATGCCGCCGCCGCCTGTCATTGGACCGCCAGACAGCTGAGCCCAGAGGACATCAAATACCTGGAGAGCCTGTCCCTAATCCTAGAGAGAGCCGAATTTACCCTGGCGCACGGCAGCCCGAGAGAGCCAACTGGGGAATACATCATCTCCACCAGCATCGCCAAGGTGAACTTCAACCTCTTCCAATCGCCGTACTGCCTGGTCGGCCACTATCACGTACCTCTGGTCTTTAAAGAAGAGGGGGATACCTGCTCCGCCAGCCAGTTCCTGCCAAACGTCGGGCTAGCGCTGGGCAAGAGCCGGTTGATTATCAATCCGGGTGGGGTGGGACAACCACGCGACGGCGACCCTCGGGCCAGCTACGCTATCTATGACCGTGAAAACAAGATAGTCCGGCTTTACCGCGTTCCCTATGATATCGCCGCCACCCAGGATAAAATGATACAGCACGGACTGCCGATACACCTAGTAGTCCGCCTCGGTTACGGGCAGTAACCATCTGGTAAAAGCTCTGATACTCTTTTGTTGCCCCCACAATAAAACTTAAAGGGGAATAGGGCCACAAAATAAAATCCCAGCTTTTCACCTTGACAAAACGACCAATACGGATTAGGATTTTTTTGAGGTCGTGCTAGATGGGGAGCCAGCGGTGCCCTGTAACCTGCAATCCGCTACAGCAGGGTTGAACTCCGGCTTAAGGCTTTTGTCTGGCAGGACTACTTGGGTTAAGCGGTGTTGAAGACCGGGTTCTGCGCGGCAGAACTCTATGAACCCCGTCAGGTCCGAAAGGAAGCAGCGGTAAATAGTCGTTTCTGGGTGCCGCAGGATTACCTGGTCGGAGCCGGTTGACTCAAGCAAGCTATCCGACGGGGTCAAGGGCCGGTGCACGACCTCATACTTCGGGACAGGGATTAAGAGCCGATAAAAACTACCGACGGGAGCTATTTGAAAACGGAGTCACTGCTGACCCAAACCAAGCGGATACTGCGCCACTTCGACCTGAAGTCGAGGAAAAGACTAGGACAACACTTCCTCGTCGATGAAGAGGTGTTGCAACTCATTGCCGCCTCGGCGGAGATCGACCCCAGCGATACTATCGTCGAGATAGGCCCCGGCCTGGGTATCCTCACCGGAGAGTTAGCCCGGCGGGCGGGCTTGGTTATCGCCGTGGAGTTGGACGATAAACTGGCGGCCAGTTTAACAAAAACGCTGGCCTCTTTTAGCAACATTAACATCATCAATCAGGATATCCTACGCCTTGACCCGGCGGCTTTACTGCCCGCGCCTGGTCCCTACAAGGTGGTGGCCAACTTACCCTATTACATTACCTCGCCCGTCCTGCGCCATTTCCTAGAAGCGACGGTCAAGCCGAAGAGAATGATTGTCATGGTACAGAAAGAGGTGGCCGAGGCTATCACCGCCGGTCCCGGACAGCGCAGTATGATCAGTATCAGCGTACAGTTTTACGGAAAACCGAAAATAGTCAGCTACGTACCAGCCCGAGCTTTTTACCCGGCGCCCGAAGTTAACTCCGCCCTACTGCGGATAGAGGTTTACCCTCGGCCACTGATAGCGGTAACCGATGACAAGGGCTTTTTCCAGCTGGTACGGTCCGGCTTTACCGCTTCCCGTAAGCAGATCGCCAACTCTCTGGCCCAAGGCCTGGGACGGCCCAAGGTTGAGGTACTAGCCTTACTGGAGAAAGCGGGTATTGTGCCCCAAAGACGGGCGGAGACCCTAACTTTTGAGGAGTGGGCCCAGTTATGGCAGGTGTTTACCCGCAGAAAGGAGGAAAAATGAGATGCTGACGGTCCTAGCGCCGGCCAAGCTAAACCTAACCCTAGAAGTCTCAGGTAAACGTCCAGACGGCTACCACGAAATCCGCAGCGTCTTCCAGACGGTAAACCTATACGATAACCTCCGTTTCCAGCCAAGCCAAAAAGTCACTTTCCAGTCTGACATGCCGGACTGGGCTCCGCAAATGAGCCTGGTCTCCCGGGCGGTCAGCCTGCTCCAAGAGACCCTCGACAGCACCAAAGGAGCTACCATAGAAGTCAGCAAGTGTATTCCCTTGGTATCGGGGCTAGGTGGGGACAGCAGCGATGCCGCCGCTGTCCTGCGCGGGCTGAACGAACTCTGGAGACTGGGCTTATCTCATGAGGAATTACTTACCCTAGCGACACGACTGGGCTCGGATGTGGCCTTCTTCCTCCACGGCGGCACGGCCCTAGTGACTGGTAGAGGTGAAGTGGTAACCCCCCTCCCCCCACTGCCCCAAAGGTGGGTGGTGCTGGTGGTACCAACGATACCTCGGCTGCCGGGAAAGACCGGGCAGCTCTACGCCAGCCTTAACGTCAGCCATTTCACCGACGGACAGATTACGGAGAGAGCGGTAACCGAAGTAAAGGAAAACCGAGTGCCCACCGAGCTGTTCAACGCCTTTGAAAACACGGCCTTTACCTACTTCTCCGAGCTAAAGGTCTACCGCGACCATATTAAGAAACTCGGCGCCGATAACGTCCACCTAGCCGGGTCAGGACCAGCCTTATTTTCCCTGTTAAAAGACAAAGACCAGGCGGAAGCCTTGCATACCCGCTGCCGGCAGCAGAAGATGGTGACGTACTTAACGGAGACAATGAGCGGTCATCACCTCACCGGAAATACGTAGGCCGATGTCTCTACGTATTTCCTCGGGCACCAGCCTATTGACTGCCCCCCCGTGGTATCCAGGTACCAGTACCTCCTCCCGTCGTATATCCAGGAATTACCGTACTCCACCGGAAAATTAATGCCGAGTCCCATATGGTCGAACTCTTCAAAGAGGAGCAGCGCCACGTCATAGCCCATCTCGGTTAAAATCGCCGCCAGCAAAATAGAAGTATCCTCGCAGTCACCCCCCCGATCAAACAGGGTCTCCATCGGATAGCGAGGATATTCGTCACGAGACGTAGTGTTGAGGTCATCGGTATAGGTCAGGCTCTGGACAAATCGGAGGACAAACTCAATGGTATCAAGGTTACTCAGATCATTGACCGTCACCACCTCGTTCACTCGATCAATGATACGACCAATGAGATAATCATCGCCAGGGTCAGTGGCTAGGGCACAATACCGGGCAAAGAGATGGTATATTTCATCAGTGGTCAGTGGTCCGTCATTATCCCGGTTATCGAAGGGCCTCGGACTCTCTCGATAGTCAAGATAGTCTCTCAAAGGTATGGTCAGCATCCAGTTTTGCTCACCCCAGCGAGAGGTCTCAAACTGGTAGTGCAGCATCACCGCGGTATCAGTGATAGCCTCAAGCTCGTTTTCCAGTGCGCCGACCTGCGCTTGTAGTGCCGCGCTGGTATCCAGTATCCGGTCAAGCGCCACTGTCTGATCCGTCAGCTCATCCTGTAATTTTCTAATTCTTTCATTGTCTGGAGTATTCAGCTCTTCCTGCAGGTTTACCATTGCCCCCTGCAAGGATGCTCGTTCACTCTGTAGATTTTCGACTTCACTCTGCAATCGAGCCATTTCCGCTACGGCGGTATCGTATTCTTCCCGGGGCACTCCGCAGTCGGAAAGGACAAACACCAGCACCAGCAGGCAGAGCAGAGCAAAACAAGCTTTTCCCTTCACTATGCGTCACCTCCCGAATATTCCCCACCCAGCCACCGCCGAACCAGGTCTTTCTCATCCTGTTTTGTGATCGCCTGCCTGTCCAACTTAGCCTCAAGAAGCCGATCCAGTATTTCTTTAAGACGTGGGCCGGGACTTACCCCCAGCTTCTTCAGGTCCTCGCCACCGAAGATCGGTTTGACATAGCAGAGTTCTTTCAGAAACAAATCGAGGTACCGGCAGGCTACCGGCGAGTCGCCAGCCAGAAAATTAGCCGCCACTGCCGACGTTGAATAGCCATGAAGCAAAACATAAACACGGCTAGGGGTCAGCCCGGGATCGTCCAGTGATTTAAGCCTAGCCTTGAGGTCAATGGTATCTCGCAGCGTCCGGGCGGCCGATTTACACAATCTGAGGTAGGAAATCAACCGTTCGTTCTCTTCCCTGGTCAGGAAGTAAGCCAGTAAAGCCAGATAAAGTCCGATTAGCGACAGACCGGGCAGTCTCATCCGACGAGCCTGCTCGAATTTTTCCGCCAGCCCGCGGTCGCCTTGCAACGCCGGATGCAGTCTCGACAGCACACCCAGCTCTCTGGCGCGATTCAGGATTTTCTCCGGGTATGCCTCCTGCAGCACCAGTTCCAGTTCACAGCGTATCCGGTCGCCGCTGACAGTATCCAGACAGGCTATGTCCCGTTTCAGCCACCGCAAGGTAGTCGGTTCCAATCGAAAGCCCAGTCGCTGCTCGTAGCGCAGGCCGCGCCAGATACGAGTGGCATCATCAATAAAGCTCTTCTCATGCAGCACCCGGACGTGTTTCTGCTTGAGATCATTCTGGCCACCATAGACATCAAAGAGTCGGCCATAGCGACCGGAGTTAAGCTCAATCGCCATAGCATTGATGGTGAAGTCACGGCGGAAGAGGTCGTCCCGGATAGCGGCGGGCCGCACCGTCGGCAGCGCCCCGGGCCGGGCATAGGTCTCGGCACGGGCAGTGGTCAGATCCACACTCCAGTGGTCCCACTGCAATTTCGCCGTACCGAAGCGGGGATGGGTGGTAATTTTCCCCGGCTTGAGGTCGGACAGCTCACGCGCCAAGTCTATGGCGTCACCTTCCAGCACTATGTCTATATCAAAATTTTCCCGCCCTAGGAGGAGGTCACGCACCACCCCACCGACCAGACACAGCTGCTGCCCTTTACCTTGAACCATACCACCAGCCAGCCGCATAAAGCCAACCAGTTCTCCAGGCAGCTGTTTTTCGATTTTCCGGGATAAATCAGTAACTCCAGACATTGTCTATAATCCAAATTATAGCACAGGTCAGCAGGGAGATTATAAATAGTAACCGGAATGGTAATGGTGCCAAAACAACCTCCCCCATTGTTATTTACCCACTATCTTCGTATAATGGACTGAGCAAAGATCAGAACGATGAAAATAGTCGCAATCGTAGGTATGGCCGGCGCGGGCAAATCGGAAGTTACCCACACTTTTGAGAGGAGCGGTTTTGCCAGCATAAGGTTTGGCGACGTGACTGACGCGGAAGTGAAGAAAAGAGGTCTACCTCTGAACGAAGCAAACGAACGTCACGTCCGAGAGCTTCTCCGCCAAGAGCACGGTATGGCCGCTTACGCCCGGCTTAACCTGCCCTGGATTGATTCCGTCCGGAAGCAATCGGACGTCGTTATTGACGGGCTCTATTCTTGGGAGGAATATATCTTTCTGAAAAACCGCTACGGAGATGACTTCTATGTCGTCGCCATCTGGGCGTCACCGAAGACCAGGCAAAACCGGTTAAACCGCCGAACCAGCCGACGGCTGACCGCGGAGGAAGCGGCCAGCCGCGACCGCACCGAAATAGAGAACACCAACAAGGGTGGGCCGATTGCCATCGCCGATTTCACCATCAGCAACGAGTCTTCCGCATCAAACCTGAGGAAAGAAACAGAAAGGTTTATCGCCAGACTGAGATGAAAAACCTGACCAGGCCGGACAGCGATGAGTATTTTCTGAAAATAGCCTCGGTGGTCGCTGAGCGTGCCACTTGCCGCCGGCATCACGTCGGTGCCGTAGCGGTAAAGAATAAGCACATACTAGCCACGGGCTATAATGGCGCCCCATCCGGCAGCCGAGACTGCCTCGAGCTTGGCTGCCTCCGGGACGAACTAAAGATACCGTCGGGAACGAGGCACGAAATATGCCGAGGTATCCACGCCGAGCAGAACGTCATCATCCAAGCCAGTCTGCACGGCGTCAGCCTTGAAGGGAGCACGATTTACGCCACGCACACCTCGTGCGTGCTGTGCGCCAAAATGCTAGTCAACGCCAAGATAAGAAAGTACGTCAGTTTCGGCAGCTATAATGACAACTCCTTCGCTGATCTCTTTAGGGAAGCTGGTATCGAGGCAGTGATAAAGAAAAGGCCTTCGTCCCGAATTAACTTCCTGGATTAACGTTACCACTATTTTGTTTCTTGCCCCCCTATCCCCTTCCCTCCTAAAAGGAGAAGAGGAAGAATATTAGAAGAGGAGTTGACACCCCTCTTAGACACCCGTTTATGATGCTGGGCTAAAATTAGGCTGTTGATACAGTTCACGCAATTGATTTTCACACCTGTTTATGCTTAAATGTTCAGGTAGAAAGGGACAGATATAATCATGGAAGATTTAAAGTTACAGGCAGCCCCTCGTGAGGTAGTAGGCAAAAAGACCAGCGTCCTGCGCCGCCAAGGGATTACCCCCACCCACCTCTTCGGGCATAACCTCAAGTCGCTGACACTACAGTGTGATACCGACCAGCTACAGCATTTAATCGTCCAGGCTGGAAAGACCCGGCTTATCAGCCTCAAGGTTGATACCGAGAAACAGGCGCGGAGCGTATTCGTCCGTGAAGTCCAGAGAGACGCGGTCACCCGACAACTGCTTCACGTTGACTTCTACCAGGTAAAAAAGAGCGAGAAGATAGCCGTCGACGTGCCGATTATTTTTGTCGGCGAAGCCCCAGCACTAAAGGGGAAGGGACGTATGTTAGCCCACGGCATCAACAGTATGAGCGTCACCTGCCTGCCTGAGAGCGTACCGCCCCAGATAGAAGTTAACCTGAGCCCGCTAGAAGAGGTGGAGCAGGCCATCCATGTCAGGGACATTGTCCTGAACCCAGAAATTACAGTCAATACCGACCCAGAGCAGTTGGTGGTTAAAATCAGCGAGGCGCTGGTGAAGATAGAGGAAGAGGTCCCTGTTAAGGCTGATATTGAGGAAGTAGAGGCCGAGGCGGAAGCACCAGCGGAAGGAAAAGCACCGGAACAACCCCCCACCGAATCTTAATTCCAGCCACCTTTTCCGGGTAGAGATTGTTCGTTGGCCTCACTCCTCTCTTAAATTTTAGGTGACCCCACCCTCTCTATCTCACCACTGGTAGAGAATAGTACCCTTTCAGCAGAAGCCTCTGTATACTTGAGGTGGAACCCTTTGAACGCCACACCGGTGAACGTCTATATCCCGCAGCTCGAGGCAAGAGGGGTCAAAGTCTACTAGTAGAAGTCAGATATGACCCACCGGGCAGTACCGATACTTCTGTGAAGAATAATTCAAATGATGTATTTGATTTCATTCTTAAAGACAGCCCCACATTCCTATTAGTCTCCTCTTAAGTCACAGGCTCAAATCCACCCGCTGTCACTTTTTCATCACAGTCTTCCCTTAGTCTAACATTGTACCTAGACTCCTCTGAGGGGAGCAGGTCATCAGCTCTACCTTTGTCATTTAATAACCCCCCTATGCTATTATTAAACGGTACGGTTACACAACATAACATTTTATCGCTTCTCTATTAGTAATGGAGAGGGAGTTACTGTTTAGAGGGACTTCGCCTCTCTCGGGACTCTCCTTTAGTTCCCCTTTTTCGAGATTCGCCTCTCTTTAGCTCTCTTTCAGTTGAACTAAATCAGGGTATCCTGCTATAATTCGGCGATGATTATTGATTTCCATACTCACGTCTTTTCCCCTCGGGTAAAGCAAAACCGCCGCCAGTATACTGAGAAGGACCCCTGCTTCGCCATGCTCTATACCCAGAAGGAAGCCCGGCTCACTACCGCCGACGAGCTCATTGACAGCATGGACAAAAACGGTATCGATATCTCGGTGGTGGTCAATACCAGCTGGGCCACCCACGAACTATGCGTCGAGACCAACGACTACATATTAGAGTCAATCGCCCGTTTCCCCAAGCGTTTAATCGGTTTCTGCACCGTGCAGCCGCAGTCGTGCGAAGCAGCCGTCGCCGAAATCGAACGCGGTATCAAAGGGGGAATAAAGGGAATCGGCGAGCTCCGGCCGGACACGCAGTTATTCGACTTCGGAGACGAAGAAATAATGTCACCTATCGTCGAGGTACTACAAAAGAACCGACTCATCCTACTTACCCACACCTCCGAGCCGATAGGACACAATTACTCCGGTAAGGGAGCCATCACCCCGGATAGGCTCTACCCCTTTATTACCCGCTACCTTGATTTGACCATTATCTGCGCCCACTGGGGTGGCGGCCTGCCTTTTTACGCACTAATGCCCGAAGTGAAGAAGACGCTGAAAAACGTCTATTTTGATACCGCCGCCTCACCATTTTTGTACCAGCCTCAGGTATATCATCAGGTCAGCCAGCTAGTCGGCGCAGAAAGCATTCTTTTTGGCAGTGACTATCCTCTACTGACACAGGGTCGTGTACTCGAGGAAATCAAGACCGCGGATCTGACCGGAGAAGCGAAGGATCTGATTTTAGCCGGCAACGCCCGGAGACTGCTCGGCTTATAGCCAGTCTTTTCCAGAGATAACGGTGAGATGTGAAATGGGCAAGGACGGGAAAGGGAACGTATTAAGAGTCACGGTAACTCCGACGGATATCAGGCAAAGCTATGGCATAGTGAACAAATTCTACGGTCTCCAGGAAGGAACATTTGAAAAGGGACTCAGGCAGCGGGGATTGGAATTTCTAGCGGTAAAAGAGAGTGAAATAATCCTCAAAATCGGCGCCGGTGCCGGCTTTTCTCTCCGGGAAATCGCCCGGTGGGTCGGAGTCACCGGTAAAGTTCACGGCACCGATATCACCTCGGAAATGCTGAAACGGACCGAGAAAAGACTACGAAAAGCGGGCCTACAGGAACGACTGGTGCTAACTAAAGGTGATGCCCGGGCCATGCCCTACCAGGACAACATGTTTGACACGATGTATATGACGGCCACCCTAGAACTCTTTGATACCCCTGATATCCCTAGAGTCCTCGGTGAGATTAAGCGGGTGCTGAAGCCCGGCGGGCGTCTGGTCGTGGCTAGCCTGTCAAAAGAAGGGAGAGAGAGCTTCTGGTTCGTAAGTCTTTACGAATGGCTACACCGGAAATTCCCCAAGTATGCAAGCTGCCGGCTAATCTATGTCGAACAGGCTATCAAGAACACGGGTTTTAATATCACCCGAAGCGAAGAGTGCATGATAGTAAGGCTGGTACCAATGAGACTGGTACTGGCGCGGCCAAGGTGATACCAGAGATGGAACAGGTACGCTCATTTATCGCCATTGAACTACCCGACGAAGTAAAATCGGGACTGGACGACCTGCAGGCCCGATTGAAGACCGGCCAACCACCTTCGATGAAATGGGTCAACCCCAACAGTATCCATCTGACACTAAAGTTCCTAGGCAATGTGGCTACCGACCAGATTAACGGTATCACCAAGGTAATGGCCGCCGCCGCCCGAGGAATAGTGCCTTTCCCCTTGGAGGTCAGGAAGCTGGGAGTTTTCCCCAACCCTCGACGAGCCCAAGTAGTCTGGGTAAGGGTGGGTGGTGATCTGGCCCAACTCGGTCAGCTCCAGCGGCGAATCGAGTCCAACCTGGTACCCCTCGGCTACACTCCCGAAGTACGGAAATTCATACCCCACTTAACCCTAGCCCGCCTCCGAGAACAGGCCACACCGGACGAGCGGGAAAGCCTGGGGCAGCTTATCGCCGGCACCGGCTTTACCGCCACACCTAGCTTCACTGTTGACGCGGTTAACCTGATAAAAAGTCAGCTAACCAGAGAAGGGGCTATTTACCATCAGATCAGCTCGGTCGAGCTAGAAAAATCCTTGTCAACCGCCACCGAATAGTGTATACTTAATATTAAATTAGGTTGTGGGAGGAGGACCTCATGGAACAGTTCAGTTTCCCCAAGTGTCAAAAATGTCAGTCCGGAGACCTAGTACCCTTATCCGATTTCGGCAGTCAGGGAGCCACCATTGAATACAAAGCTTGGGTCTGCACCAATCCTGATTGCGGCTTCAACCTAAAAATCAGGAATGGTGATGTTTACCTTAACGAACCCATTATGAGCGGAGCACTGCGCTCCCCCAGGTAACTTACCTGTTATGCCAGATTATGGGTGATGGACGTGCTTCCTCAACTGGCTAAACTAAAAGGGACGGCGCTTGACCTGTTATTCCCACAGGACTGTGCCGGCTGTAGTAAAAAAGACAGCTTTCTCTGCCTTTCCTACCGCCAGCCACTGCCGCCAGTTACATCGCCTCTTTGTCCCAGATGCGGTCAGCCACAACCTAACGGTCTCCTTTACCCTGACTGTGTCAACTGGCAGACGGAAATAGACGGCATCCGCTCTCCGTTTCGCTTGGACGGCGTAATACGCCAGGCAAGTCATCAGCTGAAATGCCGCCACATGAAGGCTTTGATGACCACGTTGGCCGGATTACTCCGGGACTACTTCACCGCCAACCCAATACCCGCCGAGACTCTGGTATCGATGCCACTACACCGGAAACAGCTGAGGGAGCGCGGCTACAATCAACCCGACATACTGACGCAGGAACCGGGCAGACTGACTAGTTTACCGGTGATAGACGACGTCGCCATCTCCGGAGCTACCTTCAACGCCTATGCCGCGGCGGCTTTCAGCGCCGTGGCTACCTCGGTATGAGGACTGGTAATGACCAGAGAGATTTAAGAACAGGAGTAAAAAGATGGAGCTACAGATAACGGGTAAAAATATGGAAGTGACACCGGTACTGCGCAGCTACATTGAGCGCAAACTGAGCAAGCTCAACCACCACCTGTCCAACATTACCATGTGCCGAGTGGATATCACGGAAGAAAAAACCAAGTCTCCACAACAGCAGTTTATGGTTCGGATAACCGTCGCCGGCCGTGGTACCCGCCTGCATAGTGAAGAGAGAGGGGCCGACCTGTTTAAGGCGATTGACAAAGCCAAGACCACCATGACCCGTCAGCTGGAGCACTACAAGGGAAAGCGATATGAAAAAAAAGGGAAGGGTAACTCGTTACCCAGGAGTGGCTTCAGTGAGGTACCGGAGATAACCAAAACCCCGGAAGTAGTCAAGGTCAAGCGTTTCGCCATCAAGCCGATGTCCCTGACCGAAGCCGCTAGTCAGATGGAGATTCTGGACCATGACTTCTTCCTGTTCTATAATGCCGATGCCGAAGAGCCCAACCTTTTATACCGGCGCAATGACGGTAACTACGGCCTGATTGAGCCCGAGCTGGGCTAAAATGGGATTGGATAAACAGTAAGTATGACTGAGGAGGTGTGCCGATGACCCAACAGCTTAACTATATCATCTTTAATACCGATATGGGCTGGGTGGGGGTAGTGAGCTCGGACACAGGGCTGCGGCGTATCATCTTACCCCACCCGTCAGAACAGGAAATCCGCCAGCAGCTCGGCGATAGTATCGGCCGAGCTGACCAGTCGCCCCATCTCTTTCAGGACCTGATGAAACGGTTTATCCGCTACTACAACGGGCACAAGGTAAACTTTCCCGACAAACTTGATTTATCTGACGGCACCGAATTTCGGCGCCGGGTATGGGAAGCCTCCCGCCCAATTCCTTACGGGGAAACCAGAAGCTATGGCTGGGTAGCCGAGAAGATTAAACAGCCGGAGGCAGCGCGGGCGGTGGGTCAAGCCCTCGGCCGTAACCCATTGCCCATCATCGTACCTTGCCACCGGGTGCTGGCCAGCGGCGGCGGGCTAGGCGGCTTCACCAGCGGCCTAGAGATAAAAAAACGCCTTCTCCGCTTGGAAGGCGCCATGGTTACTCTTTAAAGCGGTTATTTCAGGTAAGATACCTCCCTAGCATTCCAACAGTCTCCCTCGATGGATTAGTCATGACTATTCCTTACTGAGATTCTACCTTCAGCCCGTCTTCTCCCACCAGCTCCGTCAGCCGCTGGTGCAGTTCCGGACAGTAGTCGGCATTACTCAGCTTAAAGTGGGTAACCTTATCCCCGTTAGCAACGCTCAACATAACCTCATCCACCCCGGGAAAGTCCCTGAGGGTATCCCTCAATTTATGCAGACTGGCCTTGTCCCGATCCTTATCATCCGTCTGATTCAGGCTGACCACCAGCCGGTGGCTCACCACGGGATCAGCCCTGACGACGATCTCTTTAATGTCTGGTGGAGCTTCCTCGGACGGGAGCGCCACCGCTTCTACTTCCGTAGCTACCGGTTGGTAATGGCTCGCTTTTTCACAGCTCAACTGCACACGGTCGTCCCGTAACCTTACCTTACCTTCCACCAGCAATATATTTCCTTCGTGCCACAGCTCACTGGTATCGGCAAACGACCTAGGCCAGACCATAACCTCAACCTGGCCGTACAAGTCTTCCAAGACGGCGCTGACAAAGGCGTTCCCGCCCTTGGTCAGGAGGTGACGAACCGAGGCCACCATACCGGCAGTGTTAATCATCTGCCCGACCAACTCGGCATCAATCTGCCCGCACAGGGTCATCTCCGAACCCAAGCGGCCGGCAAACGAGCTAAACGGATGCTCGGAAAGGTAGGCCCCCGTCAATTCTTTTTCCCAAGTAAGTCTCTCTCTGACCGAGATTTCAGCATCCGCCAGCTCAAGGCTGGGCATAGGCACAGGCATTGTCTCTCCCCACAAGTCGAACATGGTAGACTGCCCTAACTCCCGCAGGCGCTGCTCGCGCTGGGCCAGCGACAGAATACGATTAACGCTGTTCAGCAGAGTACCACGACTGCCCAGAGCGTCGAAGGCTCCCGCCTTAATCAGACTTTCGATTACCCGCCGGTTAACACCGTGCAGATCACAGCGGCGGCACAGGTCTTCCACGGACTTGAACTCCCCTCCCCGCTCGCGCTCAGTAACGACAGGCTCCATCGCTCCGGCCCCCACATTCTTAATGGCAGCTAGCCCGAAGCGGATGGCCGGCGTCTCCCCATCCTTTTCGATAGTAAAGGTAACTCCGCTGCGATTTATATCCGGCGCCAGCAGAGTAATGCCCAAACGGCGGCACTCAGCGGCAGCATCGGCCGCTTTCTCCGGCTGACCGACGTGGATGATCAGAAAAGCGGCCATATATTCCGCCGGGTAGTTAGCCTTGAGGTAGGCCGTCTGGTAGGCAATGAGAGCATAGCTCACACTGTGTGCTTTATTGAAAGCATAACCGGCAAAAGGCTCAATCAAGGCAAAAACATCGCTGGCTACTTCGGGGGAAAAGCCGTTTTGTTTCGCCCCGGCCATAAAGTTACGCCTCTCCTTCTTCATCACCTCTGGAATTTTCTTCCCCATGGCCTTACGGAAAATATCCGCCTGCCCCAAGCTGTAGCCGGCGAAGGTGCGCACAATGAAGAGTACCTGATCCTGATAGACAATTACCCCATAAGTTTCCTCAAGAATACCGACCAGGGCCGGGTGGGGATAACGAATCGGCTCAAGGCCGTGCTTAGCCTTGATGAAGGTCGGAATATGCTCCATCGGCCCAGGACGATACAGGGCCACCATAGCGGCAATATCGCTGAAGATAGTCGGCTTGAGCTCTTTAATGTAGCGGCGCATACCAGCTCCTTCCAGTTGGAAGACACCGGTGGTTTCCCCGGAGGACAGCAGGTCAAAGGTCCGTGTATCATCCATCGGGATATTATACAGGTCAATGTCAACGCCGTGACTCCGGGAGATAATCTCCTTCGCCTTACCCAAGATGGTGAGGTTAGCCAGGCCGAGAAAGTCCATTTTCAAAAGGCCAATCTGGGCGATATCTCCCATGGAAAACTGGGTCATCACCGATTCTTGGTCGTTTACCTTACTACCCCTCTGCAGTGGCACGTAGTCAATCAGAGGTTCTTTCGAGATGACCACCCCGGCGGCGTGAGTGCTAGCATGGCGGGCAACACCTTCCACTTTTTTGGCCGAATTAACCAGTTTACGGATAATGGCATCTTCTTGGTAAATATTCTTGAGCTCGCTACTTTCGTTTAAAGCCCGGCCCAAAGTCATCGCCGGCGAATAGGGAACCAGTCGAGCCACGCGGTCAACGTCACTGTAAGGCATACCCAACGCCCGTCCCACATCCCGGATAGTAGCCCGAGCACCCAGTGTGCCGAAAGTGATAATCTGGGCGACATGGTCCTGCCCGTATTTCTGCCGGACATAGGCGATTACCTCGTCGCGGCGATCGTCCTGAAAGTCCAGGTCGATATCCGGCATCTCCTCGCGTTCTTTATTGAGGAAGCGCTCAAAGACCAGTTGGTGCTCAATGGGGTCCACCTCGGTAATACCCAGGCAGCGCAGGACAATGCTGGCCGCAGCGCTACCTCTCACCCCGAACAGGATATTACGCTCTCTAACAAAAGAGATGATATCCCAGGCCACCAGGAAGTAATTGGCAAACTGAGTATACTCGATTACCTCCAGTTCTTCGTTAAGCCGTCGTTCTATCTCCGGAGTGGTCTTCGGGTAGTAATGGGACAGGTTACAATGGCAAAGGTCAGCCAGAAATTGGTCCGCGGTTTTTCCTTCCGGAAGCTCTATCTCCGGCAGGTGAAGACGCCCGAACCCCAGTTTGAGATCGCACATCCCAGCGATGCGTCCAGTATTCTCCAGTGCCTGGGGAATATCACGGTAAAGCTCGGCCATCTCCTCCTGACTTTTCAGGTAGAAGAAGTCTCCAGCCATCTTTATTCTCTTTTCATCATTGACCGAGGAGTTAGTGCCGATACACAGCAGCAGATCGTGAGCCGCGGCGTCCTCCCGATTGATATAGTGAACGTCATTAGTCGCCACCAGAGGAATATCCAACTCAACACTCATGGCCACCAAGGCCTGGTTTATCACCTCCAGCTCAGGCATGGGGTGTCTCTGTATCTCCAGGTAGAAATCATCAAATATCTGCCGGTACCACCGAGCCGCCTGCTTCGCTTCCGGAAGACGCCCGCTCAGGATTAGCTGGGGGACCTCGCCTTTAACACAGGCGGTCAGTGCAACCAGGCCTTCATGGTACTGCTCCAAGAGTTCCCGATCTACCTTCGGTTTATAATAAAATCCCTCAAGGTGCGCCTTAGAAGTCAGCTGGATTAAGTTCTGGTACCCGACCTGATTTCTAGCGAGGAGAAGGAGGTGGTAATTGTTTTTAGCAGCGACATCACGACTGAACCGACTGCCTTGGGCAACATAGACCTCGCAGCCGATGATAGGTTTTATCCCGGCCGCCATGGCCGCCTGATAGAACTCAATCAC
>Ga0187827_10003149_pt1 | contig 21714 bp, 13 predicted proteins | sample ETNtaG_39_FD_167969 | JGI IMG/M metagenome (GOLD analysis project Ga0187827, IMG submission 167969) | Marine microbial and viral communities from oxygen minimum zone, Eastern Pacific Ocean - ETNP2014_SV_150_PacBio MetaG (Illumina Assembly) | ecosystem: Environmental > Aquatic > Marine > Hypoxic... | reverse complement strand
TGGCGGGAGCAATTCGGGAAGCTTTTGAGGAGTGCGGTATCCTGCTAGCCAGGTCCGTCGGCGAATCAGGTCTTGTCTCCGGAGAGAGAGTTGCAGCGCTTGAACATTACCGTGACTCCCTGCACAAGGGAGAAACCTCTTTGCTGCAATTTCTAAAGCAGGAGAGCCTGACCCTCGCATTTGATCATCTGCAGCACTTCGCACATTGGATTACCCCGGAGATGATGCCTAAACGTTTCGACACTCATTTCTATCTCGCCATTGCACCAGACGACCACATTGCTATCCACGATGGACACGAGTCTGTCGATTCGATCTGGATCTCGCCAAAGGATGCGATCGAGGGTGGCGATAATGGTAAGTACACAATCATCTTTCCCACCAGGCTGAATATTGAAATGCTTGGTGAAAGCAGTTCGGTTGAGAATGCCATGGAAATGGCAAAAGCAAGAACCGTCATACCGGTGCTTCCACAACTCGAGAACCGAGAAGATGGCGAATACCTCTGTATACCAAGCGAAGCGGGTTACAAGGTGACGGAATCCAGGATGGACGACATAATGAAACCCTAGCTAATAACGCTGCTCAGGGCTGTTTACACCCATCCGCTCACGGCTGTTTACACGCTTTCGCTCAGGGCTGTTTACATCCTTCCGCTCACGGCTGTCTACCACCAACCTTAACTTGAGGCAGTTTTCAAACTGGCTGCTTCCTGCTCTATTGCCAGATCACCAGTCACGGGCTGAATGGGAACGTTCGGATACTTGACCCCAGCCATTTTCTGAACCACGCGCATAACCTGGCAACTGTAACCAAATTCATTGTCATACCACACATACAGAATAACCTGTTTGCCCTGAACGATGGTCGCATGGGAATCCACGATACCGGCGTGACGATTACCAATGAAGTCAGTGGACACGACCTCCTTCGAAATCGTGTATCCGATCTGCCGCTGCATGGCCGAGTTCAACGATACGTCCCTGATGTACTCGTTGACCTCAGCGATACTTGTTTCGTTTTCCATTGTCAGGTTCAGAATCGCCATGGAAACATTGGGTACTGGCACGCGGATTGAATTCCCTGTCAGTTTTCCCTCCAGTTCCGGTAACAACTTACCAACGGAAGCGGTCGCATTAGATTCGGTGAGCACCATATTCAGAGGCGCACTCCGGCCACGTCGCTCCTTTGCGTGCGTGTTGTCATGAAGGTTCTGGTCATCCGTATAAGCATGAACGGTTTCCATGTGTCCCCGCACAATACCAAATCGGTCGTTGACAGCCTTCAATACAGGCACGATTGCATTGGTGGTACAGGACGCCGCACCGATGAGCTTGTCAGAGTCCAGTATCTGGTCTGAATTTACGCCGGAAACAATATTCTTAACCTCTCCCTTCCCGGAAGTGGTAAGCAGTACCTTTGCCGCCCCCTTTGCCTTCAGGTGCATCCCCAAACCCTCGGCATCTCTCCAGGCACCGGTACTATCAATAATCAGTGCCTTGTCGATACCGTAGCTGTTGTAGTCGATGGTGGAAGGGTCCGTGGCATAAATAAAACGAATCACATTACCATTGCAGATAAGGACATGGTTTTCCTCATCAACCCGGATTGTGCCGTTGAAGGTCCCGTGGATTGAGTCACGGCGCAACAGGCTGGCACGTTTCGCCAGATCTTTTGCAGGATCCTTTGGTGGACGCAGGACTACTGCCTTCGGCAGGAGGTTATGTCCACCGCCGGTTTTTTCTACCAACAGCCGGGTCACCAGGCGGCCAATCCGGCCAAAACCGTATACGACCACGTCCATGGGTTCGTGGCTTATTGTATTCGGTTTGTGCAGGATTTCCCGGCATTCTCTTTTGACATAGTCGCCTATGGAGAGACCCTCATTATCTTCCATGAAGGCAGAGGTCAATTTACCCACATCAACATGTGCAGGACCCAGATCCAGACTGCACAATATCTCCAGAATCGGATGGGTTTCAAATTCCGACATTTCGTTGTGTTCGATCTGACGAACAGCTCGATGTGCCTTCATCAGATCTATAACAGACAAATTGAAAAGTGGAACACCGTAAATGTAGGGCGCTATATTGCGCCGATACAGGCCACCAATCATTGGGATCATCGCTTCCGCCAGCGCTTCGCGTTCCTTCCAGTCTGCAAATACGCCCTCAAGGCCTGGTCGTGTCACTTAGGACTCCTCTAACCGCTATCGATTAATACTTTGATTCAAAAATCCGGACAAGTTCTTGTGGACTTTTCTCTGGATTTACCAGGGTATTTTGAATGCGCGTATTATCAGGATTTGCCACCTGCTTGGCAACTGTCATCCTCCACTAGCGCTCGGAATTCAGATGCAATTCCCGGCGGTCCTGATCTATTCGAAAATCATAGTGGCGAAGAAAATTCATTCCCAGCAGGCCATCAATATCCCCGGGCATTGAAAGCGTTAAGGCTCCCACAGACAGGGGACCCATCGCAGCCTCACCCAGGGCAAGTCGCTGAATTGAAATTACCGGTGCCGCAACAACACCATTGGCAGTCGAAAATAACTCCCGCCGCTGTCCATTAAGGTTATAGCCCAGCACCTCCAATACGCTTTCATCCAAAACTGTCATGGCCGCACCTGTGTCAACCAGAAGGTTGACCCGGCTCCCCTCGTCAATCACCGCCTCTACGACAAATTGATTGCCCTTAGCCTGCAGCGGCAGTACTTCTAGACTTTCAAGTGTTTCATCTACATCAGTCTGGGCAATCAATTCCCGTGCCTTCTCACCAAACTGGGTGTGATTCTCTATCTGCGACAGGGGCGCAAGCGCGGCCTCGTAATTCCCTAGGCTAATCCTCAGCATCCCAAGTTTCAGATAGAAGTGAGCCTGCTCAGGCATGGCAAAGGTAATCCGTTCATAGAATTCGTCGAGCCGTTCGTAATTCTCAACCGCCACCAGGCTTTTCTGGTAACTCGCTGATAGCTCGCGAAGGCGGATATTTAGGATCCGCTCCTGATCCTGGGTAACAGCCAGCAGGTAGGCCCGCTCTATCAGCGTTACGGCCTTCTCGAAATTCCCGTTTACCTTCTCCAACAGTGCAAGCCTGATGAGACCATCAAAGAACTCACCGTAAGTCTCCATATGGCTTTGCATTAGGGCTCTGGCCCTGTTTGACGTCGAATCACCCACAAGTGCCAGGATCAGTTCACCATCGCCACCGCTCAGCATAACAACCTGACCTAAATTCCCCTCTGCATAGAGCGTATGGATATCGAGCGGAAGCTCCGCTTTCTGGGTAATGGGCTCGGGTGGAGCGGCTATCTCAGCAGGTTTATCGCTAACGTCACGGATCATCCAGCCGGCCGCCAGACCAGCAATAAATATCACGATGGCGATAATTAGACGGATGATGATATTCCCCAAAAAGGATGCCTCCATGAATATTAACCTACGCAGCGAAAAAGTGCCTGAGCCCAGATAGGCCAGTTCTACACCGGGACATGATGTAAAGCCGAAATAGAGACCCGAGCACTGGCAAATAGGCGGAAAATGAATGACGCGGACCCTACTTTTCCAGTAACCTTTCGTCCCTTTATTTTGTCACCCAGCGACCAATGACAGCATTATCCATCTCACCCGATATGCTTCCTGCCAGGCAGGGTGATCGTCGTCGCTGGAACAACCTGCCTGGCTCAGCCTCGTCACTCGCCGTGGCGAAATCATTGCAGGCTGGTACCAGGATGTGCCTTGTCATTACCGAGGACACACTTTCCGCTGAAAAGATGCAAAATGAGCTGCAATTTTTCCTCGGGGACAAAGCACCGATTTATGGTTTCCCGGATTGGGAGACACTGGTCTACGACGGGTTTTCTCCCCACCAGGACATCATATCGGACCGCCTCGCGGTACTGAACACCCTGCCTAATGTCACTAGTGGCGCCGTGGTCGTGCCAGCCAGCACCCTTATGCAGAAATTGCCACCCAGGATTTTCACCCTGGGAAGCAGCCTGCAACTGGATATTGGCCAGCAATTCGATATTGAACAGATGCGTGGCAGACTGCAGGCCAATGCCTACCGCTGCGTGGAAATGGTCTCCGAGCATGGTGACTTCGCAGTCCGCGGTTCCATTATGGACATTTTCCCCATGGGTTCTAATCTGCCCTACCGGATTGACCTATTTGATAATGAAATCGAATCGCTGCGGACATTTGACCCTGAATCACAGATTTCAATTGATCGGGTAGAAGAAGTCAGGTTGTTACCGGCAAGAGAGTTCCCCTTGTCAGATGAGGCAATCAACAGGTTCCAGGACAGCTGGCACCAGTGTTTTGAGAGCGATCCGCGAAAGTGCCCCCTGTATCAGGATGTATCCCAGGGTCTGTCGCCAGCAGGGATCGAATACTACCTGCCGCTTTTCTATGATCAGCTTGAAAGTATGTTCGACTACCTGCCGCAGGAGCTGCTCATCTTTACCGGGGACATAGAAGCAACCCTGCGCCAATACTGGGAAACTGCCTGCAACCGATATGAAAACCTCCGCTACGATATTCAAAAACCAATCTTGCCTCCAAATGAAATACTGGAATCCCCTGACGAGATATTCGCAAGGCTAAAAGCGTACCCTCGAATTGACTTCCGCTCTGACAACACGGAAGCGAAAGCAAAGCAGGATTTTTCGTTCAAGGAATTGCCCGACCTTACTGTCCATGAGAGGGGATCCAATCCTTTTCTGAAACTCAAGACCTTCCTTGAAGCCGGAGACCGAAAAGTATTGATCGCGACTGAATCGAATGGCAGGCGAGAAGTGGTGGATGAGGCTCTGCGCAAGAATGATCTACATCCTGAGATCGCCCCTGACTGGCAGCAGTTCCTCACCAGCACGACCTCCTCTCTCTCTCTCACCGTGGCGCCACTGGAACGTGGTTTCTACGATACGGGGCAGGAAATCGTTCTACTTACTGAACAGCAGCTTTTTGGAGAGCGTGTCCTGCAGAAAAGGCGCCGCGAACGCGAGCGGGACAATGCTGCCGAGTTGGTCGTGCGCAGTCTTACAGAACTCAACATTGGCTCTCCCGTGGTTCACATTGATCACGGTGTCGGTCGCTATCTCGGACTGCAAACACTTAGCATTGATGAACAGCAAAACGAATTTCTCTGCCTTGGCTACCAGGATGACGCCAAACTCTATATACCGGTAGCCTCACTGCACCTGATTTCGCGCTATTCGGGAAGTGAAGAAGGACTGGCACCCCTGCATCGACTCGGCGGGGATGTCTGGCAAAAGGCGAAGCGAAAAGCTGCTGAACAAATCCATGATGTGGCAGCGGAACTGCTCAATATCTACGCAAGGAGAGAGGCGAAAAAGGGATTCGCCTATCCGGAACCCGATGATTCTTATCAGCAATTTGCTGCTGAGTTCCCCTTCGAGGAAACACCGGACCAGGAAATTGCCATCGAAAACGTGATTTCAGACATGGTGGCCCAAAAAGCGATGGACCGCCTTATCTGTGGTGATGTGGGCTTCGGCAAGACGGAGGTCGCCATGCGCGCCGCTTTCATAGCGGTCCAATCAGGCAAGCAGGTTGCCATACTGGTACCAACGACCTTGCTGGCCCAGCAACATGAAACAACTTTCCGGGACAGGTTCGCCAGCTGGCCAATCAACATCGATGCAATTTCAAGATTTAAGACCAAGAAAGAGCAGAAGGCAGTCATCGCCAGACTGGCATCCGGCAATATTGATATTGTCATCGGCACCCATGCCCTGATTCAGGAGGGGATGAAGTTTAAAAACCTGGGTCTGCTGATAATTGATGAGGAACATCGTTTTGGTGTACGTCAAAAGGAAAAACTGAAATCACTGCGCGCTGAAGTGGATATCCTCACCATGACTGCAACGCCCATCCCGAGAACATTGAACATGGCGATATCGGGCATGCGGGACCTGACCATCATTGCAACACCACCAGCAAAGCGGCTTTCCATCAAGACCTTCGTCCGCCAAAGGAACGACGGTATGGTCAGGGAAGCAATCCAGCGTGAACTGATGCGTGGCGGGCAGGTGTACTACCTGCACAATGAGGTGAAAACGATCGAACAAACTGCTGATTCAGTTCAGGCCCTCGTGCCGGAGGCTCGAATTGCAATCGGCCATGGCCAGATGCGTGAAAGGGAGCTGGAACAGGTCATGTCGGATTTTTACCACAAGCGCTTACAGATACTCGTATGCACAACCATCATCGAAACAGGTATCGACATTCCAAACGCCAACACTATAGTAATAGATCGGGCTGACAAGTTTGGTCTGGCGCAGATCCACCAACTCCGCGGTCGAGTGGGCAGATCGCACCACCAGGCCTACGCTTATTTGCTTACCCCGCATAGAAAAATGATGACTTCAGACGCCCACAAACGACTCGAGGCGATTTCGGAGGCAGAGGATCTGGGCGCTGGATTCATCCTGGCAACACACGACCTTGAAATTCGCGGTGCTGGAGAACTCCTGGGCGATGAGCAGACGGGGAACCTACAGATTATTGGCTATACCCTGTATATGGAAATGCTGGACCGGGCAGTTAAGGCAATACAGGACGGAAAAACCCCTAACCTTGACCGACCGCTCAAAGAAGGAACCGAAATCAATTTACGCATTCCAGCACTCATACCGAGTGACTACCTTCCTGATGTACACACCCGCCTTGTGATGTACAAACGCATTTCCAACGCGGGTGATGATGATCAATTGCGGGAACTACAGGTTGAGATGATAGACAGATTTGGATTATTGCCGGAACCTGTTAAAACTTTATTCCGGATTACGCGTCTAAAACTTCGTGCAGAGCTATTGGGCATTAAAAAGATAGATGCGGGGGCCAATGGCGGTAAAATGGAATTTGATCAGGATACGAGAATCGACGTCGGCGCAATTGTCGACCTGGTTCAGTCGGAACCACATCGTTACAAACTGGCAACAGCCAATCAGTTGGCATTTGAAGAGAAGATGGAAAAACCTGAAACACGATTCACAAAAGTTGAACGCCTATTGGAACGACTCGAAAAGCGCCAGGTGGCGATAGCCAGTTAAAGCGCCGATGACTCGTCTACTCCAATATTTTTTGCTGTTAGTGTCCTCACTTGCGTTCGCCGAGGAAGCCCAGCTTTCCGACTATGGTGACTGGTATCAGGTAGAAATCATTGTTTTTAAGCAAAAAAGGCAGCCAGTCAGCGATGAGATCTGGCCCTTGCAGGCAGCTAGTTACCCGTTGAGCATGGTCGCCATCTCACCCCCGAGCAATGATGAGATAGCGCCCTACTCCTTAAGCCAGCTGGACGACCTGCTGGACAGTGAGGGACTATTTGACACCGATGCAGAAAAACCTGCACCAATATTCGATGGATTCCTGTTTGAGGATCGGGGCAGTCACATACAGAACCGTTTACTGCTGGAGGCCGCTGACAAGGTGGAGCCGGTTCCCAGCGACGAGATACTGGAGCTTGCTCCGGAAATAGATGCCAGCTCAGAAGTGGAAGAAGCTGGAAAGCCGGTGCTTGATTTTGTCATGGCAGATGAACTATTGAATTCGCCATTACCGCAGGCCTATCGGGCGCTGCCGGAAGATTCGCTTTCGCTTGGCACAATTGCCCGTAGCCTACGGCGCTCATCCGGATTTGAGCTGATGCTTCACCAGGCCTGGCGGCAACCCTTGAGTGGCAAACCGAAGGCGGTGCTGATTCAAACGGGCGATCGCTACGATGACCTGTACGAAATTGATGGAACCCTGTCCTTCAGCAGGTCAAGGTTTCTACACCTGGACGCAAACCTCTGGTTCACCCAGTTTGAGCCGAAATTCAATCAGCAGCAGTTCATTCAGGTGCAACCGGGTGATCTGATTGACGGGGCTGAAAACTATCCTGAACTTGTCGAAATGGAGCAAAACAAGGGCACGCATATCGCTGTTCACTCTCACCTGTTGCAGCACTCCAGGCGAATGCGCAGCTCTGTGCTGCACTACATCGACCATCCCTTCTTTGGTGTACTGGTCCAAATCGACAACTTCACCTATTCACCTGAAACGGCAGCTGAGTAACCTGGTCCGGCACATTGGCAACCATCAGAAAATCCCAAACAAGCTCAAAGATAAGAAACAAAGCGTGTTGACTGCCTTCAATATGAATCACCGGGATCTTCCGGAAAAATCAACAGGTTCCCTCTCCTCCGCCGGCTTGCAGCCCTCCGGGCTCCCCTCTTTCGCGATGGAGCCCAAGGTCTCCATCACTCTTTCGGTGCTTCGCTTTTACTGCTGCGGCGAGGGAACCTGTTGACATTTCCTATCATTGTATTCCAGCGGGACAGTTCTCAATTAGGCAACAATGCTCAGGGGAGTCCAGTAGAAGGATGGACTAGGCTCCTCTCCTTCACGGTTTGAGGCTCTCCTTCTGTTGTCCCATCGGGCTAATGAACCTGATAAATGGTGCTTTTGACCTAAACTGAATCATCAATTGCGCTAGACACTATATCTGAACAAGACTGGGCAGCTTCTGTTGTAACCCAAAAGGTAGTTGTCTAATTGAGTCGTAATGCTTATGGGGACCAGCAGTAGTTAAAGCAGGCTTTTCTCCATAGCTTTCAGGCGACGCGCTGAACGCGTGGAAGGAGGGGGGCCGCCATCGGACTCAACGAGGCTCCTGACCAAGTGAGGGAAGCCGGGGGCGCCGAGCCCGGAGGGCCGCAAGCCGCGGAGGAGAGGAGCCTGCTTTAACTTCTGCGAGCATACTGAGGCGAGAGTCCCTGTCTATCCTTCTGTGAGCCAATCATGAAGAAGAACCTCTTCGGCATTTTTCTTTTACTCGAACAAATGCCCAACTGAATGGCCTCATCACACTCACAGACACGTCAGATAGAATTGACAAAGCTGGCCAAAATATCCCGCACCCAGGACATGCCCTCGTCCATGGCTGCCTGAATCTCGTCTAACTTCACCGCCATGTCATTAATACCCGCACCCGCATTAACCGTAACCGATATCCCTGCATAGGGAAGCTCGCGTTCCCTGGCAAGTGTACCTTCAGGCATTGCAGTCATGCCAACGATATCGCATCCATCGATTCTCATACGACGAATCTCAGCCGCCGTTTCAAGACGCGGTCCCTGGGTGCAGCCGTAGACGCCCCTATCGCGAAACACAAGCTCTGCGTTACCAGCCTGGCATTTTTTCGCCGCTTCAACTAATTGTTGGCGAAGCGTTTCATCGTAAGGGAAGGTAAAATCAATATGGTGGATCTCATCGTCAAAATAGGTTTGAACTCGACCGTAGGTGTAATCAATCAGCTGATCAGGAATGACAAGTTCCGGTACACGCAAAGAATCATCAACTGTACCGACAGCTGTGACAGCGATTACTTTGTCGGCTCCTGCGGCTATCAGGGCATCTATATTTGCCCGATAGTTGATTTTATGTGGAGGAAATCTGGGTGGGTTGCCATGCCTCGGCAAAAATAGAATCGGACTGGTGCCCAGTTGGCCTTCTTCCAGATACACAGAACCAAATTCAGTTTCAACCTGCTTTGGTTCAATTTCCTGCAAACCGGCAAAGTCACCAAAACCAGTCCCGCCTATTATAGCTAACAAGGAGGTGGCTTGACTGTTAAGTCAAACACCGACCCTTTTGGTCGTGCTTTTTTCAGGCTCAGCGGGCTCATCTACGCCGGTCAGTTTGCCAATGCGCTGTACCATGCCCCCCATTGAACCCATGGACATGAGGTGACAATAGACCCACGCCAACTCTCCGGAGCGGAAAAATTCCAGCGCTTTCTCATCGGACATTGCGAGCAGTTTCTTCTCATCAACTGCCTGTAGTCCCGTCAGGGCAAACTGCGCACCATCAGTCATATCGATTTTTGCGTTCAGCGACATAAGCAGATCGTTTTCCTTAAGTCGCTTTACGAACAACTCGGTTCGCATGTATTGCTTCTGATATTCATCAAGGAAATCTAAGGCCTGTTGCAGTATTGGCGTTGGCTCGTCATCTTCAAACAACGGCTCTCCATCACTTTTGCTGAACCCATCAAAATTCTCATCGATACAAACAACACGCTTACTACCATCCTCGCCCGTTTCAGCGAGAACAAAGGGGTAACGGCGCACGAATGCCGGTACATATTTGGCATCCCAGGAGCCGTCTTCCAGTACAAACAGGTTCTCCTCATTGCGAAGCCCCAGCAGAGCAACGGGAACGATACGCTCACCTGACTGGGCAAAAACAATGGGATATTCCTTAGCAGCCTCTGTGAATTCGACACCTGCAAGGATGACTGAATTTGTTTTAGCGGCGAACGTGTAGTTGTTCACCATTGGTTTTATTTTGATGTCTTTATGATCAACCTTGTTCAGTGCCACCGGGTTTTCATAAAACAGTAGGTTAGCCATGGATCCTTTCCTATATTCAGTTTATCGACAAATGCGAGGTCTAAAGTCTACCTTATCTTAAGGCGTCTGACATGACCCGGGAGTCCGTTCATGTCCTAGTTCTCTACCGCCAGTCATATGGGGACCGCCTAATGGGCAGAAAAGTCAGTCAGACTCGGGCGCAATATGGATCGTAGAAGTCGGGAACGCAAATTCTGCACCGTGAGATTCAATAATACGCACTATCTCAAGTAGTACCCGCTCCTTGATACCGTGAAATTCCACCCAGTTTGTGGTTTTGGTAAAAGTGTAGATGAAGAAGTCTATACTGGAGTCAGAAAAAGCATTGAGGTTAACGATTAAGGTTCTGTTCTGAGCTATGTCCGGGTGGTTCTCCAGCATGGTACGAACATCATTCACTATTGCCTCAACACCGCTGACATCGTCATAGCGAACGCCTATCGTCTCATAGATGCGCCTGTTCCTCATACGAGACGGGTTCTCCAGAGCAATGGTCGCAAAGACAGAGTTAGGCACATACAGGGGCCGCTGATCAAAGGTCCGGATTTCCGTCAATCTCCAGCCTATATCTACCACGGTCCCTTCGATTTCCCGGTCCGGGCTTCTGATCCAGTCTCCGACTGCAAACGGCCTATCCAGGTAGATCATCAGGCCGCCGAAAAAATTAGCCAGCAGGTCCTTTGCAGCAAAACCAACTGCGATGCCACCCACGCCGCCAAATGCCAGGATACCGGAAACACTCACTCCCAGCGTCTGCAACACAGACAATGCAGCAGTAATCAGTACCGAGATGCGCAGCAGCTTCCCCAGGGCTGTGGCAGTTGTTATGTCTGACCCCCTTGCTATAAAACGGGTTTCAAGCTCACGAATAAAGCGTGTGAGGAATAGCGCGATCAGACTGACAACAGCGACATAACGAACGGGCTCAACGATCTCGGCCAGTCCCGTATTAGTCTTGCTGGCAATAACCTCGGCTGCCCAGGCAATCCCCAGCGCCCAGATCAGCCAGGCAATTGGTCTTCTGGCGGCATGAAAGAGGGCGTCATCCCAGACTGTCTTGGTTTGCTCAACCCTTTTCAGTACACCATCGAGAAACTTGCGCACAATGTAATTCAGTATCATGGTGGTCAAGACGATACTGAATACCAGGATGACCGTGGGGTTGGTCAGCCAGTCAAACACCGTCATTGCACCGTTACTTACATCATCCATTAAAAATACCTGATCAATTCAATTTTCAAAAAGTCCTCATCCTGGAAAAAGTCAAGGCCGGTTTCAGGATTAGCCAGAACCGCCAGGAAACCACGGAAGTTCTCCTGCATCGTCTTGCCATTACTGAATATAGACGCTTCAACAATAATCTTCCAATTTGCTCCAAGTCTGCTACTGGCTTCAAGTGTGGTAACTAACTCATGGGAGTCAATATCATACAACCCCACTAATAGAGCCGTCGTATCCGATACATTATTAAACGCGTAGCGCAGGCCTAGAGCAACATCATCCTCGCCTATGACAGGCGCACCCTCACCCCTGTCATCATAGAGATACTCGGCAATAACACCAAGATCCGCCCTGCTCCCGAATACTCCGACGATGGTTTTTTCAAACCCGAACGTTGCTGCACTATATCTTTCCTGCTGACCACCTCTCGATATCGCTTCAAGCTTCCACGCCCAGTCGCCAACAAAATATTGTGCATCAACTCCTGTCTGTTCAATAACTTCATATACGGGGACAAGAACCACGTCGACCGGCATTCCCATTGAATTTGTCACCAATTGCAGATCAAAGCGAGGTTCCCTTGTCGTCCCGGAGAAATGAGACAGTCCAAGCTCAAGTTCGCCAAACGTCTGAACCCAGCGGATAGCAAAATCGGTGCGCCACTCTTCTGCTGCAGACTCAAAGATGGCGGCATCTTCATCCACCAGGAAGGGCAATCTTGGCCTGCCATCAATGCCAGGAAAACTTCTCTCACGGAACCCAGCCAGCACGTAGAAGTCCAGAACACCCCAGCTTCCAAGTAGAGAGAGATTGATCATCGGTTGACCAAGCTTCTCCTCACCATCCGGATTCTCCAGGTTGTCTGTCTGGTTGATTATATCAACCAGGTGCTGAGATTCAGTTACCCCCCAGAATACCTTGCGGATCCCGGTTCGAACTTCCCAGGAATCAGCAACGTGAACCCAGGTAAGCTCCCTGATATCCAGGTGTGTTCTTTCGTCATCATGCTCATCCCATCGCGCAAACGGGACAAACGCGAAAATGTCGTCACCATCATTCCAGGTTTTGTAGTACTCGCTTTGAAAGCTTATAGAACCGTGGTTCCGGTCGAGGTCATTGATCCCCGGCTTATCAAAGGCCCGGAATTCACCAGCGAAATCGGTTCGCCATCGCCCATTATTTTCACCGGTTGGCTGAATTTCATTCAAAAAAAAAGGGCTGGGCTCTTTTCTCAGCTTTGCCGCATTGTAGGTTGCGGGCTCCTTGTCTTCAGGACTGGCCTGTGACCTGCTGATATCTGGTGATGTCATCCGCGTTTTGGATGGAGTGATGTTGTGTAGCTCTTCCCGGAAATCAGATCCAGCATCAACCGCTACAGAGGGTTCAATCACCTCAACGGCGACGTCTCGCAGGATCCATGCATTTACAATACCTCGATCCCTGGCAGCGGCCTTAAACGCTTCTTCAGAGGATTCATCCACCGGACCAACAAGGACTCTGTAATAATCAACTCCATTCACATTTGCGCTTTTTACCAGTACCTGCTCGTAGTCAGCAGACAGTTCCTGATACAGCTCCTCTGCCTGTTCAGCATCACGAAAGCTACCGGCAGTGAGGAAATTCTTTTTGACCAGCCGGGTCGGCTGAAGAAATGATTCGGCTAATGCTGAAGTACTATCAATATCAAAGCCGATATCAACATCAAGACCAAGATCAAGATCTACATCTTCGTAATCAATTACGGCAAATACGGAGCGCAAACCTGGCTCACTACCGGTGATACTGGTGTTCCACATGTCACCAACGCCGGCATAGCGAAGTTGGCTCTTTAACCGGGCCTGGTCATACTCATCAGTAAACAGGCGAACAAGAAGCCGATAGTATATCTGTCCACTAACGTCGACCGGCAACATCAATACCTCTACACCAGCCTCACCACTTAGACGCTCCCCGGTCTCAGTAGCACGCAGTTCATCCTCATAGCTACCTACCACCAGGTAATTTCCTGGTTCTTCCGCACATTCCGCAGACATCGAAAACAGACAACCTAACAGCACGGGGAAAATTAAGTCCCTGACAGCCTTACAAAGGCGTAATCCATTTGGTTGTGGTCCGTACTTATACACGGATCTGATCAAATCTGGCTGCCCCTTCAGCCGGGCGCCCCTCAGCCGGGCACCCCTCAGCCGGGCACCACTCATACCTGATTGCAGTATAAGACGCCACGTTATTGACGTGTTGCCAAATCTACCTGATTCTGGACAGTAGTTATCTTGCACGCTTAAGGCTGTTCCTGGTGAAATCGCTGTCTTTAAGCCCAGTGGAAAACTCATAACCCTGCCAATGTAGCTCCGTACTTCTCTTTGTCTGGTGGTTGTACATAAGCATAGATCCGGGCCGCCAGAATTTCCCAAGGTACTGCTGATAATCGGTTGAGTGCAGGGTTTTCAGCAAGCTGTTTTTGCGGTCAAAATAATCGACTTTTAGCATCCGGTAATGTTCCTTGTCTATCCATGCCGTTTGCCTGGTATAGCCAGAGTATTTGTCGACGGGATAGCGTTCGATTACAAATGTCTCATGGCCATCGAGCACCTCATCGCGAAGATACTTGTACTCATATTTTTCGACTTCCTGGCTGGACAGGTCCTCGAATGCAAATTCACTGCCTACAAAAGGACCTGATTTGTTTTTTGAGGCGATTCTCTTAACCCGTTTAAGAGCAGGGAGATTTAGCCACTGATCATCAGCTTCAACCTTGTGCGAAAAGGACAGCAGGCCTGTACCCTTGATGTCCGCGGGTGTATCAAAAATCGTGAGGCTTTTATCTCCATCGTCCTCAACCTCAAGGTTCCTCAGTCGCATTTGCCGACGGCTCTCATCACCTCTTGCATTCTTTAGCACCATCTCGAGGTTCACTTTGCTGTCTACCCAACCGTCATTACGTCTGTCAGCTTCCTGTGCTATCGCAAGACCCTTATCGGCTGCTGATTCAGCAAATACTGAAAACGCAGGCAAGATAAGCGTTAAAAAAAATACGAAACCTGGGAACCCCATGATGGGCATAATTTGAATCCTGCTATGACTGAAGGTCGCAAAGAAAATCACAAATTTGCACCCGACGCAAGTAACGGTCCAGATCACAAGGCCTGTTGCAGTAGCTAAACAACGACCCGGGGTCACTTCTTGAACTATGTCTGGGAAAAAGCAATCGCAAGAAAGCTTGCTATATCCATTTTGCTGTATATAATTCCAGTAACTGTATATAAATCCATATGTTCGGGTAGCTCATGATCAAGCTCACAGACAGACAAAATGAAGTACTGGATTTCATCAAGCGTCATATCGATGAAACGGGTTATCCCCCAACACGAGCGGATATCGCGAAGGAGCTTGGCTTCAAAAGCGCAAATGCCTCTGAAGAGCACCTAAAGGCACTGGCACGAAAAGGCGCAATTGAAATGATCCCTGGTACTTCCAGGGGCATCAAGCTGCCTGACTCGCCCGGTATCGCAATCGTTGGTCGAGTAGCAGCAGGCAGCCCGATTCTTGCCCAGGAGCATATTGAAGACTATTGTGAAATCCCGGCGTCATTTTTTAGTCCGCGAGCAGATTACCTGCTCACCGTCCACGGCGACAGCATGATAGAGGGCGGAATCCTCAATGGTGATCTGCTCGCGGTACACAAAACGACAGATGTACGCAATGGTGATCTGGTTGTGGCCCGCATTGAAGATGAAGTAACGGTCAAACGACTACAAACAGGCCGCAAGAAACATCAGATCAGTCTGATGCCTGAAAACAAGGATTATTCTCCCATCGAAGTCGATCTGCGTGATACCGCGTTTGCCATTGAGGGTATTGGCGTGGGAATTCTACGCCACTAGGGCAAGTGAGATCCGGGTCATCTTGAGTGCAGATGACAATCCTATCAAGACGACAGCGTCACCCGGTCGCTGTAGATTTTTTCTTGGCCTTCTTCTTTACCTTCTTTTTAGTCGTTTTCTTCTTGTACTCTTCTACCCAATTACCCTCAAGGTAGTCTGCCCGCCAACCAGATGGCTTACCTTTTTCAAGTTCAGTCATCACATAGTGTTCTTTCGTCTTACGCCCGAACTTAACGAGGGACCTGCGTCCATCTGGGTCCTCAACCGGTGCCCGCATCAGGAAGGCATACCTGGGGTCTATCTCATTCTGATGTGGTATCAGTTCATCCACATACGGCGCCCTGGTTTCGCGGTTACGCGGGAACTGGCTTGCTGCCAGGAAAATACCAGCCGCTCCGTCCCGTAATAGATAGGTATCATCCACCTTCTCACAAACGAGTTCAGGCATGGGTACCGGATCCATCTTGGGGGGTGCGGCTTCACCATTCCTGAGTAACTTGCGGGTATTCTTGCAGTCGTCACTGGTGCAGCCAAAATATTTGCCGAACCGGCCTGTCTTCAATTGCATCTCTGCACCACATTTATCACACTCAAGAACGGGGCCGTCATAACCCTTTATCTTGAATTCACCAGCTTCAACTTCAAATCCAGTACAGTCCGGGTTGTTTCCACACAAATGCAATTTTCGGGTGGTATCTATGAGGTAGCTATCCATCGCTGAGCCACATTTCGCGCACCGTTTTTTGGCACGAAGAATCCTGGACTCTTCTTCCTCGTCTCCATTCACGCTGGCGACCTCATCACCCGGCACAAGATTGATGGTGCTCTTGCACCTTTCCTTTGGAGGCAGAGCATAACCGGAACAACCCAGAAAAACGCCAGTACTGGCTGTCCTGATGTTCATCATGCGACCACATTGAGGGCAATCAATATCCGTAATGGAGGGCTCATTGGGTCGCATTCCATTTTCCGTCTGACCGGCCGCGTCCAGTTTCTCACTGAAATCCGAATAAAACGTATCGAGCAGGTTTTTCCAGTCGACACTTCCATCAGACACTTTATCGAGGGACTCTTCCAGTTCCGCTGTAAACCCATAGTTCATCAGGCTCTCAAAACTCTCCATCAAGCGCCCGGTCACCAGCTCGCCGATTTTCTCCGCATGGAAGCGTTTACTCTCCAAGGTCACATAACCACGATCCTGGATGGTGGTAATAATGGAAGCATACGTAGATGGTCGTCCGATACCGCGTTTTTCAAGCTCCTTGACCAGGCTGGCCTCACCATAACGGGGTAAAGGTTTGGTAAAGTGCTGAGAGGGCAGTAACTCAACCAGCGCTAATTTCTGATCAACCTTGTAGTCAGGCAATGGGACTTCATCTTCCTTGCGACCAGCAGGCGGCTGGATCCTGGTGAAACCATCAAAACGTAATATTCTGCCATTGACCCTGAGTTCCAAATCCTCCGCCCCAACGAGGGCTGTGGTGCTGGTGTATTCAGCGTTTGGCATCTGGCACGCAACGAACTGCCGCCAGATCAATTCATACAATCGTTCAGCATCTCGCTCCATACCAGCCAAGGAGGTAGCTTTCACGCTCACATCGGAAGGGCGAATCGCTTCGTGTGCTTCCTGTGCCCCCTCCTTGCTTGAGTAGATGCGCGGTGAATCCAGCAGGTATTTATTTCCGAATTCCGATGAAATCAGCTCCCGGCATTGCGCCACAGCTTCCGCACTGAGGTTAGTCGAATCCGTTCTCATATAAGTAATATAGCCGGCTTCATATAGCCGTTGCGCCATCATCATGGTCTTCTTTACGCCATACCCAAGGCGAGTGCTCGCAGCCTGCTGCAGGGTCGATGTGATGTAGGGAGCCGTCGGTTTGCTTTGTGTTGGTCTGTCTTCACGACTCTTGACAATGAAACTGGCACCCTCAAGCGTGGCGAGAGCAATGTCTGTCTGCGACCTGTTTACCGGCCTGAAATTCTTGCCCGCCTGTTTCGTTACCTGGAACTTTACTGGGTTGCCATCTTTCGAATCAGACGGACCTTCAGCCAGGTTGGCATATACTTCCCAGTACTCTTCAGGCACGAAGGCACGAATTTCGCGCTCCCTCTCGACTATCAGCTTAACCGCGACAGATTGCACCCTGCCGGCAGACAGGCCACGAGCAATTTTCGCCCATAGCAGAGGTGAAACCATGAAGCCAACAACCCGGTCAAGAAACCGCCGCGCCTGCTGGGCATTGACCATATCCATATTGATGTCGCCTGGGTCAGCAAATGCTTCCTGTATAGCCTTCTTCGTAATCTCGTTAAAAACGACCCGACGATAGCGCCTCTCATCACCGCCTATCGCTTCCCGAAGATGCCAGGCAATTGCTTCTCCTTCCCGATCAAGGTCAGTCGCCAGATAGATTTCATCCGCATCTCTCGCCAGCTTTCTGAGTTCGGATACCACCTTTTCTTTCCCAGGCAATATCTCATATTGCGCCTGCCAACCCTCCCCCGGGTCTATTCCCATCCTTGCCACGAGTTGCTTGTGGGCTTTTTCTTTTTTGTAGGCTGCCTTTTTCTCCGGTGCCATTTTCCGCGTCTTGGCAGCTTCTTGTGCGCGCTTTTTAGGATCGCTCTTGGCGCCATTACCGCTGATGGGCAAATCACGTATATGACCCACACTGGACTTAACGATGAAATCGTTTCCAAGGTAACGATTTATCGTCTTGGCTTTTGCAGGTGATTCAACAATGACTAACGATTTACCCATTTATTCCCATCTTTACAAAATCTGCCCATCAATAAGGGCGACATATATAAGGCGTTACTTATCCAAGGTCAAGAAGTGGTTCAAGAAAATTATTTTGAACCTGCTTCCCGAATTCCTTTTTTAGCTTAGCCTCAAACGCCACAGGTTTGTCAAGTGGGATTGCTTGAACGGTGTTTATCGGGGTCCAGATCGTCCTTTAGATAATGGAGGGGAATTTCAATACAGCCACTGAGGAACCTGCATACTGAAGCAAGCCCCTCCTCTCCTGAGCTTTCATGCCAGTAGATTGACAATACGTAATTCTTCTCGTCAATTCTAACGACATCGCCCGGTATACAAGCCAGCTCACGGATCAGGAATTTTTCCATTTCCGCAGGCAGGGCATCGGGCTTCGATTGAACCCAGCACCAGGTACCAGGCAAATCTGGTGAATGCTGATCACCTCGCTCCAGCACCCAGTCTATCTGGGGTGCCAACCGCCACTGCCTTGGTTTCTTTCTCGAAACGCGATAGGCCACAACTCCGAGAACAGGTTCCAGGGGTTTACCGGTATTTGAGATGTATTTGTCCTGGTTGGGGACCGGATCCTGAATACTGGTTAGTTCAACGCTTACCCCTTCCGCCATCGCCTTTCGACGCATGTTCATCTGTTCTTTCTGTCTCGCAGAGGGGAGGATCGCGAAAATTGGAGCGATAATGAGCAGTAGGGCAAAGCCAATAATCAGATAAATCATTGAATCTATGTTAGTAGATACGGGTGATCAGGGTAAGAATTATCTAACGCAGGTCACAAACTTTGGAGGTGGCATTTCAAAATTATTTCTCTAAAATGTCATTGCTGACTGAATTTACTACTGAAATCGATCAAACAAAAAAGAACCCCAGGGGTTCAACTACAACGACTCAGAGGTGGAAAAAATGGGTGAATATACTCACATTCTGGTAGCGGTTGACCTGACAGAAGAATCACGGCATGTTTCAAAGCGAGCCTGCTCACTGCAAAAGGCCTTTGACGCGGAATTAAGCTGTACTCACGTCATTGAACCCTTGAGTCTCGCCTACGGCGGTGACATCCCCATGGATCTGTCCAGCATCCAGGAGCAGATACAGGACACCGCCAAGTCACACCTTCAGGAATTTGCGAAAAGCCTTAACATCGCTCCTGATCACCAGCATCTCATATTCGGTCGCCCGGAAACCGAAATCCACTCCCTTGCCAATCAAATAGGGGTAGACCTGATCGTGGTCGGCAGCCACGGCAGGCACGGGTTGGCGCTACTCCTTGGATCGACCGCAAACGGTGTTCTACATGGCGCATTAGTAGATGTTCTTGCAGTACGTGTAGGCGACTAGCTGGGGGCGCCTAGCTGGGGGAACTTAGCTGCGGGCGACTAGCTCGAACCCGGTCAAGTCCATCCGATTTTTGATTCAGGATCAAAGCAGACAAAATTTTTAACATCAGACGCACAAAATTCGATAACCTAATCAATACACCCATTGGTTAGACGACGTGAACGATACCCGCTTTACCCATTTCCCGCGACTGTGCCTGTATTTATTGTTGCTGATGCTGTCTAACAGCCAGGTGCAGGCAGAATTCTCGCGCAGCATCACATTTAAACCCAGGTCAGACGCCTCCAGATTTGAACAGCGCAAGCAATACAAGGATGCCCTTTACCTAATAAAGTCAGGTCAGCGAAGTCGCTACCTGAAATTGAAGGACCAGTTAAAAACCTACCCACTGTACCCCTACCTTGAATACTCGGAAAAGCTCTCCCGTTTGTCACGACAGTCCAGCGAATCCATTGCTGAATTCATTGATCAGTACAGGGACACGCCCCTCGCTAATCAGATGTTGCAAAACTGGCTGTACAATCTGGCCAAGCGAGGGGAATGGGAAACTTTCAATGAGTACTATAGCCACTCCACTGCAGCTGAAAAAAATGCCTGCTTCTATGGCTATGCCCTGTATAAGGAATCAAGGCTGGCGGAGGCCATGCAGTGGGCAGAAAAACTCTGGCTCGTGGATTTCTCCCAGCCTGACGAGTGTGACCCGATCTTCAAAATATGGCGTGACAACGACGGGCTGACCGCTGATATCGCCTGGCAACGTTATTCACTCACCATGCTTTCCAACGAGTATAAACTTACTGCTTACCTCGTTAGATTCCTCGCCAGAGAAGACAAACAATATGCCAACAGCTTCAGGCTGGTGCATAAAAGACCTAGAAATGTGAAGCGAGTTGACAAGTACAAAGCAGATAACGAGCGGGTTCGTGAACTGGTGCTGCATGGCTTAAAGCGCCTGTCAAGAACCCAGCCTGACGAAGCGCTGGAAACTCTCAATAAATATCTCGAAATTCATCAGTTCGAACAAGAAGCGCTAGCCGAGACCTACATCTACATTGCTAAGCAGTTGGCGCTTTCAGGTGACAGGGAAAATCAGATTGATGATTTGCCCATAAACCTGCATGAACACGCCGATCTAGTGGAAGCACGCATTCGGATGGCGCTGAAACAGAATAACTGGGGCCAGGTGCTCATCCTCATCAATCTTTTGCCCGAAGAATCTCAATCAAGTCCACGCTGGCAATTCTGGAAAGCAAGGGTACTGGCAGGGTCAGTTGATCCGGCGGACCAGGATATCGCGCGTGGCAATTTCTCCCGGTTAGCAGAATTGCGGAGCTTCTACGGCTTTCTCGCCGCCGATCGCCTGCATCAGGACTACAACTTTGTTGATGAGCCAACCAATGTATCGACCGAGGAAATACTTGCCCTTGAGGAAACTCCCGGTATCCAGCGGGCTCTGGAACTATTGACACTGAATGAGCGAACCAAGGCAAGACGTGAGTGGTATTTCACGACGCAGGATTTCTCCAATAGGGAAAGGCAAATTGCGGCACGCGTGGCCAACCGGTGGGGTTGGCACAAAGCCGCCATTCAATCATTGATTGATGCAGAGGCATGGAATGAGCTGGACTACCGATTTCCCATCGCCTACCTGGATACGTTCATAAGCAATGCGCGCATTGCAGACATTCCGGTCAACTGGAGCCTCGCCATCGCACGACAGGAAAGTGCCTTCATGCCCGACGCGAAATCACCAGTTGGGGCCTATGGCCTGATGCAGCTTATGCCTGCTACAGCAAAATCCGTAGCCCGGCGAACTGGCCTGTCATTCAAATCCAACAGGGATCTCACTAAACCAGCATTCAATATCAAACTCGGGTCACAATATCTTGGCCAAATGCTGCGCCGGTACAACAACAATCGCATTCTGGCAACAGCGGCCTACAACGCCGGGCCGGGAAATGTAAGTAAATGGGTCAATCAGGATCTGCCTTTTGATGTCTGGATCGAAACGATTCCCTTTCCGGAGACCCGTGCCTACGTTCAGAATGTTCTGATGTTTTCGACTATCTATGGGCGTC
>Ga0187827_10003142_pt1 | contig 21735 bp, 23 predicted proteins | sample ETNtaG_39_FD_167969 | JGI IMG/M metagenome (GOLD analysis project Ga0187827, IMG submission 167969) | Marine microbial and viral communities from oxygen minimum zone, Eastern Pacific Ocean - ETNP2014_SV_150_PacBio MetaG (Illumina Assembly) | ecosystem: Environmental > Aquatic > Marine > Hypoxic... | reverse complement strand
TATAATGCATTATATTTAGAAGGTCAAATATACAAGTATATCTGAATAGGATAAAGTAATTTTTTTAATACATATAAGCAATAATGATTAGGGTACACACTAAATATATAAGATGATATAATTTGAAGAAAGAATATGTAATCACTGAAATATCCGTAGCACCTGATGGGGGACCACATGTATTAATCTCGTTTACCGAACCGAGGGATTTCAAGTCAAATTCGCAGCCAAAATTTGGTCCTACAGTTATTTCTTCATCTATGGATGATCTAATGAAGAATCTTCAAAAAGCGTTCTCTGGCTTGCCAAAACAGATGGCGGGCGGAATGAATACTGTCGTGAAAATGGATGTACGTGATTATGAGGAATCCCGTTTCAAGGTAGGAGATAAGGTCTATCTGGAAATCACTAAAGCTAAGGAAGACGGAGTTTAGTGTTTTTAGAGTTTATGAACTATTTGACTTTTTAGATTTTTTACTCTAATATTATTTAGTTAATTAAATTATAAAACTGGTTATTGTAAGTTAAATCTTTGTTTTAATTGTTTTTTAACTAGACTGAGATCACACTTTTAACTTCTGGCACATGTTGTTTTAGAACTCTTTCAACACCCTGTTTTAGTGTCATCTGGGACATAGGACAGCTACCACATGCTCCGGTGAGCTTAACTTTCACTACACCATCCGTAATATCTACCACTTCTATATCGCCGCCGTCAGCACGTAAACTAGGTCTGATTAGTTCAACAGCTTCTTCGACTTTTTCCTTCAAAATTATTTTCCCTAAATATAATGTGTTTGGCGCAGGTTTTATACTTTTCGTATAATGGTCAACAATTGTTAAGAATAGATATTAGAATCAGATTATAACAAATTAGTTCTGGAAGATATGGATATTTAACCTATTTGAATAGTTTTTCCATATTATTTCAAGAAAAAAAAATAAATCCATTTATTCTTAATATGACTTTGATAATATTTAACCAAAAACAAACATTATTTTTTTTCAATAAAACTGATTAATAACCTAGATAAAATGCCCGTATAATGGAAATGTTAATATTTGATTTATTACGGCTACAGTGATCGGAAACAAGTTGGTTGACTTTCTATCTCAATCTTATTTTCTGTTGGTTCCTATTGCCGGCATCATATCAATCTTAGCAGCTTTAGGTTTGGCTTGGAGAATTAATTCCATTAAAGTTGATGATGAAAAAGCATCTGAAGTAGCATTAGCTATACGTGTAGGAGCTTATGCGTTTATGAAGCGTCAATATTCAACTATAACAATAATAGCTCTAATTATTGCAGCGCTCTTATTTGCTGCAGGTCAATTTGCACCATTAGGCTCTGAAGCTATAGCTGCGCATTTTGGACTAGGAGCTGCAGTAGCGTTCTTGATTGGAGCTTTCGCTTCCCTATTAGCAGGTTATGTGGCTATGGATATGGCGACAAGAGCTAATGTACGGACTGTAATAATGGCTAAAAAAGGGATAAATCCAGCGCTAAAAACGGCGTTCCATGGCGGAGCAGTAATGGGATTACTTGTTACGGGACTTAGTCTTCTCGGGGTTACTGCATTATTTTTACTATATGGTGCAGACGAGACTACACCTACCAAAATAATAGGTATGGGTTTTGGCGCCAGTTTAGTTGCTCTTTTCGCGCAATTAGGCGGCGGCATATATACAAAAGCTGCTGATATTGGAGCGGATCTTGTAGGAAAAATTGATGCAGGAATACCTGAAGACGATCCCAGAAACGCAGCTGTAATAGCTGATCTTGTTGGAGACAATGTTGGAGATAGCGCTGGCCGTGGTGCAGATCTTTTTGAATCTGCAACTGGTGAGAATATAGGCGGAATGATTATTGGAGGAGCTCTTGCAGTAGCAACAGGTAACTGGGCATTCTTGGTATTTCCACTTATTGCTAGAGCGTTAGGAATCTTTGCAACACTGATTGGAATGCCTTTCGTCAGAGTCTCACCTGGTGAAGAAAACAAACCAATGAAAGCACTACGTAAGGGACTACTTACTACAACAATAATATCCGGCATATTATTTTATTTTGCAATTCAGATGCTTTTCGGTAATCACTCTGGCAGTATCTATCTATATTTTGCAATGTTATCGGGACTTGCAGCTAGCGTACTAGTTGATTTAATAACCGATTACTACACAGGAAGAGATAGAAAACCTGTAAAAAGAATCGCAGACGCTTCTCAAACTGGACCTGCGACCAATATTATCACCGGCTTTGCAGTCGGACTTGAGACCACTGGTCTTCCAATAATATCGCTTGGCGCCTGTCTAATTATCTCATACTTCTTTGGAACAATGTTTGGATCAGCTAATCCAGATTTAGGCCCAAACGCTGCATTTCTTGGCGGCATATACGGTACTACAATGGCAACTATGGGTATGCTAGCAGTAATGGGAATGGTTCTAGCTTTGGATGGATTTGGTCCAATAGCTGATAACGCTGGTGGAATTTCAGAAATGTCAGAGCAGAAAGGAATTAAGGAAAGCATGGATGCCTTAGATGCTGTAGGCAATACAACTAAGGCTTTAACTAAAGGATTCGCAATGGGTAGTGCACTTCTAGCTGCTCAACTTTTATTCCAAGCATATATTCAAACAGGGAATGAATACCTAGCAAGTATAGGCAGTGGAATACTGATGATGGATTTAGCTAACCCTGTTGTTCTAGTTTCAGGTTTAATAGGAGCTATGATTCCATTTCTGTTCTCATCTTTGGCAATTCGCTCAGTTGGTTTAGCTGCAAAGCAAATGGTTAATGAGGTAAGAAGACAATTCAAAGAAATAGCAGGAATAATGGATGGAACCCAAAAACCGGAATACGATAAAGCAGTAGATATAAGCACTAGAGCAGCTTTAAAGGGAATGATTCTTCCAGGATTACTTGTTGTTATAGCTCCAATAGTTATAGGCGTTTTATTAGGAATAAGCGCGGTAGGAGCTTTAGTTATAGGTGCAACTATGTCCGGGATACCTCTAGCAATACTGATGAATACCGGAGGCGGAGCTTGGGATAACGCGAAGAAACATGTTGAGGCCGGGAATTTTGGAGGAAAGGGTTCTGAAGCTCATTCAGCTTCAATAGTTGGAGATACAGTCGGTGATCCAATGAAAGATACAGCCGGGCCATCTATCCACGTTTTAATTAAATTGTTGAATACGCTGTCAATCCTATTTATCCCACTATTTCTTGCACTTTTAGCATTATAAAAAAGGAATAATTTACACTAATCCAGCCGCTTAAATAGGTAATCTTTAGTTTACTATTTTAGCGCTAAAAGTTAATTATGAGGCGAAACTAGTGGAATATTCAAAAATAGCTTCTACATATGAACAAATGGATATTACTTCAAAAAGAATTTTGTTAACTAATTACCTTGCAGAACTCTTCAAATCTACTCCAGTTAAAATAATAGATAAAGTGGTGTACCTAACACAAGGTAAATTATATCCAGATTTTGAGGGAATTGAAATTGGTATAGCCGATAAACTTGTAATTCGAGTATTATCCGATATTTCAGGATTATCCAAAAATAAGATAGATGATTTGTATAAAAAACTGGGCGATATAGGATTAGTCGCACAAAAACTTTTGAAAAAAAAACAGCAAACAACTTTGTTCTCACAACCTCTAACTTTTGAGCGAGTATATACAACCCTTGAAAAGATAGCAAAAACTGCTGGAGTCGGCAGCCTAGATTTTAGACTCAACTATCTTAGAAGCCTTCTAAATGATGCATCTCCCGAAGAATCTAAACACATTTTACGTATGGTTACAGGTAGACTCAGATTGGGAATTGCAGACTATACTGTATTAGATGCACTATCCATCGCTTTTACCGATGATAAGAACAATCGTATCTTTCTTGAAAAAGCTTATAATTTAACAAGTGATTTAGGAAAGGTAGCTAAAACGGTTGCTTTACTCGGCCTCGATGGAATAAAGAAGATTAAGATCAAAGTAGGAAATCCAATAAGACCAATGCTTGCTGAAAGACTTGAAACGCCAAAACAAATCTTAGAAAAATTAGGAGGATCTTGTGCTGTTGAATACAAACTCGATGGAGAAAGAATACAGGTACATAAAAAAGATCAGAAGGTAAATCTCTTTTCGCGAAGGCTTGAGAATATAACAAAACATTATCCCGACGCTATAAAGCTTGTCCGAGATTATGTGAAAGCAAAAAATGGAATATTCGAAGGAGAAATAGTAGTAATAAATGAAGACACAGGAGAATATCTGGCTTTTCAAGATATTATGCACCGAAGAAGGAAACATGGTATTAAAAAAGCTATGCAGCAATATCCTATAGCTCTAAATTTTTTTGATGTATTATTTGCAGATAAAGTAGATTATACTTCTAAGCCTTATTTCAAGAGAAGACCTGTGCTTTTAGAAAATATCCAACAACATGATGGAATTAAGATTATCCGATCTATTGTAGCAGATAAAGTAAATCTTATTGAGAATTTCATGCAGCAGGCCATTTCTGACGGGTGTGAGGGACTAGTAGCCAAAGATCTTAACAGTGTATATAGGGCTGGAGCAAGGGAATTTGCGTGGATAAAGCTAAAGAGAGAATATAATAGCGAACTTAATGATACAATTGATTTAGTTATAATCGGAGCTTTTTTCGGTAAGGGGCGAAGAGCTGGAAAATACGGGACTTTTGTTTTGGCATCATATGACCGTGAATCTAATATTTTTCGATCAGTCACTAAAATAGGAACTGGTTTCACTGATGAAGATCTAATTGCCTTTCCAAAAATTTTGTCTCCTTTTAGGATACCGAAAAAACATAATAAAGTTGATTCTAAAATAGAAGCTGATGTGTGGTTCGAACCACATTTTGTTTTGGAAATAGTCGCATCTGAAGTTACTTTGAGTCCAATACATACGACAGGTTGGGGGTCTATACGAAAAGGATCCGGATTAGCTTTACGTTTTCCGAAATATGTCGGCAGATTAAGAAAAGATAAAGCCCCTGAAGATGCAACCACCGTTAATGAAATTCTAAAAATCTACAAATCACAATTAAAAAAAATTAGAAAAATAAGATAATCATAGAATGATTGTATGACTAGAGTTCTTAACAAGACCCGTTATATCTATATATATGCGCTAAGTATTATAATATAGAGGTCAATGAATAATGTTACTTCCTTCTGAGGTCGAAGCTAGAGCAATGATTCCAGCTTTGCGTGCATTGATAGCTAGAAAACTTATTGAGGCGCATAATTTGCCTCAACAAAAAGTGGCAAATATGCTTGGAGTAACTCAGGCTGCTGTGAGTAATTATCTACGAGAAGTAAGAGGTGCAGGAATATCCATAGATTTATCTGGAGATACTTTAAATTTAATTGATGATATTGTTCATATGCTTTTAGATGGTGCAGATTCTGTACAATTATTAGAAAAATTTCATGATACGGTCGGTTTAATGAAGGGGAAACGGGTAATGTGTAATGTGCATCAACAAATGGAGCCGAATCTAGACATTAAGCGTTGCCATATTTGTGATGCAACCTAATAAAGAAATAGTTAAACAGTACACCTTATAGCATCCGCTCTTAAACGGTAATCTAGGAGCCGGGGTGGCAGAGTGGAAAAGATACAATCATAGATGCGTCGGCCTCGAGATCTTAACTAAGAAGGGCTAGACAGCCGATGACCTACGGGTCGCGTGGGTTCAAATCCCACTCCCGGCGCCTATTCAGAATTTATTGAGGATGTAGTTTTATATGGATATTTCTTGTTATTGACCAAGGTTAAGACTTCTTATTTTCATCTTAAGCAATAGTGCAAATAATGGATAATAGAAATGGTTAGGATATTGATTTAGCTAATTTAGCTATTGTTCTTTTTTGAACGTCTTTCAATTTTTGTTCAAGTTCTTTCTCAAATTCTACTTCTTTTTTCCGTAGGTTTTTTCTTGCACTTTCATACTTATTTTTTACATTTTTTTCACTCATTTATTTACACCTCGCCTACCGTTCTTTTTCTCTGAATAACTTTCTTAACATGTTTAAGCCGAACAAATTCTTCTCTCTCGCGCTCCTCTAAAGTTGAGGCGATGGACTTTATTCCTTCTTCATATTGAGGGATTATAATGAACTCTAAAGCATTTATTAATCTTTGAGTCTTTTCAAGTTCATTTGCAAGTCTGAAAATCGCGTTTTCAAATTCTGCGGCTTTACATACTTTTGCCAGAATTTGACGTAATGTCATAGCAGCAACATCAATTTTGGAACATGTATCAGAGAAGCTATAAGTTAGACCTACTTTTTTTTCATCGATAGTCATAGTTGGAACATCCACATCAACTATTCTTTTTACATCTATTGAAACAGTTAAGCTTTGAGGCACTGTGGATGCGATTGTCTCAACTGCAAGAGGCCCCATCTTTAAATATGCATCATAAAGCGAACGGTAAGACTCAGAAATTGGATCCCAGAGTTCTTCTCTAGCTTTTCCGGCTTTACCTATCATCTCATCAAGTCTTCTTAGTAATACTTCTCGTTTATCTTCTAATATTTTGTAAACCCCTCTTGAGACTTGCAAACTTTTTTTTATTCGGATTAGCTCAATTTTGGTTGGAAGAACATTATTTCCAAAGCTTACAGACATTGACTAAGCCTCACTTTTTTGATTATAATACTTCTCTACATAATCAACCTTTATTTTTGTAAGTTCATTCTTCGGTAATATTGAAAGTGTGTCCCAAGCTAATTTAAGTGTGTCATCAATTGTACGATTTTCGTCATATCCTTGCTTTAAGAAGTTTTGTTCAAACACGTCACCATATTTGAGATATTTTAAGTCAACGCCTGAAAGACTACCTTTACCCACAATTTCTGCTAATGCTCTAAGTTCTTGAACACGAGCATATCCATCATATAATTGGTTACTTACTTCCATATGGTCATCTCTAGTCTTGCCTTTTCCAACTCCGTCTTTCATTAATCTGCTTAGACTCATTAAAATACCAACAGGAGGATAAATTGCTTTTCTAAAAAGATCCCTCGCTAATACTATTTGTCCCTCAGTAATGTATCCACTTAGATCAGCAATAGGATGGGTAATGTCATCGCTTGGCATAGAAAGTATCGGCATTTGCGTTATGCTGCCTTTCTTTCCTTTGATCCTTCCAGCTCTCTCATAAATTGATGCCAAGTCAGTATAAAGATATCCTGGATATCCTTTTCTTCCAGGAACTTCTTCTCTGGCCGCACTTATCTCTCGAAGGGCTTCACAATAATTAGTGACATCGGTGATAATTACAAGAATATGCATTCCTAAATCATATGCAAGATATTCTGCAGCTGTTAAAGCTACTCTCGGAGTGATAATTCGTTCTATTGCTGGGTCATCTGCAAGATTAAGGAATAGACAACTTCTTTTTATTGCACCGCTACTTTCGAGAGTTTTTCTAAAGAATGATGCTTCTCCATGTTGTACCCCTATTGCTGCAAAAACAACAGCGAATTCTTCACCGGCTACTGTGGCCTGTTTAGCAATTTGAGCAGCTAAAGTATTATGAGGCATACCTGCACCGGAAAAAATAGGGAGCTTTTGGCCTCTAACAAGAGTTAGCATTCCATCAATAACAGAAACACCCGTTTGAATAAAATCGGTTGGGTAATCTCTTCTTTCAGGATTAACTGGTGAACCATTTACATCTCTAAAATCTTCGCCGACTGGTTCCGGAAGTCCATCCATAGGTCTGCCAAGACCGTCAAAGATTCTTCCTAAAAGTTCACTTGAGACTGATAGTTCCATAGTTTTACCTAGGAAACGTGCTTTGGTTCCTGCGACTGAAAGTCCGCTAGTTCCTTCAAATACTTGAACGATTGCTCGTCCTCCACCTATTTCCAAGACTCTGCCAAGTCTACGTATACCTGCAGATTCAATTTCAACAAGTTCATCATACGAAGCTTTCGTTACACCTTGCATTATAAGCAATGGTCCTTTTATTTCTTCAACTTTGGTGTATTCTACACCACTAATATTTTTAGGCATTTGCTTTTGTCTCCATAACAATTAACTTCTCGAATTCAGATAACATTTCCTGTTTCAAACCATCCAACTTTTCTAACTCTTCACCTTTAATTTCATATTTTGCTCTAAGGAGTTTAGTAATTATCTCCATAGACCTCGTTGATTCTAAACTTGACCCCCTTTTAAGAGATTTTAATGCCTCATTATAGAAATCAAGAAAGAGTCTAAGTAATTTGATTTGCTTCTCGGGACTACAATAAGCATCTACTTCATCATATGCACTTTGTTGAAGGAAACCAATTTTAAGCATTCGCGCTACATCAAGAATTAGTTTTTCCTCATCGGGCAGTGCCTCAGGACCCAGAAGTCTAACTATCTCTTTAAGTGAGTCTTCTCTTTGAAGTATTTCATAGGCTTCTGCACGTATTTTCATCCAATCCTTATCCACATTTGCAGTCCACCATTTTTGTATTGAATCAATGTACCCTGAGTAACTTGTCATCCAATTAATCGCAGGATAATGACGGGAATATGCTAATCGTGTATCCAGCGCCCAGAAAGTTTTGATGAATCTAATTGTATGAGTTGTTACTGGCTCTGTAAAATCTGCACCTGAGGGAGATACAGCTCCGATAAGTGTCATTGATCCGCTTCTATCTGGGGTTCCGAGTGTTTTAACACGACCTGCTCTCTCATAAAATTCGGCGAGCCTTGAAGCAAGATATGATGGATATCCTTCTTCTGCAGGCATTTCTTCTAATCGACCACTAAGCTCTCTCAGAGCTTCTGCCCATCTACTAGTAGAATCCGCAACTAGAACAACATCATATCCCATATCGCGGTAATATTCAGCCATAGTAGCGCCTGTATAGATTGAAGCTTCTCTAGCTGCTACTGGCATATTACTAACATTCGCAACCAAAACAGTTCTCTCCATGAGAGGTCTTCCTGACCCTGGATCTATCAACTCTGGAAATTTTATCAGAACCTCAGTCATTTCGTTTCCTCTTTCTCCACAGCCTATATGGAAAACTACTTTTGCATCTGCCCAAGCTGCAACTTGATGTAACGTCACAGTTTTACCAGTTCCAAAGCCTCCGGGTATTGCACCAGTGCCTCCTTTTGCAATTGGAAAGAAAGTATCCAAGATTCTTTGTCCACTCACCAGTGGGATTTCAGGATCATAGCGTTCTTTGTTTGGACGAGGTACCCTTACAGGCCAATTGTGATATAGATTCAGCGGTGTCTTTTTATCCTCGTTCTTTACCCAAGCTATCTCATCTTCAACAGAATATTTTCCCTCAGAAACAATATCCAAAATATTGGTTGATTTTTGGGTGGGTGGAACAAGTATACGGTGTTCAACTAGCTGTGTTTCTTGGACAGTACCAATTATACTCCCTCCCTCAATTTCATCACCTTTCTTTACACTTGGGGTAAATTTCCATTTTTTATCTAAAGGAATAGGGTTAACCGACACACCTTTAGTTATGAAAGCTCCGGTCTGTTTTGCTATTTCATCAAGAGGCCTTTGTAACCCATCATAAATTGTTCCGATCATTCCTGGACCAAGAGTCACAGATAGAGGTTGTCCCGTTCCTATAACTTTTTCTCCAGGTCTGAGACCGCTCGTTGATTCATAGACTTGTATGAAAGCTATATCTCCAGTGAGACGTATGATCTCACCGACCATCTTATCTTCGCCCACCTCAACAGTTTCATACATCTTGGCTTCAGACATTCCTTCTGCCTTAACTGCTGGACCACTAATCCAAACAACTTTTCCTTTGACGGACATTATGAGCTCCTCCCTTTACTAAAAACACTTGCTATTTCTTTCCTCAATGTTGACCTTATCCTCTCTAACCTTGCTTCATAAGTATTATCATAAATTATGGATCTGTCCATACTTTTAGTTATTAGACCGCCTACACAATCAATAGGTTTACTTTCAATAGTAATCTTAACTTTCTTTGTTTTTTCAACACTCTTTGATATTTTACTTAGAATACTCCTATGTTCTTTTTTACAAGACGTAGTTAGGTTTTTTCCACCAACTGCTTCTACAGATTCAGAAAGCAACTTCTTTAGAATAATCTCTGACTCTTTGCTGCTTTTTGATGATAGTTGACTTAAAGCTTTGTTGAATGTCTGATTCACTGCATCTTCAACGATTTGAAGAGATTTGTTACGTGATTGCATTTCTGCATGCCCGATAATTTGGCGACGTATAGTATCAGTTTGTTGATCTTTTTCTAATAAGATTTTATTAACTTCGTTGGATGTTTGTTGTTCTGCAATAGTTATTTTCTCCCTTGAATCTGCACAGACTTCACTTATTTCACTCATAAATTCTTGAAGAGCTTCATCTATTACTTTTTTAATAGTAATTTTAATCGCATCTTCTGATGTCATCTTAATTTTACACTCCTAATATTTGTTTGAGCATGTCACGGTATTCAAATTTTTCACGTTTACTCCCTGGAGATGGTACCTCATATATGATGGGAACTGGTATCTTTGAACGCATCTCATTTAGATTTGTTCGAATATCTTTCGAAATATCATCACTTATAAGAATAAGTCCGATGTTTTTCTTATACATTAGATTTGATATCTCCTTCAGAGCATTTTCTTTATTTTTAACCTTTATACCCTGTATTCCAGCTAACCGAAAACCTGATACGAAACCTGTAGTTCCTACCGCTACGATATCCATGGTCTGCTCAATAACCCATTTAAAATACTTCTAATAAGCATTATCTTAAGAAGAACATTACATATATAATTTAAAATTTAAAAAAGATTGCAAGCAGAAATCGGTGGAAATTATAGATTGTATTATTTAACCTAACATGATAAAAGAAATAATTAATATTTGGGTTAAAACTAGTTAATAAACAGGAAAAAATTTCTAATTCAATGTAATAATCATTCTTAGAGTTCATGTTATTTTTCATATTCTTTGTATTTTTTAAAAAATTTTCTTACTTTTAGATATGTAATTCTCTTTCTATGTTGAACAAATCCTCCAGAGAATCCTCTTGGTATATGAAGTAACTCATGGATTATCACTTGCTCCTTTTCATCTTGTGTTAGACGGTCATATATTTCGGAGATAACTTCAATAGTATATAGCGGTGAAATGTTGAAAGACGTAAACCAAATTTTGCCTATAGTATGAATTCTTGCCTGAATATTTTTTGATTTTGTGCCTTTACTTCTAATAAAGCCTAATCTGCTTATATCTATATGTCTAAAATCTAAGATCTTTATTATTTTCTTCGTTAGAGCTGCTACATCATCCGCTAGATAATAATCCATGGTCTTATGGATAAGAAAAGAACAAGATTAATCCTTCTAGTGAGGCTCATTAATAATTGTTCATGTATGGCAATTTCAATCAGCATGAGCTTATAAGTCCCTTTGTATAGTAGCGTGTGTGGATAATCTGTCTGAGGTCTAGAATATGAGTACACAAAAAACAGATGACTCGACTGAAAATGTTGAGGCAAACGAAAAACCAACATCTTCCCAGATATCAGAAAAAGTTCTTTTGTCGACGGGTATCCGAGTAGGAACTTTAGTAAAGACAAAAGCCATGGGAAAATTTGTAAGTAGAACTAGGCCAGACGGCCTTCATGTTATAGATGTAAGTAAAATTCTTTCAAGGATCGAAGCCGCGGGTCGCTTTATTGCTAGATCCGATATTAGTAGAGTAGTAGTATATTCTGCTAGAGATTACGGTAAGACCCCCGTAAATAAGTTCTGTGAGTTAACAGGCGCCATATCTCTTACAGGCCGATTTATGCCTGGAACATTTACGAATCCACTTTTCACAGATCATATTGACCCAGAAATTCTTCTTGTTACTGACCCAGCTATGGATAAGCAAGCAGTAACCGAAGCTTCTAAAATGGGTATTCCCGTAGTTGCAATATGTGATACGGATAACGTCACTTCAGATGTGGATTTAATTATTCCCGCTAATAATCGAGGAAGAAAAGCCTTAGCTGCAACATTTTGGCTGTTAGCGAAAACAGTTCTACTGCATTTAGGTAGTCTCAATTTAGATCAACCTATGAAATATAATATAGAAGACTTTGAGACAAAGTTGACTGAGGAAAAGATGACGCAGAATAGATATTCTTTTAAGATGGGAATTATATTTACTAGACTCTAATGATAAGACGACCTGCAGTAGCTGGTCAATTCTATGAATCAAACCCTACAGATCTAAAGGAAAGAATTGAGAATTGTTTTTTACACCATCTAGGGCCAAGAAAGAAACCTAATAGTAATCAAAGAATGAATATAGCTGGACTTATTTCACCCCATGCCGGATATTTATATTCTGGACCAATTGCCGCACATGCTTACTATTATGCATCAATGATCGAGATTCCTGAATTAGTAATCATATTAGGACCTAATCATTCTGGGTTAGGTAGTATGATCGCGACTATGGATAAAGGCATTTGGAAGACACCGTTAGGCAACTTGAGAATAGATGAAGATATGGCTAAAAAACTTATTAAAGTTTCTGAAATAATAGATTTTAGTTATGAGGCACACATACAGGAACATTCTATTGAAGTTCAACTACCGTTCCTCCAATATGTTTTTGGGTCAGATTTTAAAATATTACCTATCTGTATGGGACTTCAAGACAAGAATACATCAATTGAAGTTGGAGATGCAATATCCAAAATAGCTAGATTCCGAAAGACATTGATAGTTGCTTCATCAGATTTAACTCACTATGAAAACCAAAAAGAAGCATCTTTTAAAGACCTTAAATTTATCAACTCAATATTGGAGATGAATATCTCAGAAATGTACTTTATTCTTCAGCGTTTAAACGTATCAGCTTGTGGATATGGGCCAATAGCCTCTTTGTTAACATCTATGAAAAACTTACAAGTAAATAATTCTAAATTGCTAAAATACGCAACTAGTGGAGATATTACCGGAGATAAAAATTCGGTAGTTGGTTATTCTTCAATTTTATTTTATAGGTGAGTCAATATTGAAGGGTTTTGCTAAAGCACCTAGAAAGATTATAATTACGGGGACGCATTTTGTAATTCATGGTTCAAATGCTCTTGCTGCGGCAATAGAAAAAGAAAAGTCTCATATGAGGTATTTTCTACAACTATCCCTGTAAGAGGTGTTGAAGTTTGGGTACAGAAACATTAGTCTTAGTAAAACTTGGAGGATCAGTTATTACTGATAAGACCACCCTTTTTTCTACTAATTGGAAAAATCTTAAGAGCCTTTCTGAATCTCTTTCAAATTTCAAAGGAAAAATGGTAATCGTGCATGGAGCCGGTTCATTTGGGCATCCATTAGCTAAATATTACGGGTTGAATACAACTTATAATCAAATAAACCCCAGTGGGATCACTTTAACTAGACTTGCAGTCCAAACACTACACTCTGATGTAGTATTTTATCTAGAAGAAGCTGGAATTCATGCCTATAGCTTACCACCTTATACTTTTGTTGGGCCTACAGCATCATTTATTAATAAAACAGAGATATTCAAAATGATAAACTCGTCTGGGTTAACTCCTGTAACCTTTGGAGATGTACTTCTACATGATAAGGGTGGATTTGTGATATCTGGAGATAAACTTATGTTTTTACTGGCAAAAAAACTTCGGCCAGAGCGAGTAGTTTTTATTTTGGACGTTGATGGAGTATACGATACAAGTCCTAATAATGGAAACTTACTAAAAACATTACCATTAAATTTTCAGATTAAAAAACGAAAAACCAAGAGAATTGACGTTACTGGAAGTATTATGGGAAAAATAAAAGAGTCACAAAAAATAGCTAACCTTGGAATAGATGTTTTTTTCATTAACGGAAACAAACCAGAAAGAGTACTTAAAGCCTTAAAGGGTAAAGATGTTGAAGGAACTCTAATACGCGGTAGAGACAAAACTTGGTAGAATCAGACGAAGATATAACTATTATTTCTAAACGAAAATTAGAAGGGATAAAAATACCGCTTGAGAATAATGTTCAAGCAAGAGGGAAAACAACATATCTTGAACATGTTGATTTTATTCATAATGCATTACCTGAAGTGGATTACAAAGATATAAACACATCAATAACATTTTTGAACCATAAATTTTCCGCTCCTATTCTTATTGATGCGATGACAGGAGGAACACCTGAAGCAACCAAGATTAATGCTAACTTAGGGTCTGCTGCTGAAGAACTTCAATTAGGCATGGTCGTTGGAAGCCAAAGAGCAGCTTTAGTAAACAAATCCATGGCTGAGACATATACTATTGCCCGAAAGAAAGCTCCTAATGCTTTCATAGCCGCTAATATAGGTGGTGCACAACTATCAAAAGGTTTACGAATCAAAGATATAGAAAAATTAGTTGAGATGATTCAAGCAGATGCACTAGTTATTCACTTGAATCCTCTGCAAGAACTTATACAACCTGAAGGTGAGCCACGATATAAAAACGTACTTGGGAAGATAAGGGAAATAGTTACAGAAATAAAAATACCGATCATTGTGAAAGAAGTTGGATCAGGAATATCCAAAGATGTTGCCCTGAAATTAGAGCATGCAGGTATTTCATCAATTAACGTGGCAGGCCTTGGCGGAACAAGTTGGGCCGGTATTGAACAACACCGAGCTAGTATGCTAGGTAATAAGAGGAAAGTAGAATTGGGAAAATTGTTTTGGAACTGGGGGATTCCAACAGCCGCATCAATAATGGATGTGAAAAGAACCGTTCAAATCCCAATTATAGCGTCCGGAGGAATTCGAAATGGATTAGAAGTTGCTAAATGCATCTCAATAGGAGCTACTTTATGTGGAATAGCATATCCGTTACTAAAAGCTGCGACAATATCCAAAGAAATGGTTATGGATGTTATTACAAACACTATTGAACAATTAAAGTCAACAATGTTCTTAGTAGGAGCTTCAAATTGTTCCAACATACCACATGTTCGAAAAGTGATTTCAAATGAACTATTAGACTGGATAACAAAAACCTGACATATTTAGAAATTATTAAATTGCAGTCATAAGAGGGAGATAATGAATATATTTGAGCTCTGAGCAGTTAAATTCGACCATTAAAAAAAATAGGCAAACCGTTTATTCATATATTGATAAATTTCTTTCTAAAGACCATCAGATAGACGAACTTCGCCAATTCTATCAAATTCTCAGGGATTATCCATCTCGACCTAGTAAGGGTCTTCGAGCTGCCTTATGTTCATTAACATGTGAAACTTTTGGAGGAAATTCACATGACACAATTATAACAGCGGCCGGACTTGAGCTTTTTCAAAGTTGGGTACTAATACATGATGATATCGAAGATGATAGTGAATTTAGAAGAGGGCAACCTGTCCTTCATCGTAAGCACGGTATTCCTTTGGCAATTAATGCAGGTGATGCTTTACATGGAAAGATGTGGGAGATTATCTTAGGAAATCAAAGAATTTTGGGGGATCAAAAAACTCTGCTAATTTTAGCGAATTTTCGAAAAATGCTAAATGAAACAACTGAAGGGCAACATCTTGAATTAAGTTGGGTAAAAAATCAGAGATGGGATCTACAGGAGAGTGATTATTTTCTTATGTGTGAGAAAAAGACATCGTGGTATACATGTATAGCTCCAATGAGAATGGGTGCAATTATTGCTGGAGCTGATAACGAAATTTGGGAGAAAATAATACCGCTGGGTGCTAAACTTGGAGTAGCGTTTCAAATTCAAGATGATATATTGAATTTATCCGCGAATAAAGAATATGGAAAAGAAATAGTTGGAGACATATATGAAGGCAAAAGAACACTTATCCTTATTAATTTTTTGAAAAAATGCAATTCAAAAGAGCGAGAAGAGGTTATTACGATTTTAAACAAACCTCGATCTCAAAAGACGATTAATGAAATTAAACGAGTCGTGGATTTAATTAGATCAAGCGGCGCGTTAGAATATGCGAAGAAAACAGCTATGAATTTAACAAATGAACTTAAGCATAATTTTGAGGTTATTTTTTCAAACACCAATCCTACAGAATCTAAAGATATCTTGAGAGAACTCTTAGATTATTTAGTATCCCGAAAATGGTGAATGTGATTAATTTCATAGAGTGATTTTGGATGGTTGAGCTAGATGAAGATATTAAAATAATGCTTTATAAATTTGCGTTGGTGAATGCCGGAAAACATAATGGAACCGCAAATTTGGGTGCTGTAATAAGTAGAACTCTTGGAGAGCGTCCCGATATTAGATCAAAAGCTAAAGAAATTTCAATTCTTGCTAAGGACATTATTACTGAAGTTAACAAAATGAGTCATAATGAACAGGTAAGCGTGCTAAGAAAAAAGTTTTCAGATATTTGGGAAGATAAGAAAGGAAAAGTAGAAAAAAGAAAACTATCTCCACTTTCGGATGTTAAAGAAGGACATTTTGTTGTACGTTTGCCACCCGAACCATCAGGTTATATGCATATGGGACATGCAATGGCCGGAGTGATCAACGCAGCTTATGCTGAATTGTACTCAGGTAAGATTTGGCTTAGATTTGAAGATACTAATGCGCGAAATGTAAAAAAGGAATATTATGAGAGTTTTCGGGATGGATATAGCTGGTTAGGAATAAAATGGGACTTTGAGAAAAACGTATCTGACGACATTAATATTTTTTATTCATATGGCAAAAAGATGATAAAAAAAGGACTAGCCTATGCCTGTAATTGCAAGCCATTTGATATTAAAAAAAACCGGTTTGAAGGTATTGAATGTAGTTGTAGACCTAGAACAATAGAAGATAACTTGGAAATTTGGGATAAAATGCTCTCAGGAGAATTTCAAGAAGGTGAATATATTATCAGATACAAAAAAGATATGGCTCATCAAGATTATTCTTTTAGAGATCCAAATTTATTTAGAATAGTTGATTTTCCTCACCCAATACATGGAAATAAATATAAAGTTTGGCCCATATACGATTTCGCTGTAGTAATAGAAGACTATCTGTGTAAAATAACTCATATCCTCCGAAGTCTTGAATTTCATGTTGATCTTCAGAATTCACTTAGAATTGACATGGGTCTTCCACCAGTTTCAACAATAGAGTTTTCTCGGTTTAAGTTTGAAGGAACCCCTTTATCAAAACGACTTCTAAGACCGTTAGTAGAAAATGGATTGGTGTCAGGTTGGGATGACCCAAGAATGCCAACTATCCTTGGACTAAGAAGAAGAGGCATCATTGCCGAAGCAGTAAAAGAATTCACATTAAATATAGGCTTTACAAAATCAAATCACATCTTTGATTGGAATATGCTTTTTTCGGTTAATCGAAAGAAATTAGATCCGCTTGTTAAACGATTTATGTTCGTTCCAGACCCAATTAGGATCTCTATTAAAGATGCGCCTAATAGAAAAATTATTATGAAATTTCATCCAGATAAAGACCTAGGCTCTAGAGAAGTTAATACTGGTGGAGTGTTTTATGTTCCCAAAGAAGATTTATTTAAGCTTAATGTTGGCAATAAATTCAGGCTGATAGAGCTATATAACGTAGAGATAGAAAAGCTGGGTAGAAATAATGTTGAATGCAGATATGTTGGTTCAGAAATAATAAATGGAACTCCAAAAGTACAATGGGTCACTGAAAAAAACATAGAATACAAAGTAATATTACCTGAAAAATTGTTTAACGGAGAAGAGTATAACGCGAATAGTCTAAGAAACATCAAAGGAATGATCGAACCTGAGGCTTCTAAACTTAATATTGGCGAGATTATTCAATTTCCAAGATTCGGCTTTTGTAGAATAGATTCAAAAGATGTCGCAATTTTCTCACATAAGTAGATATGACATTAAATAAGGAAACTAAGTAAGTTCTGCTGGAAAAGATTTTATCTAATATATCTGATTAATGATAACTAATTCCACTAATGAATATCATTAAAAAAGTATTAGTCAAAATAATGTTGATATGTTTATTAGGCTCTATTTAATGAACCTTAATGGGCGAGTTAAAGATGAACCCAAAAGAAATTAAAAAAATTCAAGGTGAAAAATAAGATTGGCTGATAAACCATATTTCGTTAAATTTGACACACCAAAAGAGCTATCAGATGCTGCATATGAGTGTTTACGACAAGCTCGACAGACAGGAAAAGTTCGAAAAGGAACAAATGAGACAACAAAAGCCATTGAGCGAGGAATAGCTAAGATTGTTATTGTGGCTGAAGACGTTGAGCCACCAGAAGTAGTAGCACATATTCCAATTCTATGTGAAGAAAGAAATGTACCATACATTTTTGTTCCAAGTAAATCACAATTAGGACCTCCACTTGGCATTGATATAGGCGCAGCTTCAGCTACAATCATTGAGCCTGGTGAAGGACAAGGACTTGTCAATCAAATCATCTCTGAGTTATCAAAACATAAAAAATCTTGAGGTTTAAAATATGAGTTCAAAGACTACAGAAGAACAACTTACTCCAGCTGAAGTAATTCAGATTGTAGGAAGAACTGGAGCAGCTGGCGCGATCACCCAAATTAGAGTAAGAGTTACAGAAGGAAAAGACAAAGGAAGAATATTAACAAGAAATGTTAAAGGCCCAGTTAGAATCCAAGATATTTTAATGTTAAGAGAAACAGAACGTGAAGCTAGAAAGATAAGGTAGATTAAACAAATGCTTTCCGGAAAAAAATGTTCTTTTTGCGGTAAAGATGTAGTTGTCGGTCAAGGTATTACGATGATTAAAAACGATGGAACGATAACTAATTACTGTTCATCAAAATGCAGAAAAAACGCTCTTAAACTAAAACGTGATGCGAGAAAATTAAAATGGACTTCTAAATTTGAGAAAAGTGTAAAGAAGTGAAAGTAGATAAAACTCTAATTGTTATTAAACCTGCTTCAGTAAAACTAGGTTTAGTAGGTAGAATATTATCTAGATTCGAGCAAAAAGGTTTTAAGATAATAAACCTTAAATTTCTAACTCTTACAAAAAACCAAGCCGAACTTTTTTATGAACCCCATTCAAAAAAAATCTTTTTCCAAGAAATAGTGGAGTTTATGAGTTCTGGTGCTATAATCTGCGCAATATTAGAAGCACCCGGAGCTGTTGAAATCGTTAGACAAATGAATGGAACTACAAACTCTTCTGAAGCATCTCCAGGAACAATAAGAGGAGATTTTGGGATAGGACTCACTCAGAATGTTATTCATGCATCTGATTCAGCTGAGAGTTTCCAGAGAGAATCAAACATCATATTTCCATAATAATTTTAAATATTTTCATTACCTAATAAACTTGATTCGTGAATTTATTTAAGTTTAAATAATTCAAATATAAATATAACTTGATAAATTATCCGTTGATGAGTTGATAATAATTGTCTTATAAAGTAAGGCAACCCGTTGTTGTTGTACTTGGGCATGTGGATTCAGGAAAAACTAGTTTATTAGATAAGATACGGGGAACCGCAGTCCAAGCTAGAGAAATTGGAGGTATGACGCAACATATAGGTGCTAGTTTCTTTCCAATTGAGACATTAAAGGAGATATGTGGGTCACTTTTACAAAAAATGGGTGGTACAATGGCTCTGCCTGGACTTTTAGTTATTGATACGCCTGGACATGAGGTGTTTACTAACCTTAGATCAAGGGGCGGTTCAGCAGCAGACATTTCAGTTCTAGTAGTCGATGCAACTAGCGGTTTTGAAATTCAGACTTATGAGAGCATTGATATATTAAAGCGGCGAAAAGTACCATTTATTGTAGCATTAAATAAATTAGATAGAATTTCAGGATGGAAATCTTTTCTTAAAACTGAACTTACCTCTTCAATTAAGAATCAAGACAAACGAATTGTAGACGAATTAGATAATCGAGTCTATGAGACGATAGGCCATCTTTCTAGACTTGGATTTCGAAGTGAGATCTTTTACAGGGTTGACGACTTCTCAAAAGAAATTGCGATAGTTCCAGTAAGTGCAAAAACAGGAGATGGAATACCTGAGCTAATAGCCGTTCTTGTTGGATTGGCGCAACAATATCTTTCTAAGAAATTAACAACAACTGAAGGCGCTGCAAGAGGAATAGTTCTTGAAGTTAAAGAAGAAACAGGATTAGGACAGACTGCTAATTTAATACTCTTAGACGGAAAATTACAAATTGGCGATACAGTCATCATGGCTAAACGAGACGGCGTATTTACTAATAGAATAAAAGCAATATTGCTTCCAAAGCCTTTAGATGAAATGAGGGATCCGAGAGATAAATTTGTCCCCGTGAAAAAAGTTCAGGCTGCAGCTGGAGTTAAAATTATTACACCTGATCTTGACGGTGTTCTAGCAGGATCTCCATTATTTGGGGTAGACAATGAGTCCAAAATAGAAGAACTTAAGAAAACCGTAGAAAGTGAGGTGTCATCGATTTTTGTAAACACAGATAAAGAAGGGCTTATTATTAAATCAGATACGCTTGGTTCACTTGAAGCAATTATTGAGATACTACGGCAGAAAAAGTTGCCAATCAGATTAGCTGACATAGGTCCTGTAACTAGAAGGGATATAGTAGAAGCTGCCGCAGTGCGAGAAAACGATAAATTTCTTGGAGTGATTTTAGCTTTCGGTGTTAAGATATTACCTGATGCTCAATCAGAAATAGTTCGTCGAAATTTGAAATTTTTCTCTGAGCCGATCATATACGATATTATTCAAAACTATATCAACTGGGTTGATGATGAGAAAGATCGAGACGCGAGATCCGAATTTTCTAAACTTACTCCACCATGTAGTCTCAAGATAATAAAAGGATTAATTTTTAGAAATAGTAATCCAGCTATAGTGGGCGTAGAAATTCTTACAGGACGACTTAAACAAAAATCGCGGATTATAAATTCAAATGGGAAAATAATTGGAACTATCCATCAGATTCAAGATAAAGGAAAAAATATAGAATTGGCATACGCCGGTTCACAAATAGCTGCATCCATGAATGAACCTACCATTGGGCGACATATATTTGAAGATCAAATTTTGTATACTTTGCCAAATGAACATGAAATTAAGATTCTGCTAGCAAAATATCTATCGAGACTTGATGAGTCCGAAAGAAAGATACTTGAAAAAATAATGGAAGCCCGACGTTTAGAATCACCCCTTTATGGATATTGATGTAAGAGAAAATAAATGATCAACGAAAAACAAATATTAAAACTTATTACCGATAAACGACACGCCTTGGATTGACACAATAATGACATCTTTCAAAGTTGTAGTTTCCGACCCTAAGACCGGGAAAGCTACTAATTACGATCTTAAAGATCAATTAGCAAAGCCATTGATTGGACTTAGACTAGGTGACACTTTTAATGCAACCGTGTTGAACATTCAAGGAACCTTAAAGATTACCGGGGGAAGTGATAAAGCTGGATTCCCTATGAGGAAAGATGTTCTAGGCGGAGTCAAAAAATATGTTCTATTAACAAAAGGCGTAGGGCTTCAGAAGGTTTCAAAAGGTGAGAAAAAAAGAAAACTCATACGAGGAAACACAATCACCGATGAAATCTATCAAATAAACACAATTTTAATTGAAGAAGTAGCTGAAAAAGAAGTTACTCCTGTTGAAGAAGTAGCTGAAAAAGAAGTTACTCCTGTTGAAGAAGTAGCTGAAAAAGAAGTTAC
>Ga0187827_10003140_pt1 | contig 21735 bp, 24 predicted proteins | sample ETNtaG_39_FD_167969 | JGI IMG/M metagenome (GOLD analysis project Ga0187827, IMG submission 167969) | Marine microbial and viral communities from oxygen minimum zone, Eastern Pacific Ocean - ETNP2014_SV_150_PacBio MetaG (Illumina Assembly) | ecosystem: Environmental > Aquatic > Marine > Hypoxic... | reverse complement strand
CCAGGTATCTGGAGAAATGACGTGAAAAGCAGTAATACTGCTCAGCAAAAATCTTAACTTGATCCTTATTAAGCTCTCGGTTTTCAAACCTCTTTAAATAAGAATGTTTCATTGCCGGATGTTCAAGACAATCCGCTTGCAGCTTATCTACAAATTCTTCGGCTGATACTGTCATAATTAATCCCCTCTTAAAAGACATAATGTCAATGCCTGCTACTATGTGCAAAGCATATACCACTAAAAAATTATTTCAATCAACGTAATATGAGGTAGATCGTAACTGCCATCCTATTGGTATCTTATATCTCCATGGCAAAGTCTAGAAAAGTTATATAGGTTCAGGCTAAAGCAATAATCACGCATATTATGCGTATTTACTATGATGATTGGAAGGCAATAACGAATAATATGCGCTATGATTTAGTGTGATTACTTGGTGGATCTTTTAGTTATGGGTACATAATTTTGCTTAGCATGACCAACGTAGATTTGCCTAGGTCGTGCAAGTTGCAATCTGTTGTTTTCAGTAGCTTCTTTCCAATGTGCAATCCAGCCGGGCAACCTGCCAATAGCAAAAAAGACTGGAAACATATTTTTCGGCACACCAATAGCGCGGTAGATAAGGCCGCTGTAAAAATCAACATTGGGATATAATTTACGTTCTATAAAATAGGGATCACTCAATGCAATTTCTTCCAGTTCAAGCGCTATATCTAACAAAGGGTCTTTATGTTTTAACACACTAAAAACATTTTTAGATAATTTTTTCAAAATCTTAGCTCGTGGATCATAATTTTTGTAAACTCGATGCCCAAAACCCATCAGGCGAAAGCTGCTTTTTTTATCTTTTGCCATCTTTATATACTGTTTTACATCTATGCTGCCAGAATGAATATCTTCCAGCATTTCAATCGCAGCCTGATTGGCTCCACCGTGCAGGTGTCCCCAGAGAGCTGCTATGCCGGCGGATATAGAAGCGAAAAGATTGGCGCCAGAAGAAGCAACCATACGTACTGTAGATGTACTGCAATTTTGTTCGTGATCTGCATGTAGTATCAAGATTAAATCTACTGCCCGCTTTACTTCTGGATGAACTTCATAAGGCTCATGTGGCAAAGAAAACATCATATGAAGCAAGTTTTCTGCATAACTGAATTCGGACTTAGGGTAGATGAACGGTTCACCGCGAGACATCTTGTAGGAAAAAGCGGTGATAGTGCGAATCTTACTGATCAAGATAGCCGCTGCTTTTTCAATTTCACTGGAGCTATGAGGCATGGCTAATACCGGATGATAACAGCTTAACGCATTAACCATTGCCGAAAGCATCGCCATAGGATGGGAGTCAAACGGGAAACCCTCAAAATGGTGTTTCAGGCTCTCATGTAGAAGAGCATTATTGGTTAACAAATCGGTAAATCTCTTTCTCATCACCTTGGTAGGCAGGCTTCCCCATATTAGAAGGTCTGCCACTTCGATAAAATCGCTTTTTTGTGCAAGTTCTTCTATGGGGATACCGCGATAGCGCAGAATACCTTTTTCACCATCGGTGTAGGTAATACTACTTTCACATGAACCTGTATTAGTGTATCCAGGGTCAAGTGTTATATATCCGGATTCAGCACGCAATTTAGATATGTCTATTCCTTTTTCCTTTTCAGTGCCAATAACCACGGGTAACTTGTACTCTCTGTTGTCTACTTTTAGTGTTGCGTTTTTCTTCATTTGATTTTTTTGTATAAAAATTTTGACTTTATGAACAAATACTTTCTGATTCGGTACGTAATTATACTCTTTATGTACTTGAATTTCTACAAAATAGTAACATTTTACTAACGTCTCTTTTTAGGAGCGAGTATCCTTACATACTTTACCAATGCCTTAATCTCTTCTTGGCTAAGTTTATGTTTTTGTGCCGGCATTTTCTTCTTTCCGTTAGTTATAGACTTGATCAATTGTTCATCTGTTACTGAAGCCTGCCATTTAGCATCTGCAAAATTAGGAACCCCCAATTTCCTTCCCCTCTTTGTTCCCTTACCATCTCTCTCGTGGCATTTTTGACACTCGTTTTCAAATATCTTTTTATAATCTATTTTGCCGGTAAATGCATTTGATAAGTTAAATTGAACTAAAGAAAAAAGCAGCATAACTACTAATCCATAAAAAACGATTTTCTTCACAATTGTATTCTCCAATTAGATGCTCAATAATTATGTTTGTTACTGTAAAGGATTACTGCTTACCTTCCAAATAAGCTACCCTTGAGGGATAACCTGGCCTAACGATATACCCTTAATTCTCTTTAAACAATCATTTAAGGCTTCTTCTACAGAATCACCTAATCCAACGTAATCAGTATTGCTGCATTCCTTGCTAATCAGACTGGGGACAGCAATGAAGGAGCCTTTAGTGGAACCTCCTATAGGTTCTCTAACATTTATGAAAACTCTTTCATTATCTCTCTCTAGTTCATATTGATGTACACTAGATAAAACATCATCCTGGTTTAAGATTTCCTCTGTATTTTCCATCTCTTCTCCTTTATATCAGGTCTAGTAAAAGAGTAAATATACACAATTGCGGTATTATACTTGATATTAGAATTAACTACGACCATTTATTATAATTATTTTCATGCTAATATATTTAATATCGAATAAAAAAGATTAACAATGTGACGAAGTGAGTAGATTGTTTATTCACGAATTGAAACTTTTATATAGTCAAAATAATTTTGTATTTATTGTATAAAAGATGTATATTGATTTAGCAATTAGTTTGTAAATTTTTACTCTGTGGAACAGCGAAATGGAAACGAAAAACAGAGATAACAACACGTATGTCTCAACAGATAAATTAGATAGGAAATGGGTAGAGGTGAATATTCCCTGTAGTACTGCCTGCCCTGTCATGACAGATATTCCGGGTTACATCCAGGCTATTAAGGATGGTGATTATAAAACAGCATACCGTATCAATAGATTGGAAAATATCCTGCCTGGTGTGTTGGGTCGTGTTTGTGACCGCCCCTGCGAGCCTGCCTGTCGACACGGCTGGGATGGACTTGGTGAACCCGTGTCAATATGTTTCCTTAAGCGTGCGGCGGCTGATTATGGGATGGGACCGGTAAATCTTGAAATTAAATCTAACGGTAAAAAGGTTTGTATAATAGGAGCCGGCCCGGCCGGATTAACTGCGGCTAATGACCTGGCCTTAAAAGGATACCAGGTAACAATACTGGAGCAATTCGATCAGCCAGGTGGAATGTTGCGTTACGGTATTCCTCAATTCCGGCTGCCGTATGATGTTGTAGCCGAAGATGTAAAATCAATTACTGATATGGGTGTAACTATAAAAACAAATGCCCGGGTTGAAGACGTCAGTGACATTGAAAAACTGAAAGAAGATTGTGACGCTGTTATACTTGCAGGCGGATGTGCAAACCCCAAACATACTAGTATTTCCGGTATAGACAGCAAGGGTGTATATTGGGGCCTTGATTTTATGATAGCTGCAAACAGGGAAGAATTAGATATACCGCTAGAAAATGTTATCGTAATCGGTGGTGGATTTACTGCTGTGGATTGTACCCGTATGTCCTACCGGATGGGAGCAAAAACAATTACGCTAGCTTACCGCCGTATGAAAAAGGATATGTATGTCGGCGCGCATGAACTTGAAGTCATGGAGTCAGAAGGCATTGATACAATGTCTTTAACGTCTGCGGTAACAGTCTTATCCAATGATGAAGGGGCAGTCACAGGTGTAAAATTTGTTCACAATTCTATTAACGAAGACCGTTCAATAACTCCAATAGACGGATCTGAATTTGTCATGGAGGCCGATACAGTTATATTTGCCGTTGGACAGGAAGCAGATGAAAAAGTAGCAGAAACTGAAAGCGTTGAGCTGAAGAATAATTTTTTCATAGCCGGTGATTTCAGGAACGGTTCTTCTACGGTTATTGAAGCTGTAGCGGATGGACGTAAGGTCGCCAGTGATGTTCATATACTGCTATCCAACATAAAAGGATATGAAGGCACTATCCACATCAGTGAGGTAAAAGATACCGGGAGAAAACGGGATTATGATTTTATTCCTGTCCAACCCATGGACACAACTCCCATGCGTGACAGAAAAATTAAAAATAAAGAGGTGGAAACCGGATATTCAAAAGAAAAATCTGTTGTTGAAGCTAAACGGTGTTATCTGTGCCATTATAATTTCCAGATCGACATCAGCCGCTGTATCTACTGCCTGGCCTGTATCGATGTGATGCCGGTGGATTGTATCAAAATGGCAAAGAATATAGAGGTTACCGAAGATGGAAATCTAAATTATATAGAAACAAAAAACTGGAGTGAAGTAGAAGCCATTACTATAGATAACGACAAATGCATCCGATGCGGAAACTGCGTCCGTGCATGCCCGGTGGATTGCATTTCCGTCTCCAAATATAAGATTGAAACAATAGAAGAGAAGTAATTCATATAACTTTAAGAATAACACGAAAGGGTTGAAGTAAATGAAGCATGTCATCATCGGTGCAGGAGTAGCAGGAATCACCGCCGCTAAAACCATCAAGGAGATGAACAGGGACGCGGAAGTAGTGGTAATCGGGGATGAACTGTTTCTGCCATACAAGCGTTATCAGCTGACAGAATTTTTGTCCGATTCTATAAAAAGAGATGAATTACTCTTCTTTTCTGTCGGAATGTTGAACGAGTTGGGAATTAAGCTTCGTAAAGGTGAGTATGTAAAGTCCATTGAGCCTTCGGAAAAAGTGGTAAAGCTCCACCATAACGAAGTAATGCATTATGATAAACTCCTCATTGCTACCGGTGGCAGTCCCGGCCTGGGACTCGTATTACGTCCTTACAAAAAACACATCCACTTCTATTATTCATTGTACGATACTCTGATCTTAAAAGAAAAATTGCCTGAAATCCAGGCATGTATTATTTTCGGGGATGGTGTAAGCTGCCTGGATTTGATCTGTGTGCTACACAACCTTGGAAAGCAGGTTACTTATATCACCAAGGAAGAACGGGCAACATTTGCCCTGGAAGAATATGATTTTGAGGGTGACTTGCATGAATTTCTGGAAGAAAAGGGAATTGAAATTATTACAGAGGATCAGATTGTGTCGATAGAAGAGTCAGATCGCGGATACAAGGTTGAAACAATACAGCAAAAGATGTTAACCGCTGATATTGTCTTTGCCTGGGATTATTATAAGCCGAATATTTCATGTATTGAAGGTTCGGGAATCGAAAAAAAGTTGGGTATTATAGTGAACACACACCTGGAAACATCTGAGGAAAATATCTACTCAGCCGGAGATTGTGTAGAGATTTATCATCCCAGCATTAAAGGCTACTGGATTAATTTTGGACTGCCTAACGCGTTGGAACAGGGAAGAGTTGCCGGTAGTAATATGTCTGGACAAAACGAGGAATATAAAATCCATAACGCCATTGCTTTCAATCTTATGGGAAAATCTCTTAAGGCAAGGTGGTGGAAATGAAATATTCTGAAATTAAAATCCGCTTTTGTGGAATAGCGGGTGATGGCATAGTAGCTTCAGGAAAGATTTTAGCGGGTGCCTGCGCCAATATAGGTTTGCATGTAATGGTAAATAATATCTATAGTGCGGAGATTAGAGGTCTTGGTAAATCCTCCGCAACAATCAGGTTTTCAACCTCAAAACTGTATAGCATGGGTGATGGTTTAGATCTGCTTGTGGGAATGGTGAGTAAAGAATCTATTATTGATCTACGTGATGTTAAGGTGGGAGGTAATGTGATTTATGATATCAGTACTGTCGGTGATGTTGCGGAAGAAGATAGCCTGGTCTCACACATCACACCGGAAATACAGGGACATGGCCTGCCCCTTAAGAAACTGGCAAATGAAGCAACAGGAACAAATCAGGGAAAAAATCTGGTTGCAATAGGAGCGATAAGTTACTTTTATTCATTACCACCTGACATGTTTATAGATCAAATAAAAAGTGTTTTTGCACATAAAGGAGAGCATATTATTGATGTCAATATCAATGCTTTCCGTTTAGGGTATGAATATTTCAGAGAACATTATCCTCTCAATAACCAGTTTGAGATCGATAAAAGCTCAGAACCCAGAGCATTGACAAGCGGGAATGACGCTATTGCAAAAGGAGCGATAGATTGCGGCTTGAAATTCTTTGCGGGGTATCCCATCACACCGGCTACAAAAATCATGGAGATCGCCGCCAAGGAATTGCCGAAGCTGGGTGGATGGACCCTTCAAATGGAAGACGAAATTGCGGCGATCGGCGCCGTGTTGGGAGCCTGGTTTGCCGGAAAGCGTGCAATGACGGCTACTTCCGGGCCCGGCCTTTCACTGATGAGCGAAATGATTAATCTGTCGGTAATGTCTGAGATCCCTACTATCATTGTTAATGTTCAACGTGGTGGCCCTTCCACAGGCCTGCCTACCAAGGTTGAGCAGGGGGATCTAAATATTGCACTTTATGGTGGGGCCGGAGATTCCCCCAGGGTGGTAATGGCGCCCAGCAACTCTGAAGAGTGCTATAGTGGCATTCAGCTTGCCTTTGACATTGCCGAGAAATACCAGACTCCTGTTATTTTTCTAAGTGATCTTTTTCTTGGACAGCGTATAGAAACCGTTACGATCAAGGAAAATATTGCCAGGAATCGATGTACCAGAAAGAAACCAACATCAGAGCAGTTAGAGGATTTCCTGCGCTATCAAATTACTGACGATGGTGTTTCTCCCATGATAGTTCCGGGAGAACCTGGAGCCGTATACTCTACTACCGGCCTGGAACATTCAGTCACTGGAAATCCCAATTACGAATCTGATGTTCACAGCATGATGACTGCAAAACGGTTTCGCAAATTTGAATCTATGGTGGCTGATCTTCCTCATGCAAATATTCTTGGAGATGAAACTGCGGAAATTGGAATTGCCGGTTGGGGTTCAACAATAGGCTCCATATTAGAAGGCATGGATATCGCAAAGAAAAAGGGGGTTAAGACGAAATTAATTAAATCTATTATGATCCATCCGCAACGCGAGGATTTATTCCGAGAATTCTTTGCTTCATGTAAGAAGATTATTGTACCTGAGATGAATTACCAGGGACAATATGCAGCTTTGCTAAAATCACGATACGGCATAAAACCTATTGAGGTTCACATACCAGCGGTAGAACCGGTAAGCCCTTTGAAAATAGCTCAAAAAATTATGGAGACAAACAGTGAGCTTTCTAAGTAAAAAATCTGTTCTTGAAGAATTTGAGAAAGCAAAGGCATCCAAAACAAAAGAGTGGAGAGACAATCTTCCCACCTGGTGTCCCGGATGCGGACATTTTACAGGACTTCATGGTCTGTATGAAGCCGCTGAAACACTGAAAATTCCACCTAAAGATTTTGTAGTAGTTTCCGGAATTGGCTGCTCCGGCAGATTTCCATTTTTCATTAAAGGATTTGGGTTACATGGACTGCACGGCAGGGCTATCCCAATAGCTACCGGTATTAAGGTTGCCAGCCCGGATTTAACTGTTGTAGTCGTCGGAGGAGATGGTGATGGTGTAGGGATAGGAGGTGGCCATTTTCCACATGCTGCGAGGAGTAATTTCAATCTAACCTATATATTGTTGGATAACAGCATTTACGGTCTTACCAAAGGACAGATATCTCCCACTTCACCAATGGGTATGAAGAGCGGCACTTCTCCATATGGGAACATTGCACGCCCGATAAATCCCACCACTCTTGCACTGGCATACGGGGCCACCTTTGTGGCAAGAACCTTTTCCAGAGAACGGGACATGGTGTCTGAACTAATTACCAAGGCCATCCAGCATAAAGGTTTTTCATTTATCCACGACCTGTCACCTTGCGTGGTATTTAATAAAGATGTTACGTATAACAGCTTGAACAGTGTGACGGCAACGCTTCCTGATGATCATGATGTTTTTGACCGTTCAAGAGCTATGGCTCTGGCAGAGAGCACAGATCCTATTTACCAGGGGCTTTTCTTCAGAGAGGAAATCCCATCGTTTGATGATCATGTCCAGAAGGTTAAAGATGGGTTAAATCAACCTGCTTGAAAAATTGGCATAGTATATACTCCCTTATTTTAACAGGTTTTAAGTAAAGAAGAATTTTGTATTAGTATGAGAACTTGGGAGTAATATAAAAATTGCTGTATAGAACATTCTTGATTTCTTTTTTGACCTGCACCGCAAGATGCCTGGATATTTGACTGAAATTGTCCTCATTTATGTCCTCTCTTAAATCAATATCGGCAACGATAATTACTCTTCCTTTAGTTCCTGCAACTACGCGAAAGTCGTGGTAACTGACAATTTCTGGAAACTTTCTTACTATTTGCTTAAAAGAGTCTTCGATGATCTGGATTTCGGGGGTCATTTGCATCATCGGGTCCATATGGCATACTGCTTCGCCACCAAATGTTTTTCTTAGTTTGCCTTCACATAATTCGGTAATTTCATGCATTTCTACAGCACCAAGTTCAGCCGGAATCTCCGCATGGAGAGAAATCAAATACATTGAACCATAGTCATGTACGATGATTTCGTGAACATTTTCAACACCTTCGACAGATTGTGCTGTTTCACGAATCTTATTAATAATATCCTTAGTGGGTGCCTGCCCGAGGAGAGGCACTAAGGCTTCTCTCCCGTGAGTATAGCCCAGATACAGCAACCATGCAGACACCAGGATACCAGTATATCCATCATACTCCGGGTGATGAAGATAATGGCCGGTTACAAGCCCGACTATAACTGTGAGTGTCATTACGGATTCAATTTTGTGGTGAGCGGCATTTGCCAGAATAGCATGGGAATCAACCCTCTCACCCAAAAAGCTTACAAACCGTGATAGCCACTGTTTTATTATTATTGTGAAGAGCATAATCCATGGCAGTGCAGGCCAATAGTGGAGTTCGTGAGGCTTAATCGCCTGATGGAGTGAATGCTCACCTATCTGTATGGCTGAAATAAATAGAAATATTGACATGATAAGTGGCGCTACATGCTCCATCCTTCCGTGGCCAAATGGATTCTTTGCTGTAGCAGGGCGGGCAGTCAACTTAAAGCTGATTACAAGAATTATTGAGTTTGCCAGGTGTGAAAGGAGATGAAAAGCATTGGCAATTACAGATACAGATCCGGATAAAAGACCAAGGGTCATCTTAATCACAAAGAGTACAAAAGTTCCATAAATCCCAAACCACCCGGCAACCATGCCATATTGAATACGAACCGATTTGTTATCTGTATTATCAAAGTTTTTTATAAACAGTTTGGCTAATTTTCTGTTAATGCTATCCTGAGACTGTTTAGAAATACCGAGATATATGAGGAATAATCCAAAACTTATAATGAGTATTCCTCCCACACCTTCAGCCCAACCAATATTTTTGAAGATCCTGGTAAAGGTTAATTTATAGGTATTTTCTTCACTTTCAGTTGGTTGTACAACGATATCCTGTTTTTTAATCCTGAGAAGAGTTGTGCCCGCAGGTATAAACCTGTATATTCTGTAAGATGTCTCATTAATATATGTAATTTTCCCGGTTATCTCTGATGAGACTATAATCTTGTTATGATCCTTATCAACAAAAATGGCGAGGAGATCACCTGCTTTGACTGTATCTCCTGTCTTAAAACCTGCACCGTAATTTATCGAAACATTCTCAATCGTTATATCAGACGGTACGGTCAGGGTTACTGTATCCTGAGAAGATGTAAGGAATTCCTGTGCCTTTACTGTATATAAAAGTGAAAAGAAAACTGTAAATAAAATAAAGACTGTTCTAAAATATAATATATTCATTTATACCTACTACCGTTTTAAAAGGTTTATAGAAAATAGTTTTTTATAAGACTTTATCGATTCCTATTTTCTGAAAAGATGAACAAGTAGATGGGGGAAGGGGTGAACAATATATCTTGTTTTCTGCATGTTTTTAACTAAACATAAGAATTAATATGCGGGTATTGAATGAGCTATTTTGTCATAGCAAGTGTATTGCAATTCATCACAGTGCATGTGTTAACTTTTGTTAGTATAACGGTCTTTGCTACCCTGCTTCCTCCCTACAGTCAATGTCTCCAACACTTTGCAGCAACGGTGCATTTGTACCGCAGAGGTATCGTACCACTTTATCAGGGTCAGTATTAAAATGCTGGTGCCATGACCATGGCGGAATGTAAAGGGCATCGCCTGCTTGCCATTCGACCTTTTCCCCCTCGATAATAGAGTAACCACTGCCTTCCAGAATAAAGATTAATGCTTCATAATAATGACGGTGGTTCCTGTCGTTACTGGATGGGCGTATTGACGTAATGTCAACACCTACGGTATAAGATGGGAGATCGGCGATAGAAACCGAACATTGTCTTTCCTCTGAATAAGATGAATTTAATTGCTTTTCAAGTTGATGGACGATTACCTTGTCAGGCATCTTGACCTTAACATGATCCGTTGTCTTTCCAAACTCGGCAGAAGTTGCCCTGGTATCATTTTTTGTTATAGTACTCATTAAATAGTTCTCCTTTTTGTTAATTTGTGACACGATCCTTACAAAACTACGCTGCCTCTTCTCTTCTTGCAATTCCTCCAACATTTTGAAGAAGTGGTGCATTAGTATATGCAACATAACGAACTTCATTATCAGGATCTGTGTTAAAATGCTGATGCCATGACCATGGCGGTGCATATATAATGTCACCTGCTTCCCATTCCACTTTATTGCCTTCTACGACGGAATATCCATTGCCTTTAATTATGTAAATTAAACTTTCGTAGTAGTGGCGGTGATTACCTGATGTCCCACCTGCAACAACGATACCAACATTCATACTTGCAGTGTGTGAAGGAAGTTTAGCAATGTAACAAGGATGTTGCCTCTCCTTAGAGAATTGTTCATCCTGGGAATCTTCTATTTGACGATGTATAGCATACTTCGAAGTATTAAACCTGGTATTTCCAATTGCATTTTCTGTTTCCTCTGAAACGCTTGTGTTCATTATTATGTTCCTTTCTTATTAATATTTTTTTGATACCTGTACATTAATAATGTAAATAACCCCCAAAACCACCCTGTATAAGTATGCCAGACAGCCCACCAGCCGTTGGGTATATATGCAGGGAGGAAAGGGGTTCTTTATCCGCCAAATGCCCTTATTACCGGAATCAATGCCTTAATCTCTTCCGCTGTCAGTTTGTCCTTAAAAGGGAACATTTTGTCCTCCGTTCCATTCTCAATTTGCTCTAAAATCTTTTCATCAGTAATAGAATCCTGAAATTTCTTATCTGTGAAGTCACGTGCACCGAGTCCCTCCCCCAGGTCTGTTTTGCCTTTACCGTCTTCACCGTGACATATGACACAGTGCGTTTTGAAAAGCCCCTGTGCGTCTATTATGCCTGCAAATGTTGTTGACACCATAAAATATGCTATGAGTGCTTGTACGAAGATTATGATTACTATTCTTGTAAGCAAAATGTTTTCCTCCATTTTTAGTTGATTAATTATCTACTCATATGCTACTACGCGTATGAGTCCCATTGTTCCACCGTCGGCACTCACTGTTGATGAATCACTTACTGAAATAACCTTTCCTATATTATTTTGCTCAATAAAATCGTTTACTGCCTTGTCAAGCGCTTCCAGTTCTTCATGTACATGAAATATTTTGAGTTGTGAACTAAATGTTTTTACTTTTGCCATGAATCTTCCTCCATATAGAAAAAGCGTTAGAAAAAGTAACTAAAAATATGTTAATGTCCTATTGCAGCTTTCTATTAATTTCATATCTTGAAACATGAGTATTCAGAACTATATATTTTACATACCAAAAAGCCCTTTTTGTGAATTAAGAATCTCTTCTCCATGATCATTTAATTTAAATCGTTTCTTTTTCTCATGACATTTCAGGCATACATTATTGCCGGTTCCTGTCCAATCCTGCAGTATCATAGCAGTCTTGGCAGTTATTCCATTTTGAGTAAGAACGTCTTTTCCTGCATGGCAAAAACTGCATTCAACATCCATCATTTCTGTCAGTCTAAACATTTTGGCAGCTACTTCTATTTTATCGGTAAATTGTTCTATCCCGACATGACAGTAATCACACTTTACACCCATTGCAGTTGCGGCCTTCATATCCACCTTTGCCTTTTCCCCTTTTTCTGTAAGATCAGTCACATCTTCGTTATGACAGAAAGAGCATTCTCTTCCTAATGCAGACGCCACCTCTTTACTACATTGTTCCCTCTTTGCATCTCTAGTGCCCTGCAAGTAGGATTCCTGCAACATTTCAGGTTCTGGAATATCCACTTGTTCTGCATTTAAAATTCCGGATGAAAAAGCTAAAAGAAAAGTGAAACTGATGATATTAATATTTTTCGTGTATATATTCATTTAGTAACATTCCTTATTATTAAATTAGAAAGTCTGGTTATTTTCAATATACAGGCAGTTTTCATAAATCGGTGCCATTATCAGTCTTAATAAAGCCAGGTTTAGTCATCGACATAGGTGAAAGTATTTCATTGAGTTTTTTCTCAGATAATAATTTTTTACTTAGTACGATTTCCTTTATGGATTTTCCTGTTAATAAGGACTCCTTTGCAATGTCAGCAGCTTTTGAGTAGCCTATGTAAGGATTCAAGGCCGTTACAATCGACATGCTATTGGTAGCATATTGATTGCATCTATCCTCATTTGCTGTAATCCCCTTTATGCATTTGTCTGTAAATGCCTTCATGGCGCTTGTTAAAATTGAAATAGAATCAAGCAGTTTGTACTGCATTACCGGCATCATTACATTTAATTCAAGTTGTCCTGCTTGTGATGCCATTGTGATAGTTAGATCATTTCCTATTATGGAAAAACAGACCATATTCAGCATTTCCGCCATAACCGGGTTTACCTTACCGGGCATGATTGAAGATCCCGGTTGTACTGCCGGTAGTGTTATCTCCGCGAGACCGGTTTTTGGCCCTGAACTTAAAAGGCGCAAATCATTGGCAATCCTGATCAATTCAATTGCTAATACTTTCAAGGCACCTGATACTTCAGTAATAGGAGCATTGCTTTGCATTGCCTCGAAATAATTGGAGGTACCTCTTATGTCTAAATTAGTAATCTTCTGTAATGCTTTAATAATTCTTTCTTTGTAATCAGGATGTGAATTAAGCCCTGTCCCAACCGCTGTGCCGCCAACGCCTAATTCTTTTAGTGCGTCACTTGCCTTCTTAATCTTCTTTGCTGATTTTGAAACTGCATCAGCATAACCTGAACACTCCTGTCCTAATGTTATGGGCGCTGCATCCTGGAGATGTGTTCTACCGGATTTTATGGTTTTGTCGAATTCATTTGCCTTTTTATTAAATGATTTTGCAAGTGCATCGACTACAGGAAATAATTCCTTCAGTAGATACAATGCAGAAATTCTCATAGTAGCCGGGAAGACATCATTTGTTGATTGCCCGAGGTTCACATGGTCATTCGGATGTATGACAGAATAGTTTCCTTTTTCCCAGCCTAGAGATTCTATTGCAATGTTAGCTATTACCTCATTTACATTCATGTTAAATGAGGTGCCGGCACCCGCCTGATAGATATCAACAACAAATTGGTCTTTGAACTCTCCTTCAATAATCCTGTCAGCAGCATTTATAATCGCTTCGCTTTTCTCATTATCAAGACACCCTAATTCATTATTTACCTTTGCAGCAGCTTTCTTTATGTAAACCAACGACCTGGTAGATATCGGATGCGGCCTGATACCGCTGATTGGAAAGTTGTCAATTGCCCTAGTGGTCTGCGCACCATAGTATGCCTCTAAAGGCACTTTTACCTTGCCTAATGAATCTTTTTCTATCCGGTACTGTTTATTTTTAGTATTCACTAATAATTATGTCTGGTAAACGATTATAACGTACTTTCTTATATAAATTGTAAAGTTACCAATAAACGATTTTGCTTGAAGAATAGCTCAACATCACTATTCTGTCTTTACATTAACAGTACCTTCCCAGAGACCATGTCGATTGCAGCGCGATATTGCCCTTAGTGTAGAATCCAGACCACTATGACTCAGTTTCAGGGGTATTGTTATCTCTGGCTTTGTCATTACGGGTGCAAAATCAAATCTTCCCAGGTACACACTGCCAATGTAAAATTCAACCCATTGAATAAAATGATCATTTTCATTCGGATGTTCCATTTCTCCAACCGTAATTTTCACATCGTAAAACTCACCTGCCTTTAAGACTGGTGGTACCGTAATAACAGGAATGTGCTTTTTAGTTACAGGCGAATCTTTGTCAGCGTTTTCCAGGCTATTTAATTTGCAAAACAGTGCTTTATCGTCAGTCATTACTATCCTCCTCTTATAGAAAGTTAAACAAAATAACATCCTTACCCACTGTGTACTCTAAACTGTATTATAGCTTTAAACACTGTGAATACATAAGTATAAATTCGCAATATCAATGCCATTATTGAAATGTTTACGGACAGGATGTTACTGTTTGTGCTTAAGCATATAAGCAATAAAGGTATACATCATTGAGGCAAAATCCAAGAACAAATTATTACTCCAGAATCATACTTGGATTGCGAATATATTACGTTATATGCCGTTTGTCAATTTTCTAATACGAAAATATTACGCTTTTGCGTGGAAAATAGTTTTCTAGATAATAATTTCATACTGTAGCAGAGAATATAAGCGTATACTACTATATTGCTTATGACAATATGTGAAACCATACTTGCGAAAATAAGTCATTGGTATGAATATTGCAATCTGAAATACAATAGATTAGTAAAAGGGGGCAGTATAGAAGTTGTTAAGAATAGATAGTTGGCTTTAATAAGGAGAGTAATTATGTCTTCACATCAAAGTGAATTGTATTATTGTGAAATATGTGGGACCGAGATAGAAGTAAAAAAGGGTGGAGATGGTACATTGAAATGTTGTGACCAGGAGATGGAAATTAAACAACCTTAATAAAGGAAGGGGCAAGTTTTATGGATAGCAAAAAAATAATAGAGATTCTGAATAAGATTAGAGTTGAAGAGCTTACGGCGATAATGCAGTATTCTCAACATCACTATCTGGCTAAAGGTATTAATAGCCCGATAGTGTCTGAAATATTTAAAAAATTAAGCATAGTAGAGATGAAGCACGCTTATGCAGTTGCGGAAAGAATTACGGCTCTGGGTGGTACCCCTACAATGAAGATTGATAAGGTAGAGGTACCTGAAAAACTGGAAGACATGATCAGGGTAAATTGTGAAGTTGAGAAAGGTGCAATTGAGGCGTTTAAGGGATTTATTAAGGATGTTTCTGATGACCCTACTACCAGGAGAATGCTTGAGGATATCCTGGCAGATGAAGAGGAACATCTTGATGAGCTTGGCAAACTATTGGAGAATTAAGAAGGATTCTAACCTTGTAGGCAATGTGATGCTTCACGGTTTCTACTATCAAAGAATAAACTTTCATTAGAATACACATTTTAGTATTAATATTCTAATGAAGCATTCTAAAACCAACAATCAAATAGATGCACTTAAATCTGCTATCAGTAAGAGTAATAGAATAGTTGGATTTACAGGTGCAGGCATAAGTACAGAGTCAGGCATACCTGATTATCGCAGCAAAGGTGGTATCTGGGATAAATTCCAACCTGTTTATTTTGAAGAATTTATCTCAGACGAGGGAAAACGCATACTTTACTGGCAGAGGAAACAGGAATTATGGAAAGACTTAAGTAATGCCTTGCCTAATAAAGGACACCTGTTTTTCAAACAATTATATGATGAAGGCAAACTTGCCGGACTTATTACACAGAATATAGACGGACTTCATGAGAAAAGCGGATTACCAAAAGAGATTATAGTAAACCTACATGGAACAAACCTGGAGGTTACTTGTCTTGACTGCGGATTTACTGTACCATCTCAAGATGTGTTTGACAGGCTTGACCTGGAGCAGGGAGTTCCATTATGTCCTGAATGCAACGGGTTCTTTAAGCCTAATACAATTTCTTTTGGTCAGCAACTACGTGGAGAGGATTTGAGCAGGGCAAATGATCTGGCCGTTTCCTGCGACCTGATGATTGTAGTCGGTTCTACGCTTGTTGTTCAGCCTGCAAGTTCAATCCCTTCAATTGCAAAAGAGAAGGGCGCACTCCTATCTATAATAACCCTTTCTGAAACTCCTCTTGATAGCTATGCCGATTTTGTTTTTCATTTAAAGGTGGATGACTTCATAACCATTTTTCAATCGTAACATTCCAGTATGGATAATATATTGACGAAGAAGACTTTAATACTTTTTCAAGGTGATAGTATTACTGATTGTGGTAGGAGCTGGGATGATCCGGAAAATCTGGGAGATGGATACGTCAGACTGTTGACGACAATGCTGTCAGATAAATATCTGAAACATGAATTTAAATTTATAAATAGAGGAGTAAGCGGTGACAAGGCAAGAGATCTTGTTTCCCGTTGGGATGTAGATTGCATTAGTCTACAGCCTGATTGGTTGTCTATTCTGGTAGGCATAAATGATACATTGATAACACCAATAACGGAATTTGAAGAAGAATATCAGACGCTCTTGAAGCGGACGACTAATGAGTTGGATTCAAGAATTATAATATGTGAGCCGTTCCTCATTTCAGGAGACAATAATGCATACAGGGAGGATTTGAATCCCAAGATTGAAGTAATACGCAAGCTGGCCAAAGAATATAATACTGACTTAGTGCCATTGGATAAAATATTCCATGAAGCCTGTTCATTAAAGACTCCGGAACATTGGGCGCCGGATGGCGTGCATCCATCACCTGAGGGACATGCGCTTATTGCTAAATCATGGATTAAGTATCTTGATGTATAACAAAAAAACTATTGTATTTATACAAACCCTTGTATAATATAAGTGACTTTAATTATTATTGCTGAATGGGAAGATTTACATTCGTAGCTGTCCATCTGAATGGCCAGTTATCATTATTAAAAAGATTGAAGAAATGTTCAGAAATTCTACTTGCATATGTTTAATGTTATTATTGGTTACCATCCCAGTTTTCGCATCTGGTTCTAGATCAGGCAGTTCGGTTACAAAGTCGATGGAATTTAGTATAAATCAAGTTTTAGATGATGTGTATTTGCTTGTAGATACTGAGAAAGTAAAGCTGTTCAAAGAGAAAAACAGTGAAATGGATAAGGATCTGAGAGAGCTTTTTGATGTTTCCATTCTCAGGTCAAAACTAGAGCAGTTTTATACTATGCTCTTTTACATTTCCAAGCATACGTCAATTGAAAAAGATGTGCTCTTTCTTGATCGTGAATCGACAATTAAGCTTTTGATTTCAAGTGAAGTATTTACTAATCGTGAATTTCCAAGGAGGATTACCAAGGTTCACCTGACCAGGCATAATCGGGAAAAACCATCTTACAAGGTTTTTTTTGACAGCGATAGAGTAGAGCTGGATCTTAACAGGGGGGATGGATACGGGATTTCCAGAGTAGGTATGCGTCAGGAAGCAACATCATTAGTATTTTACGGATCATTTTCCTTCCACTTAAGGAAAAAGGGAAAAAATGTTGAGGCCTTTAATTTTGAAGATGTTGACCTTTATGGAAATTTTGGCTCTCGCGGTTTCGTTAATGTTGATATAAATTACGTAGCGGTCAAGTCTGTTGAATTTCACAAAGGATCAGAAATGGCTCTTGTAAAGGCAAAGGTTTCAAGGAGAGAGTTTGAAATAAATGAACACACCTGGCTACTTGCACTTCTCACGAAATTTGTTACGGACAAGTCACTACAGCCCCTCGACTGGTAAGGTCCTGTTTTGGGAGCGGCCTGTGCTGACATATGAGAATGTTCAGATAGATAAACTTGGATTACCAACCTCCTGAGAAACCGCCGCCTCCGAAGCCTCCACCGAGTCCACCTCCAAAACCGCCGAAGCCGCCACTTGAACTACCACCTCTATGGCCTCCAAAACCACCCATGCCTCCAAACAAAAATGGCATCATCATCATTCCTCCCATTCCCATGCCCATTCCTCCCCAACGGCCTCTTCCGCGTGCCCTTCCTCTGCCCATTAGCATCGGTAGTATGAAGATTAAGAGAATAGGTAAAAATGAAAGTCCTGAACTTCTTCTCCTGGGCAGTTGTACTCTTGTCGGTGCGCCAGTGACAGTAATACCGGCATTCTTTGCTATTTTGTTTATGATTGCTGCGGAACCCTGGTAGATACCCTCATTAAAGTTACCATTTCTGAAATTAGGCACAAACAGGACTTTGCCTATTTCAGCACAAAAATCGTTTGTAAGTACACTCTCCAGGCCAGAGCCAACCTCTATGCTGTATTTTCTATCATTCTTGGCAATAACCATAAGTACACCGTTGTTCTGTTCAAACTGACCAAGTTTCCATGCACTAGCTAAATCAATTGAAAATTGATCGACAGGTACTCCTCCTGTGGTCTTGACAGTCAATACAACCATCTGAGCACCTGTTTTGGATTCAAGTTCTGCCAGGAAAGCATTAAGCCTGCTTTCTGTTTTCTTGTCTATTATCTTTGCACGATCGGCAACATGCATTTTCGGGGCGGGAATATCTGCAGCTGCAAATGCCGTTATTGCGGCGGCAAACAGAGTAATTAAGGTAATTGTGAATAATGCAAGGTGTTTTTTATAAGTCATGGCTCTACTTGAAATTTATCAATTACTTTTGCGATATCATCGAGGGTGTTATACATTCTCTGGAAATCGTTTTTCAAATCTTCGTGGGTTGGTTTGTATTTCCCCATCTTAATCGTTACTAATTCTCTAAAGACACTCATTTTAATATTCAGAACACCTTCACACATATCCAGTACGGCATTTCTTTCCTTTGGTAATTCTCTATCATATAAGTAAAGTATGGCCCTGAATATGGGAATATATGAAGAGAGAAAACTGACAAACAGTTCTCTTATTATACGGTCATTACCAAGGGACTTTATGTATGCCTGGCCTAGATTCTGGATCCAACCCTTTAATTCTCTTTCACATACAAGCCGTAGATCTGATTTTTCAATCTTGATACCGTTAAGAACATCGTCACCATATACGAGTGCATTAATTGTTTTCATATTTAGAAATTGAATAGGGAATACCTCAAGTGAAGAGTGTATGTAATCATTAGTTATTACTATTGGAGCCCTGATTCCTCTCTTGCCGTATTTTTTGCCGATTGGTGCTATGAAATCAAAGATATCAAGGTTCTTCTCTTTTAGTACTATTAGTGAATCGACGTCAGATGCCTTTACGTCAAAGTCACTCGTAACAGCACTGCCAATTATGTATATGGAATTGATTTGACTCTCATAAGTGGGAAGTATTTCATTAAAGAACGGTTCCATCCGATCTTTCACCTGTGTACTTAAATTAGATAGGTTTAAATTTGCCATAAAATATTTCCTTTGCTTGTGATTTATTTAAATTTTATACTAGATTGTGATTTTACAAAAAGTCATTGCAGATTACAAGTTAAATGTATAACGTAACTTACTAAGGATACCACTGGTCATTATTTTTAGAAAACAGTAGAACAAGCAACCTCATACAATGTATAAAGTTTTGACTATAGCAGGTTCGGATTCGTGTTGCGGGGCAGGTGTGCAGGCTGACCTGAAGACCATAAATAAGCTTGGCGCTTACGGTACTTGTGCAGTTACAGCAATCACTGTACAGAACACCCTCGGAGTAAGCTCTGTTTTAGCCGTTCCGGCTTCAATTGTAGGCCAGCAGATAGATGCTGTTGTTACAGATATAGGAACAGATGCGGTGAAAACTGGAATGCTCGTTAGCAAGGAGGTTGTTGAGGCGGTATGTGAAATGATCAAAAAGCATAAACTTAAAAAGATAGTAGCTGATCCGGTAATCAAATCTCACAAAGGCGAAAGACTTTTAGCCTTGGAAGGTGTTAACAAATTCCGTTCTGACTTGATTCCATTATCCTGTCTGGTAACGCCAAATATCCCGGAAGCGGAAGTCCTGTCAGATCGTAAGATCAATAATCTCTCTGATATTAAAGATGCAGCCAGCGCAATACATGGACAGGGAGCTGAGAATGTATTGATAAAGGGTGGGCACATCATGAGCCAGGAAGATGGCAGAGATGACACTTCGGACAGAGAGGTTGTTGATGTTTTCTATGATGGGAAATCGTTTCAAGATTTCAGGGATGAGCGTTTAAATACCGGAAATGTTCACGGTACAGGATGCATATATTCTGCAGCCATAGCCACCGAACTGGCAAAAGGAAACGACATGGTTAGCTCAATCACAATTGCGAGGGAATTCATAATAGAAATAATAAAGGGTTCGATAGCCTTGGGGAATGGTTACAGGTTAGCTCACTTTGCACCTCAGACTAGAGAGGGAGATTGCTGACTTGCAAAATATTTTTCCCTTTGAAAAAGTATCAATAACTGTTAGTATCACGTATTCAAATAGTTTTTTTAATCACACTATTAAGGAATAAGATTTTAAAATGTATAAAATAGCAACGATCCCCGGTGATGGGACAGGGCCTGAAGTAGTTCGGGAAGGATTAAAGGTGCTTGAGGCAGTAAGCCAGAAGAAGGGTTTCAAGTATGAGATAATTGAATATGATCTTGGTGGTGACAGGTATTTAAAGACCGGTGAAGTAGTATCTGATTCTGTAATCGAGGAGCTTAAACAATGTAATGGGATATTTCTTGGTGCGATTGGTCACCCTGATGTTCAGCCCGGTATCCTTGAAAAAGGGCTTCTGTTGAGATTGAGGTTTGATTTACAGCAATATATAAATTTACGTCCTGTAAAATTGTATCCGGGGGTTGATTGTCCTCTCAAGGATAAAGGGCCTGATGATATTGATTTTGTAGTTGTGCGTGAAAATAATGAAGGGCTATACGCAGGGATAGGGGGGTTCTTAAAGAAAGGTACTCCTGAAGAAGTTGCGACACAGGAGATGATTAATACGAGGCAGGGGGTAGAGCGCTGTATACGTTATGCATTTGAATACACAAGGAAAAAAGGCAAAAGGAAAAAGCTGCTACTTTGTGCAAAGACTAATGTTCTGACTTATGCGCATGATCTGTGGTGGAGGGTATTTAATGAGGTAGGCGAGGAGTATAGTGATATAACGCGTGAATATGCCCATGTTGATGCCACCTGTATGTGGATGGTAAAGAACCCGGAGTGGTTTGATATTATTGTGACATGTAATATGTTTGGTGATATTATTACGGATCTTGGCGCAATGATACAGGGTGGGATGGGCATTGCTGCAGGCGGTAATCTTAATCCTGAGGGCGTTTCCATGTTTGAGCCAATTGGCGGATCAGCCCCGAAGTACACCGGAAAGAATATTATTAATCCGGTTGCTGCTATACTTGCAGGTGCAATGTTACTTGACCAGCTGGGCGAAGAAGAAGCGGCCAAATCTATTGAAGATGCTGTAATAAAAGTTGTGGGCACCAAACTTAAGGGAGTAAATGCAGGGGAGATGGGATATTCTACCACTGAAGTGGGAGATCTTATCGCAGAGAGTATTTCATAACAACTGAACGCGTTTTATAATTTAAAGCATATGGGAGCCTTTATGCAGAATGTCAGGGCGTTGGAATCCAG